>OIZW01001789.1_pt1 | contig 12271 bp, 6 predicted proteins | sample 1588581 | NCBI WGS metagenome assembly OIZW01 (sample SAMN03283266) | human gut metagenome | biome: human-associated habitat; material: feces | host: Homo sapiens | place: USA | collected 2013 | reverse complement strand
CAGGTACAACAATATGCATACGTATTCCTTTGCGGTGCACTGGCACTTATCCTACTATTAATCTTATAAAGCACAGAACGATATGAATTTCTTATCAATATTCGTACTTATCCCCTTATTGATGCTGGCCGGACTCTGGGCAGCACGAGGAATCAAAGCCATCCGAGGGGTTATGGTTACTGGCGCATCGGCACTTCTGATTGCCTCCGTCGTACTTACATTCCTGTATCTGGGAGAGCGTAGTGCCGGAAACACGGCAGAAATGCTTTTCCGTGCAGATACGCTTTGGTATGCCCCGCTTCACATATCCTATTCAGTAGGTGTTGACGGAATTTCGGTAGCCATGTTGTTATTGTCCGCTGTCATTGTGTTCACCGGTACATTCGCTTCCTGGCGTCTGCAACCGCTGACAAAAGAATATTTCCTCTGGTTCACCCTATTGTCTATGGGAGTATTCGGATTCTTTATATCCGTCGATTTATTCACCATGTTCATGTTCTACGAAATCGCATTGATACCGATGTACCTGTTGATTGGTGTATGGGGATCAGGACGTAAAGAATATGCAGCCATGAAGCTGACCCTCATGTTGATGGGTGGTTCTGCCTTCCTGCTGATCGGTATTCTCGGAATCTATTTTGGTTCGGGAGCAACGACCATGAATCTTCTTGAAATCGCACAGTTGCACAACATACCTTTTGCACAGCAATGCATCTGGTTCCCGCTGACTTTCCTTGGTTTCGGTGTATTAGGTGCCCTTTTCCCGTTCCATACATGGAGCCCTGACGGTCACGCTTCCGCCCCGACTGCCGTATCTATGCTTCATGCCGGAGTATTGATGAAACTGGGAGGTTACGGATGTTTTCGTATCGCCATGTATCTGATGCCGGAAGCTGCTAACGAACTTTCATGGATATTCCTGATATTGACAGGTATCTCTGTAGTTTACGGTGCATTCTCCGCTTGCGTACAGACCGACTTGAAATATATTAATGCTTATTCATCCGTATCTCACTGCGGACTGGTTCTTTTCGCTATTCTGATGCTGAATCAGACAGCAGCAACAGGAGCTATCCTTCAGATGCTTTCACACGGATTGATGACAGCCTTATTCTTTGCTCTTATCGGTATGATTTATGGACGTACACACACACGTGACGTTCGCGAGCTTGCCGGCTTAATGAAAGTGATGCCGTTCCTTAGTGTATGTTATGTAATTGCCGGTCTTGCCAACCTCGGTCTGCCGGGATTAAGTGGTTTTATTGCTGAAATGACTATTTTCGTCGGCTCTTTCCAGAACAACGACCAGTTCCACCGTGTACTGACTATCATCGCTTGTTCTTCGATTGTGATTACTGCAGTCTACATTCTGCGTCTGGTAGGTAAAATTCTATACGGAACCTGCACCAACAAACATCATCTCGAACTGACTGATGCGACTTGGGACGAACGTGTAGCCGTTATCTGCCTCATCGTTTGTGTAGCCGGACTAGGTATGGCTCCTTTCTGGGTTAGCCACATGATTGGTGAAAGTGTACTCCCCGTAGTCTCACAACTGATTCCATAACCTTTAATTTTTAATCTTTAATAATTAATTTGTAAATATGGATTATTCACAATTTCTATATATGCGAGAAGAGCTGTCGCTCATAGCTGTCCTACTGCTGCTATTTCTAGCTGACCTCTTCATGAGTCCGGATGCACACAAAAATGGTGGGAAAGCACGCCTGAACACAATGTTGCCCGTTATTCTGATGGCTATCCATACAGCTATCAACTTAATTCCGGGGACTGCTGCCGATGCATTCGGCGGTATGTATCATTATGTACCGATGCACACAGTGGTTAAATCCATCCTGAACGTCGGCACACTGATTGTTTTCCTGATGGCGCACGAATGGATGAAAAGAGAAGATACTTCATTCAAGCAAGGAGAATTCTATGTACTTACACTCTCTACCTTGTTTGGTATGTACCTCATGATTTCCGCCGGACATTTCCTGATGTTCTTCATCGGACTCGAAACAGCTTCTATTCCGATGGCAGCATTGATTGCCTTCGATAAATACCGTCACAACTCTGCCGAAGCAGGTGCCAAATACATTCTGACAGCTCTTTTCTCCAGTGCATTGCTGTTATTTGGTCTGTCCATGATCTATGGTTCTGCCGGGACTCTTTATTTCGATGACCTCCCTGCCCATATCGACGGAAATCCGTTACAGATCATGGCATTTGTATTCTTCTTCACAGGAATGGCATTCAAGTTATCACTGGTTCCGTTCCACTTATGGACAGCAGACGTTTACGAAGGTGCTCCGAGTGCAGTTACCGCTTATTTGAGTGTTATATCAAAAGGATCGGCAGCATTTGTATTATTGGCTGTCCTTATCAAAGTATTCGCTCCAATGATTAATGACTGGCAGGAAGTACTTTATTGGGTAACCATCGCTTCTATCACGATTGCCAATATATTTGCTGTCCGTCAGCAGAACCTTAAACGTTTGATGGCGTTCTCCAGTATTTCGCAAGCGGGATACATTATGTTAGGCGTTATCGGTGGTACGGCACAAGGCATGACGGCATTGGTATATTATGTATTAGTGTACGCTGCCGCCAACCTCGGAGTATTTGCCGTTATCACTATCGTGGCATTACGCAGTCAGAAATTCACGCTCGAAGATTACGCAGGACTTTATAAAACGAATCCCAAAATCGCTCTCTTGATGACTCTGTCTCTGTTCTCATTGGCAGGCATCCCTCCGTTTGCCGGATTCTTCTCTAAGTTTTTTATCTTCATGGCTGCTTTCGATGCAGGTTTCCACTTGCTGGTATTCATCGCATTGGTAAATACAGTGATTTCGTTGTATTACTATCTATTGATTGTAAAAGCAATGTATATCATTCCTTCCGACAACCCGATTCCTACTTTTCGCAGCGACCGTTGCACAAAATGGGGACTGGCACTTTGCACGCTAGGTATTATCGGACTGGGTATCGCAAGTATCGTATATCAATCCATCGATAAACTGTCGTTCGGAATTTAAACGGACTACACCTTTTCACCAAAGAAACGGTCTTGGTTTCATGTCAGTATCAATCGACATCAAAACCAAGACCGTCTCTTTTATATAAAACCCACTTTTATTAATGAGGAAGGAAGATATTCACCTGCCTCATTACCACTCTACCGGGCACAGCCCACCTCTTCCGTCACGATCACCCCGGGAATAGTAAACCAAAACCTTGATCCTTTTCCTTTTTCAGAATCAACACCAATCCGCCCACCTAATTGTTCAACGATGCTCTGACAGATAGAAAGTCCCAATCCTGTACCGGGTACAAAAGAATTAAGCTTCACAAAACGCTCAAAGATATGTGGCAACTGCTCTTTTTCAATACCGATGCCTGTATCTTCAACATAGAATTCCAATTCGCCATCTTTTAGTTTATATCCCACATGAATACTACCTTCAGAGGTAAATTTCATTGCATTGTTAACAAAATTAGAGATCACCTGATGTATACGGTTACGGTCACTAATGACATGACAAACCGGAAGGTGATTATCAAGTACCAGTTCCACCTCTTCTTTCGCTTTCATCCCCATAGAGCGGACAATATCCTCACATAACAGATTTACATCTACATCTCCGTTGGTAAACTCAAATGTACCCGCTTCAATCTTCGACAAATCGAGTATATCTGAAATTAATTGCAACAAAAGATCATTATTCTCACGTACAATCTTAATATACTCCTGACGTTCTGACAACTCTTCAGTTTCCACCAACAAATCGGAGAAACCGACAATGGCATTCAGCGGCGTACGGATTTCATGGCTCATATTGGCAAGGAAAGCACTTTTCAAACGATCCATCATCTCTGCTTTATCGCGTGCCTGAATCAATTCGGCTTCAGTCTCCTTCAATTCTGTAATGTCATAATTGATACCGATGATTTCTATTTCATTTTCCTCCGGTTTATAATTAGTGACCATCACATTACTACTCACCCAATTCCATTCATTCTTCGTTCCGGGACGACGAATACGCATCTCACCCTGAAAATGCCTTCTTTTTCCGTCTCTGACTTCATCATAAAAATCAAGGAAACGCTTACGGTCTTCAGGGTGCATTTGGGTATAAACACCCACAACCTCATCCAAAAGCGTATCTTCCTCCTCACCTAAATTCTTATACCACTGTTTTATAGCATATCCTTTGCGATTCAAGAGATTCAACTTGGCATAACCTACTTTTGCATAATCGGATATCATCAGGAAGAAATTCTCAAAATCACGGATACGATTCATTGCATCAATCCGTTCGGTATTATCAATACTTATTAATATATATCCGCTGAAGTTGCCCTCATTATCATACAATTTACTAACCTTCGAATACAGTTCTATCGCATTAGAACGATTTGTCTCATAATATCCTTCCGCCTGTTCAAAAGAATAATTAAGCCTAAAATCTACTAAATCTTCATTCCGTACACGATCACGTATGTTCTGCGGCACATTCGGATTATCAAAGAAGTTAACTCCGATCACATCCGACTTATTCACTACACCGAATATCTCCAAATCCTTATTATTCAGGTCTATCAAATAGCCATCCTTATCGTAGATCTCTACTCCTGCCGGAATATTAGCAAATATGTTCTGAAAGAGCTTCTCGCTACGGTCCAATGCTCGGTTAGCTTGTACCGATCCTGTAGAATCGAGGAACAAACCGACTATTTCATCTTTTCCGGGAGAATAAATAACCCAATGTGTATACCGTTCCGTTCTTGGAAAATATTCATCTTTCTCCCTATAAGAATTACTATCCAGTATTTCTTCCAGAAAATTAAGTTTTTGGAGATAGTCAGGATGCTTTTCAGATGCCAAAGAACCAATATACGACTCCAAAGGAAGCCCGAAGAAGGTTGAACTGACCTCATTCGCATCCGTCACCCGATAATCACAAGGTTTATTATTCTCGTCACGGATAATGGACATACGTATATATCCCATCGGCATAAAATGAAACAGATTATTTAGGAAAGTCTGTTCACGGATTACCTTGTCCTTAGTTTTACGCAACTCGATACAGATATTTATAATATTTCCCAATGAGGAGAACCATTGAAAATCTTCATTACTCCAGTCATGGTAAGTCTCAACCAAATCAATCCCCATATATCCCCAAACGCGGTCGCCTGTCATCAAAGGAGTCACCATTAACGATTTGATTCCCTGAACTACAAGAATCTGATATTCATCAGGAGCCTCTTCTAATAACTGCTCCAGTGTATTTAAAATAATCGGCTTGCCCGATAATATCTGTTCACTCCACCATTTTGACTCACTGGCAGGCATGTCCTGCAGATTGTCTATCTCTGCTGATACTCCTTCAGAAACAACTTCGTAGATACAACTATGATGGGCATAAATTTCGTCGTATTCAAAAATATAAACACGACCTTTTCCATTATAAAGATTCAGAATATCTCTTAAAATATCTGCGATACAAGATTCTACTGCCTCATCACGTAGGAAACGAAGCAACGATTGTGAAACAAAATTCTGACGACAAAGCAAATCATTCACACGCCTTAATGCATCCCTTTGATCTTCTTCCTTGGGAGCCTCGACACGCTGGATTACTCCGAAGGACTTATCTCCTCCACCAGCACCTGTACCCTTCTCACGAAAAGCCAGACGGGTATGCAGCCAAACCTCACCATATTTTGAATGAATCGGGAAAGTTTGTTCGTAAAAGTCCTTATGGATAGAAGAATTTGCCCGGAACTCCTGGGCAATCTGCTTGCGATAATCTTCACGTATCAGGTTTAGAAAATCCGAAGTAGAGATGGTGTCGCCGTCCAATCCCAAAAGATCAGAAAGATAATCGGAACATAAATAATATCCTGCCGTTAAATCTACTTCCCACCATCCGATTTGTGCAAGAGAAGCCATTTTTTTGTATCGCTCGTTGTCTGTTTGCATATTTTGTATCGTTGTAAAATAATAGGTTGACAAATATACGAAAAAGGTAATCACTGATACCATAAAGGAGCAAATAAAAAAGCTAAAAGAAGATTACGAAAACAAATAAATAGAATATGGGAGAATCTGTTTGTTACAAATTCTCCCATACCTCCTATTAAAAAAGATACACTTTGCTACTCTATATCTTATTTATAAGGAAGAGAAATTATATCCGCTCCAAGTGAACAGGGATGCATCTGCACCTGTATTCGTAGTTGGCTCGGTAAATGTATTCAATGTACCGTTCAGCTTATTCTTAAAGTTCAATGTATGGGTGATGCTGATGCTGGAAGCAGCATTTCCTGCATCTTTACTGTCATTCATATCAATCAAATCGATTGTACCGCCTGAACCTTTGACAAGGGCATTGGTGATCGTAGCTTTTGCTCCACGACGGATTTTAATCACATCTTGCATACGGTCTACATTATCCGTTGTATTGGCAGCATTATTTACGATTGTCATATTTTCAACCGTAAAATCCGACTGACGTAAATGATCCGAATAGTCACCATCCAAGTTACCATCTGCTTCAATGCCGCGCGGATCTGCTTCCGTACTGGTATAACCGCTTTCCCAAACGCCATAGCAGTTTTTCAATTTACCGGAATATCCTTGAGTGAAGTCGAACATGTCATCATCCGGGTTCACAGCCAACAAGTTGGTTACATTCACCGTACCGCCAAAGAATTCGACGGCATCATCCGCGCTCTCAAGAATGTAGATATTCTCGATCTTGGTACCGTTTCCAACACCGTTCAGTGTCAATCCGTTGTGCTCGATATCGGCAGTAGAGCGGGCACCGGCATAGCAGATTTTCACATAAGTCAGTGAACCGGAATTGTCATTATCGACATTACCACCGTATTTATAGTTGTTGTCGATTTCCGTCAGACCTATATCACTCTTATTGGCGTTCGAACCGGAAATCGGAGCTTTACCATTGATAATGATTCCTCCCCAATAGCCGGATGTAGGGGTTGTTGAATTGGCAGTGAAAACAATCGGTTTATCAGCTGTACCGTCAGCATAAAGTTTACCGCCTTGTGCTACCAGCAGATAACTGCTGAAACCTTCGCGAGCCTTAATCGTTGTTCCGGCAGGGATATTCAGACGGCCTCCATTTTCAATAACTACCGTTCCGTTCAGAATATATTCCTTAGCTTCCAGTGTCTGTTCTCCGGTCAGCGTGCCGGACAGGATATTTTCGCCCACAACAATAGAGCTACCGGTCCCACCGTTGTTTCCACCATCTCCGTTACCATCACCGTCTCCGTCACTATCACTGCTACATGCAGTCAATGTAAGTGCTGTTGCCATAACGGCAAACGTCATAAAGTTCACAAACAATCTTTTCATTTTGCTTTCATTATTAGTTAATAATCTTATTTCATCACCCGGTTTAGAATGTACACGACACTCCCAGGCTTATATTTATTCCTTTCTTATAATCATTCAGTATCACCTTTTCCCCGTTTTCGTTCGCTTTGCGGCTTAACTTATAAGAGGGATTCAGCAGGTTGCGGGCTTTCAGGTTAAAGGAAAGATGCTTGTTCAGTTTGGCTTGGGACACAAAATCCAGTGTCAGTACTCCCTGCTCCATCATATCCTGATAACCCTGTGTGCCAATGGTATATATCTTATCACTCACATAATTAAGTACCAATGTATTGACAAAACTGCGTTCTCCCTTCGTGAAGTTATGCGAGAGGTCGAAATTGACAATCCACGGTGCAGCTCCTTCCAGTTGCGAGCCGGTGGTAACCGTTGCCAAAGGCATTTTTGCATTCGTGTAGATATAAGAGCCATTCAATCCCAAAGAGAGTTTATTCATTCCGTGCGCAGCATTACTCACCGGACGGACAAACAGATTCTTACGTATTTCTACTTCCACTCCTGCCACGGTTGCCTTATCCGCTATATTCTCATAAGAAAGATAACCTCCGGCGCTTGCCACTTCGATGCGGGATATTGGATTCTTAATCAATTTATAGAAAGCTGTGAGAGAAATCAACTCGGTCGGAGTGGGATTAAAGTCCCACTTCAGATCAAGGTTATAATGATCCGAAGGTTTCAGATTGGGGTTACCCTGACTGTTGAAGTTCACGCCGACATAACGGTAAGGAGATATTTCCTTTGCCTGCGGAAGCGTATATGTTTTACTAGCTCCCAGACGAAGCGAGTTTTTATCATTCAGATTGTATTTGAGATTCAAGCTGGGCAGGAAATAATCTTTTTGGATGGTATTGTTTCCTTTAGAGCCTCCACGATTCACATTGTAATCCACTTCAATATCTACCTTGTCGTATTTCATTCCCAGATTCACAATCCAACGGGGAGTAAACTGGTAGGTAGCTTCGGCATAAGCGGAATGGATATTCTTTTTTACGGTATATTCATCTAAGTTCTTCTGTATCTTGAACCAGTCGGAAGCAAAGTTTTCTTGGTTATAATAATCGTCAAGCGATAAGTCGTCCAAAGAAGAAATGCTAGAAACATGTCCTACGGTCAGGTTATACTCTGTAGCTTTGAAGTTATCATCTACGAATCGGCCTGTATATCCGAAACGGACATTCGAAATTTCTTCTATATTATCTTTCAGACGATAGACCAAGCCTGCTTTTACATTCAAGTCGTCTTCATCTAAAGTTGAGAAGTAGCGCTGTTGTGAGTTGCCCCTTAGCAACGTATAGCCGTCTTCCGCTTTAGTCAGGTTATTGATACGACGATCCGGTTCATACCCTTTCACCATATTATAGGAAGCACCTGCATCGAGACTTAATGATTTGGTCAATCCCCAGTTAGTCATCAGTTGGTTAACGATCAGCATATTGTCATTTGTTTGTTGGCGACGGGTGAATCCGAGGTTTTCATAGTCGTCACTAAAAATCGAGTTCTTACCGTTGTAATCGCCCACCGACTGGGTATTGGCATGAATCATCATCAAATTATAACTGATGTGATGACGGTTCTGCATATCGTAATCCACATTGGCAAGTGCCAGCTGACTGATATTCTCCGCATACTTCTTACCATTCATATCTTTGTAGACTGTACCGCTGGTAGTTGTATTACGTATGATTTCATCCGTATACTGATAATCCGTCGTATGTCCGGCGGTCAGGAAGAAAGAAAGCGGATTTTTGCCTTTTCCGACATAGAATCGTTTACCTCCAGAAATACTGTAACTCCGGTTGATTTGAAAATGTTGAGCGGAAGGGTCTAACTTATTTCTGAAGTTCCATGAGTTTTCATCGGCAGGTTCGGTACGATTGGCAAAGCCCATGAAGTTCACTCCATCCTGTTTCAGAAAATCGGCTGCTACCGTTTGTGTATTCAAGCCACCGGAAATGCCGAATCCCAGATTACCGCTACCAATTAGTTCTTTGGATACAATATCAATGGTTGCCCCTCCGACATCGCTGCTGCCTCCCGCGTTGAATGCTTTCTTTACACCTACAGACTGAATAATATCCGTACCGAAGAAATCAAGAGAGATATTCTTATATTCCGGATCTTCGGAAGGAAGAGCAAATCCATTAAAAGTAGTTGCATTGTAGCGGTCTCCCAATCCACGGACAAAGACATTTTTCACTCCGTCTTGTTTAGACACTCCGGCAACTTTCGTCACAGCACCTTCTGCATCCGAAACACCCTTGCGGGAAAGCTCCCTGACACCCACAGATTGTACGGCAATGACTGCTTTTTGCTGTTCGAGCAACAGCATATTCTCATTTTCCCTATTCTTCTTAGCTACAACTACCACATCGGCAAGTTCCTGTGCATCGGTTTCCAACTCCAGATTCAGTATCACCAGTTTTCCATTCTCCACACGCACTTTACGGCGCACTTCTGTCTTGTAGCCTACATATTTTATCTCAACGTCATACATACCTTCCAGAACGCCCATGCTGTTCAATTCAAAATTGCCCTCCATATCGGTCACTGCTCCGGCTTGAGTTCCGAGCAAACGTATCGTAGCTCCTATCAAGGGTTCCTTGGATAGTTTGTCTTTCACAGCTCCTTTAATCTTGATATTGGCAGCCAATGCAGGAAGTACACACAACAGGCAAAAGAAAGCCGCCACTGAAAATCGGATAAGAAATAGTTTTTTCATCTAACTTTGCTCTACGTTTTAATTACGTCGGCAAAGATAGAGGGTGAGCATTACAACTATAAGACGAAATAAATACAATCTATTGAAAGAGTCGTTGCAAGATGATGACAAGATGTTACAAACGTATTATCAATCACTTACGCTATTAGTTTAACTTGTTTATAAGCAAATTTAAGACCGGAACTTCACTCTTTTATCTCTCATTATGCATAAAATTAATCGGCTGACAGTTGTGAGAAGGTGAAAATTTTGGCTGATAGTGTATTTCCACCCGCTTGTCGTCAAAGATATGTTTCACCGCTTTTCAATGCATTACGCAAAGAAACACCGATAGCTCCTTTCCCACTAAGTATATATCCAACGTTGGACTTTCTTAAAAAAAGAACAGGCATAATTGACTTGAAACTAAATATCATTATCTTTGTGAATGTTTCACGCTAAAAACAGATATGCGTCATGGAAGAGAATTTCAGAAGATATCCGATAGGAATACAGAACTTTGAAGATTTACGCAATAATGATTGTGTCTATGTTGATAAAACAGAATTGATTTATCGTTTGACTCATACAAATAAAGTCTATTTTCTAAGTCGTCCCCGACGCTTTGGGAAAAGTTTGCTGGTTTCTACACTAGAAGCTTATTTCCTGGGAAAAAAAGAACTGTTTCAAGGCTTGGCTATGGAGACTCTGGAAAAGGATTGGACGGTCTACCCGGTACTACACTTTGATTTTAGTGTGAGTAAATATATAACCGCTGATATGCTGTCAGCCGTTATTAACCGCCAATTGCTTTTATGGGAGAAAATTTATCAACGGGAAGAAGGAGAAACGACTTTCAGTTTACGTTTTGAAGGAATTATTCGTCGTGCTTACAAACAGACGGGTAAACAGGTGGTGGTATTAATAGATGAGTATGACTCACCAATGCTGGACAGCAATCATAATGATGAAGTTCAAAAGGAAATACGTAATATCATGCGGGATTTCTTTAGTCCACTGAAAGCCCAGGGACAGTATCTTCGCTTCTTATTATTGACAGGTATCAGCAAATTCAGCCAAATGAGTATCTTCAGCGAGTTGAATAACTTGCAGAATATCAGTATGAGCGATGATTATAGTGCTATTTGTGGTATTACAGAGCAAGAGTTGCTAAGTCAGATGCAACCGGATATTGAGAGGATAGCTCAAGCGAATAATGAAACCTATGAAGAAGCTTGTCGGCATTTGAAACGGCAGTATGACGGTTATCATTTCAGCAAGATTTGTGAAGATATTTACAATCCGTTCAGCCTTTTCAATGCATTTTCGCAAAGAGATTATAAGAGCTTTTGGTTTTCTACCGGCACGCCTACTTTCTTGATTGAAATGTTACAGCGAATGGACTTCAGTCTTACTCTATTGGAAAAGATGGAAGTGAAAGACGAAGATTTTGATAAAGCGACAGAGGTTATTACCGATCCGATTCCTGTACTTTATCAGAGTGGCTATTTGACTATTAAAGGATATGAACCTCTCTTTCGTACATATACATTAGGTTATCCCAACGAAGAAGTTAAGATAGGCTTTATTGAGACTCTGATCCCTTCCTATCTCAATCAACCGACACGTGAAAGTAATTTTTATGTAGTCTCTTTTGTAAGAGACCTGATGAAAGGTGATATTGAGCAGTGCCTTCTTCGTACTCGTTCTTTCTTTTCTTCTATACCTTATGATTTGGAGAATAATCAGGAAAAGCACTATCAGACTATTTTCTATTTGTTATTCCGTTTGATGGGGCAATATGTGGATGTAGAGGTTAAGAATGCTATTGGTAGGGCTGATGTGGTAATCAAGATGCCTGATGCGATTTATGTGTTTGAATTTAAGGTAGACGGAACTCCCGAAGAAGCGTTGGCACAAATTAATAGTAAACAGTATGCCATTCCTTATGAGGTAGAGCATCGCAAGGTTGTTAAAGTTGGAGTGAATTTCGATAGTACAACGCGGACTTTGGGACAGTGGAAGATAGAATATTCTTAGTAGAAAGAAATTGAAGCATATATACTTGAAATCAAACATTTTCTGCTTACCTTTGTTAGCTTGAAACAAGATAACAAGAAAGGAGACGAACTTATGTC
>OIZW01001783.1_pt1 | contig 12320 bp, 17 predicted proteins | sample 1588581 | NCBI WGS metagenome assembly OIZW01 (sample SAMN03283266) | human gut metagenome | biome: human-associated habitat; material: feces | host: Homo sapiens | place: USA | collected 2013 | reverse complement strand
GGGGCCCATCGTGTCCGCCGAGCAAAACGCCTCTGTCCCCAACATGATGGATGTGAAAATCATCATTGATGACAGTGTGGGCAACTTCATTGTCCGTGAAATGGGCCTCTTTGATGAGGACGGCACCCTCATTGCCATCTGCAACACCCCGGACACGGAAAAGGTGGCCATCTCCACCGGCGTGGACGGGCGGCTCACCATGCTCATGCACATTGTTGTGGTGGACAGCTCCGTGCTGGAGTTTACCATCACCCCGTCCCTGGACACGGTGAGCCCGGAGGACCTGGAGGAGGCCATTGCCGAACACAACACGGACCCGGCCAGCCACCCGGACATCCGGCAGGACATCACGGACGCCGTGGATGACCACAACACCGATGAAACCTCCCACCCGGACATCCGTGTGGACCTCAGCGGCCTGGACAGCCGCCTCTCCGTGCTGGAGCTGAAATATGGCACCAATGTCACCGGCAACAGCTTTGAGGTGACCTTTGGGACCCTCACCGGCGTGGTGGTCACCGGCGTCTGGAATGAAACCTATGCGAGGATTGAGTTTTAATGCCAAGCTATGACATCATCCCTCTTGCCTCCGATCTGCTGGACTACACCATCCAGCGGGTCAAGCAGAAAGAGGCAGAATACAAGCCGGTCAAGGCCTACATCATGGTGGGTGACCAGCTTGTGGAAAAGCTCCTCTATGACAAGGTGAAAGATGACGGAAAGCCTCACTTTCCCAAAAGCCAGACTTTCCACCTGTGCGCCGAGCTCCAGGACTGCGCCGTCCGCATCCTCAAGGGCTGTGAGGCCGCCAATGGCCGCTACTTTGAAACCGAGTATGAGGAGCGGCTCAAGGACCTGGACGGCGTGCTCATCGAGTGCCAGACCATGGAGCAGCTCATCAACCTCAGCTATGGCCGCAAGTACATCACCGGCGACCAATGCCACTATTGGGCGGAGCTGGTACGCCCGGTCCGTCAAAAGGCTTTCAACTGGAGGAAATCAGACGGCAACCGTGCCGCCGCCCTCCGGGAGGCCAAGGCGGCCCAGGAGCTTGCCAAGATGGGGCAAATGGCCCTGCAAATTGCGGAGGCCCTGCGGCCTCAGTAAACGGATACAACGGCCACCAAGGCCGTGTATTTGGGTGTGACCTGTTTATTTACCTCTACCTCCCCGAACACGAACAACACCAACAACGCCTGGAGGCTGAACTCCAATGGCAATATCAACAACAACAACTGCAACAACTCCAACGGGTCCCGCCCCGCTCTGATGGTAAGGTCCGACCGAGTAGGCCCAAAGCCGAAAGCAGCGCCATCCATCACATCAAAGGAGGTCACATCCAGCCTTGACACCAAGGCAAATACATTGCGCCGATGCACCCCACCGCACACCGAGGCGGCGGGGTGCTGCTGGTCCTGTCCCTGCGGCACCTACACGGCGCACAAGGAGAGGGAGGCCCGCCGCCGGGATGACAGGGGGCCGCCCGCATGTTTACAGGGGTGCAAAGACCCGTGCTGAAATTCTCTGAGATATGCACCTTTTCGGTGCTCTACAAAGCCTACCTGGCGGCCAGACGGGGCAAGCGCTCCAGGGCCGCCACCGCCAACTATGAGGTCCACCTGCTGGCCAACATCGTCAACCTTGTCTACATCCTGCAAACCAAAATCTACCGGCCCGGGCTGTTCCGTGTGTTCTATGTCTACGAGCCCAAAAAGAGATTGGTGCAGGCCCCGGCCTTTGTTGACAAAGTGGTCCAGCACGCATTGGTGGACAACCTCATCTATGAGCGCATCACCAACAGTTTTATCCTGGATAACTACGCATCCCAGAAAGGCAAAGGGCTCCACTTCGGCCTGGACCGGCTGCGTGGATTTTTCACGGAATACTGGAACAAATACCGCACGGCGGAGGGCTGGGTCCTCAAGGCAGATGTGCGGCATTTCTTTGCGTCCATTGACCACGACAAGCTCAAGGAAAAGCTCAAAAGGCTGGACCTTGAGCCCATCGTTTTTGACCTGCTGTGTACCTACATAGACAGCACGGACGGCCTGCCGCTGGGCTACCAGACCAGCCAGCTTTTTGCCCTGCTGTTCCTGGATGAGTTTGACCACTTCGTCAAGGAGCGGCTCCACATCCGCTGGTATGGCAGGTACATGGATGACTTTTTCCTCATCCACCCGGACAAGGACTATTTGCAATTCTGCCTCAAGGAAATCCGGGCCTTTATGGCCAGCCTGGGGCTGGAGCTCAATGAGAAAACCCAGATTTTTCCCATCCGCAACGGGATTGATTTTCTGGGCTTTCACACCTATCTGACCGAGGAGGGCAAGGTCATCCGCAAGCTGCGGCACAGCAGTATCAAGCGTATGCGCTCCAAGCTCCGCCGGTGGGAGCAGGACTATCCGGCGGGCCTTGTGACCCGTGAGAAAATCCTGCAAAGCTGGCAGGCCTGGGACGCCCACGCCGCTCACGGCAACACCTGGTCCCTGCGCCAGCAGGTGCGGGACCGTGTGCAAAACATTCTAAAGGAGGAAATCTAATGGCCACAACTACCCTGGGCAACAAGTCCACCGGCAGCATTATCAAGCTGAAAGAAAACGGCACGCTGGTGGACTTCTATGTTGCCAAGCACGACTATGAAAGCGGCCTCAACGGGGCCGGGAGGACGCTGGTGGTCCGCAAGGACACCTATGATGACCGGGTGTGGGACAACGGCAATGTGAACGCCTACGCCAGCAGCGACCTGGATAGCTGGTTTAACAGCACCTACAAAAACATGCTGGACGCCGACATCCGCTCCCTCATCGGTACGACCAAAATCCGCTACACCCCCGGCAACGGCAACAACACGGTGGGCACCCTGGAGCGGGCCGTCTTTGCCCTGTCCCTCACCGAGCTGGGGCAGTCCCACACCTATGCCAACACGGAGGGCTCCGCCCTGCCCATTGCGTCCACCCTGCGGATTGCCTACCGCAACGGTAGCCCCACCACTCAATGGACCCGCTCCCCGGACACGAACGGCACCTACTACGCCTGGAGGCTGGGCTCCGATGGCAATATCTACAGCAGCGGCTGCAGCATCTCCTACGGGTCCCGCCCCGCTTTCACTCTCCCCTCCTCCCTCTATGTGAGCGATGACGGCTCTGTGTTTCAGAACACCGCCCCCTCTACGCCCGCCAGCATCTCCGTCCCCAGCAGTATTGACGGCGGCAGCACCATCACGGTGAGCTGGGCCGCCTCCACGGATGCAGAGGGCAACCTTGAGGGCTACATTGTCGAGCGGCAGACCAACGGCGGCTCCTGGTCCCAAATCTACCAGGGCAACGCCACCAGCACCACCAACACCGTGGCCTTTGGCACCAACACCGTGGCCTACCGGGTCAAGGCCTATGACGCCGCCGGACTTGAGAGCGGCTGGAAAACCAGCAGCACGGTGACGGTGACCAACAACCGGGCCCCCGGCGCTCCCGGCAGTCTGACCGTCCCCGCCGTGGTCCGTGGCGGCAGTAACCTGGCCATCTCCTGGACCGCCGCCTCTGACAGTGACGGCAACCTCAGCGGCTATGAGCTGGAGCGGCAGGTGGACGGCGGCTCCTGGACCCAAATCTATAAGGGCTCCGCCCTGGCCTACACCGACACCATCACCGCCGGGTGGAACACCGTGGCCTACCGTGTGCGCTCCTATGACAGCTACAACGCCACCAGCACCTATGTGACCAGCGAAACCCGGACGGTGGACAACAACGCCATCCCGGTCATCACCAGCTCCACGACCTCCGGCACCGATCTGGGGACCAAGGAGGACGGCTTTGACCTGACCTACACCGTGACCGATGCCGACAATGACACGGTGACGGTGAAAGAGTACCTGGACGATGTACTCAAGCGGACCTACACCGCCACCCTGGGGCAGAGCAACACGGTCCAGTGTGTCACCGCCGCCAACTGGCAGAAAGTCCTCAACGGGGCCCACACCATCAAGGTGGTGGCCAATGACACCAAGGCGGACAGCACCCCCTACACCGTGACCTTTACCAAGGCCGTCTATGAGGCCTCCATCACCCTTTCGGAGCCCATGGAGGCCGATGACGCCATCACGGTCATGGTGCTCAATGTGCTGGGCTCCATCCCGGCGGATGCTGACCTGGAGGTCCTGGTGACCAACAACGCCAACGACACGGAGCCCGTCTGGGAGGACGCCACCCAGGATGTAAAGAACGGCAACAACCATGTTTTCACCAACCAGACCGCCACCAACGGCTTTGCCTTTAACTTCAAGGTCAATGTGGGCCGGGGGACCAGCAACACCGGCGGCTACATCACCAGCATTGGAGGTGCTTTTCAGTAATGGCAGTTAAGAAAAAGACCACCAGCCTCAAAGCGCTGCATGAGGCCCAGCTCTACGCACAGCAGCAGCGGGACGCCGCCGCCATCGCCTTTGTGGTGCTGGCGGAGGCCGGGACTATTGACGCCGTGACCGCCTCTGAGCAATCCCTGCTCTTTGCGGAATGGGCGGCCAATGTCAACTACACGGTGGGCCAGCTCCGGCAGTACGGCGGCAAGCTCTACCGCTGTGTGCAGGCCCACACCTCCCAGACCGGCTGGGAGCCGCCCAACGCCGCCTCCCTCTGGTCCATCACCAGCGACCCGGCGGAGGAATGGCCGGAGTGGTCCCAGCCTTTGGGAGCCCATGACGCCTATGCCGCCGGGGCCAAGGTGAGCCACAACGGCAAGCATTGGACCTCCGATCTGGACGGCAATGTGTGGGAGCCCGGCGTCTATGGCTGGACCGAGGCCAACGAGTAAGGGAGGGCGGAGCCAATGGTTATTGAGCTTTCCGTGGGGGGCCTGCTCACCCTGCTGGGCATCCCCACGGCCATCACCTCCCTGGGGCTTTGGCTGCTCCAGCGGCGTATCAGCAAGCGGGAGGCCGTCCAGGATGCACGGGAGGCCGCCCGTGAGCAAAATGAGGTCCTGCTGATACAGAACACCAGGGCGGCCCTGGCGCTGGCTGAGGCCACCGCCGTGGCCGTCCAGCGCATCCCGGATGCACATTGCAACGGGGACATGCACGCCGCCCTTGAATACGCCCGCAAAGTCAAACATGCCCAAAAGGATTTTTTGACCGAGCAAGGCGTCAAGGCCATTTATTGAGGCCCGCCATGCGGCTGTTTTTCCTTGCCCTGCTGGGCATGGTGGAAATCCTCTGGCGGGACTGGAGAGGAGGGCATGAAAAATAGACACCTCAAAAAAGCTGCTCTGGGCCCATGTGACCATTTCCGTCCTGCTGTGCGTGGCCACTATCGTCACCAATTACCTGGGCTTTGATGTCACGGCCCTGGCAGGCCTGGCCGGGGCCTCCCTTTTGACCAACGGGGCCTGGGGCGGTTTCTATTTCTGGAAAGCCAAAAACGAAAACCGGGCCAAATATGCCCAGCGGTTTCTCAAGCAGTTTGCGGACAAGTACGGGGCGGATGTCGCTGTCCGTGTGGCGGAAATCGTGCTGAAAGACTGAGTAAAGGAGCGTTTTCAATGAGTAAAATGACCGCCAAGGCCTTTGTGGACAAGGCCGTGGACATCGCCAAGAACTACAAGACCTTGTATGTGATGGGGTGCTTTGGGGCCCCCCTCACCGGCTCCAATGTGAACCGCTACTGCAACAACCACTCCTACAACAAGAACGCCACCCGCACCGCCATGATTAAGGCGGCGGCCAACCAGAGCCCGCCTGTTTTCGGCTTTGACTGCGTGTGCCTCATCAAGGGCATCCTCTGGGGCTGGGACGGGGACGCCTCCCGGACCTACGGCGGGGCGGGCTACGCCATCAACGGGGTGCCGGACATCGGCGCTGATACCATGATTACCAAATGCACCGGGGTGAGCACCACCGGCTGGGATGATATGGTCATCGGTGAGGCCGTCTGGATGTCCGGGCACATCGGCATCTACATTGGGGACGGCCTGGCGGTGGAGTGCAGCCCCAAGTGGGAGAACAAGGTGCAAATCACCGCCGTGGGCAACATCGGCTCCAAGGCGGGCTACAACACCCGCCGGTGGACCAAGCACGGTAAACTGCCCTATGTGGACTACACCGGGGCCTCTACCGGCGGCGGGTCCCAGGGCACCACCAAGCCCAGCAAGCCCTCTGAGGGCACCGTGGGGGCCTGTGTGGGCGACACCGTGACCTTTACCGGCAACAAGCATTATGTGAGCTCCAACGCCCTCAACGGCTCCGCCTGCAAGCCTGGCAAGGCCAAGGTCACCGCCATGGCCGGGAACGCCAAGCACCCCTACCACCTCATCAAGGTGCCCGGCGGCGGCTCCACCGTCTACGGCTGGGTGGATGCCGCTGACATCCAGGTGGAGGGCGGCATCACCGTGGGCTCCAAGGTCAAGGTCAACAAGGGGGCCAAGACCTACACCGGCGGCGGCCTGGCCTCTTTCGTCTACACCAACACCTACACCGTCATCCAGGTGGACGGTGACCGGGTGGTCATCGGCCAGAATGGCGTGGTGACCGCCGCCGTCAACAGCAAGGACCTCACCCTGGTGGGGTAACCGTAGAAAAGGGAGGATAAAATCATGGAAAGCATTTTTGACTGGTCCGTCATTCTCAGCATCGTGGGCGTCCTGGTGATTGTCACCAACATTGTGGTGCAGGTGCTCAAAAAGCTCACCTGGGACAAGCTGCCCACCAACATCCTGGCGGTGCTCATCGCCATGGCCCTCACCCTGGCGGCCTTTTTCGCCTACTGTGAAATCAAGGGCGTGGCCATCGTCTGGTACACGGTGGTGGGCGCTGTGGTCCTGGGCTTTTTCGTGGCATACGCCGCCATGTTTGGCTTTGATAAACTGAAAGAGGCCATTGCCCAGCTTGACCAGAAAAAGACCGAATGACGCAAGAGAGCCGGAGAGGGTCACACCTCTCCGGCTCTTTTTTTTATGTTCTTTTACAGGGTGTAGTCCTGGGTGGCCGCTCCGATCTGGACGGCCAGCTCCCGGAGGACGCTGCCGGTTTTGGGCTCTGTGTACCAGAGCGCCAGCATCCGCTCCCCCTCCTGGGTGGTGTAGTGGAACACGGCAAACCACTTGACCGCCTTGCCATAGGCCGTGGTGGCCGCCGTGCCGTGATACCGGGCCATGAAATTGCGCTCCGGCATCATCTCCAGGCCTGTCACCTTTTCCAGCGGGAGGGTGGCCGCCGGGCCGTTTGTCTGCCGAAACACCAGCCCCGCCTCCGTCCGCTCCATGAAACAGGGGCCGTCCTGGGAAAAGCCCCGCAAGCCCTCATAGTGCATCATGCGGGCCCCCGCCGGGAGGTCCTTTTTCTTTCTGCCAAACATTTCAATGCCCTCCTGTTCAAGCGGCCCGCACCCAATACTTGAGGAGCTGGATGTATTCCTCAAGCGGGCGGTTTTCCGCCACCTCTGCGTTGTAAAGACTGGTCATGTACTGCATCCATGTTTTCCGGCCCTGCAACTTGATTTTACCTAAATAGCCGTGTCGAGAACGCACGGAAAGCGCCTTGTCTGCCATGCGGGTGATATGCACCGCCGGGCTCTTTCTGGCCGCCACCAGGGCGGCCTCAAGCGCATCAAGGAAACGCTTTTCATCCTCCGTGAACAATGGCACCGCCTCCTTTGCACTTCCATTGTACGGTTTCACCGCCACTGTGTCAAGTATTGGAGCCTAAAGTGACAATGACAAGTCAAACGAGCACACTATAATTTACATTGTGGAGGTGATGCTGGTGATAGCAGAACGAATAAAAGAACTCCGGCAGGCACGGGGCTGGACCCAAGCAGACCTTGCCCGGCGGCTGAGTATAACCAGGAACGGCGTCAACTCCTGGGAGCAGGGACTTTCTACACCGTCCCCGGCATCCCTGGTGGACCTGGCCCGGCTGTTCTCTGTGTCCACGGACTACCTGCTGGGCGTGGAGCCCTTGAACACTGTGAATGTGACCGGCCTGGATGAGCGGGATGTGGCCATCCTTGCGGAGCTGGCAGACCGGCTGAGGCAACACAAGGCCGATGAATAAACAGGGGCCCGGAACAATCCGGGCCTCAAATTTTTTCTTGACACTATACAACTAAAGTAGTATAATGAGGGCACAACGGAGGTGAGCGTGATGGACACCAAGAAAAACAGCAAACTGCAAAATGCCCGCCTGGACGCCGGGCTCTCTCAATCCCAACTGGCCAGCGCTACCGGCCTAAATGTGCGGACGCTCCAATGCTATGAGCAGGGGGCCAAGGACCTCAACGGAGCCAAGCTGGCCACGCTCTTAAAACTCTGTCTTGCCCTTGACTGCAAGCTGGGGGACATCTTGACGGATGAGGAAACGGTCAAGCTGCTGGAGCAGTACACGGCGGCATAAACGGCAGATCGGAGTGGGGCGGAAACGCCCCGCTTTTCTTATTTCTGGAGGTGCAGCATGAACCACAAGGACGCCAAGCATTTCACCTGGGACCAACGCTTGACCCTGGAGCGGATGCTCAAAAAAGGATTTACCAAGGCCGCCATTGCCAGCGCTCTGGGCAAGTGTGAGCGGTCCATCTACTATGAAATCAACCGGGGCCTCTGTGTCCAGCAGACCTCCGAATATGAGTTTATTGAGGTTTACTGCCCGGAGGTGGCGGAGCGGAAATACAGGGACTTTCTCAAGGACAAGGGCAGGGACCTCAAGATTGGCAAGGACCACGCCCTGGCCCGGCGGCTGGAGGAGCTGGTCATGGTCCAGGGCTTTGCCCCCGGAGCCGCCCTTGCGGAAATCCGAAACAACGGGGAAGTCTATGACACCGTGATATGTGAGAACACGCTCTATAATTACATCTACCGTGGGGATGTGTTCCTCCACCTCACCCCGGAGCACCTGCACAACAAGGGCCGCCGCCACTACGCCGCCAAGAGCAAGCGGCAGGCCGCCCGGAGCTCCAACGGCAAGAGCATTGAAAACCGCCCCCAGGAGGTCAAGGGCCGGGGCAGTTTTGGGCATTGGGAAATGGACAGTATCATGGGGTGCAAGGGCTCCAAAAAGGCCCTCCTGGTCCTCACCGAGCGCCGGACCCGTATGGGCATTGTGATGCTGCTGGAGGACCACACGGCGGCCAGCGTAGTCAAGGCCATCAACAGCTTGGAGCGCCGTTTTGGCAAGCTGTTCTATAAGCTGTTCAAGAGCATCACGGTGGACAATGGCTGTGAGTTTCAAGACTTCGAGGGCATCGAGGCCGCCCACCGGCGCAAGGGCAAGCGGACCATTGTGTTTTTCTGCCACCCATACAGCGCCTTTGAGCGGGGGTCCAATGAGAACATGAACAGACTGATTAGACGGTTTTTCCCCAAGGGCACCAGCTTTGACACCGTAAAGCCGGAGGAGGTGAGGGCGGCAGAGAGGTGGGTGAACAACTACCCCCGCAAGCTGCTGGGGTGGAAATCGGCGGCCATGCTCTTTGAGCAAGAGCTCCTGTCCGCTTGACGGCGCATAAAGCAAGCCAGCCGAATGGGCTTGACCCCATCCGGCTGGCTTGCCATGTTGTTTTGTTGTGAAATCGCCCAATAAGGGCGCTTTTTATTTGTGCTGATTGCCGTTTTTTCTTGACTTATGCAAATTTCTCTTGACTTTTAGCCAGAAAGCGACGGTTCCCCCAGAAAACCTTCCCTATCCCAATGCCACATCCAGCACCATCATGACGGAAAAGCCCAGGGCAAAAAACAAGGTTCCCACATTGGAGTGGGTTCCATGGGACATCTCCGGAATGAGCTCCTCCACCACCACATAGAGCATGGCCCCTGCCGCAAAGCTCAGAAGGTACGGAAGCGCAGGAACGAGGAGCGTCGCAGCCAAAATGGTCAGCAGAGCCCCCACCGGCTCCACCACTCCGGACAAAATCCCCCGAATGAAAGCCTTGGACCGATTCATCCCCTCCGCCCGAAGGGGCATAGAAATAATGGCGCCCTCCGGAAAATTCTGAATGGCAATGCCCAGGGAGAGGGCCAAAGCAGCGGCTGCAGAAATCTGCCCATCTCCCGCCAGGTATCCTGCATAGACTACCCCCACCGCCATCCCCTCCGGAATGTTATGGAGGGTCACTGCCAGCACTAGCATAGTGTTTCTCTGCAGGCGGCTTTTGGGCCCTTCAGCAGCGGCACAATTTCGGTGCAAATGGGGAATGAGGTGGTCCAAAAGCAGCAAAAACGCAATGCCAAGCCAAAACCCTGCTGCAGCCGGGACAAAGGACCACTTCCCCATACTCTCCGCCTGCTCCATAGCCGGAAGCAACAGGCTCCAGATGGAGGCCGCCACCATGACCCCGGCAGCAAAGCCGGTTAACGCCCGCTGCAGACGGTCTCCCATGGCTTTTTTCATCAAAAATACACAGGCCGAGCCCAAGGCCGTCCCCAAAAAAGGAATCAGAATGCCGTACCAGGCTTCTACGGACATAGCGTTCACCTCCCAACAAGGTTAGTTTATTCTAACCTCCATTCTTTCCTTTGTCAAGGGGAGAAATTTACCCTTGCATGGCAACAGCATTTCCCATTTCTGGATCCAAGTTACCCACCCATCGCCGGTACGGCAGCGCCCTGTCTTCCCCCGGGGGCATGTGCGTGCAGCGAAAGCGAGTGCAGCCCGGCTTTTCGGGTTTTGGTAACCGGAGCCGTATAGGGTGCGGCCTCCTGGACGCACCCTACTGCTACGGGGCTACGGTCCAACCCCTGTAGGGCGCACAGCTCACACTGTGCGCCCTACAGGGGTTCTGCGCTGCCCCCACAAAAAAGAAATCGGGGGCACACTAAAAGACGCTGGTGCTCAGCCAGTAAATCAGGCCGTAAATGGCGCTGGCTGAAATGCCAAATACCAGCACAGGACCGGCAATGGAAAAGAGCTTGACGCAGGTGCCGGTGACAATTCCTTCGCTGCGGAACTCAATGGCCGGTGCGGCGATGGAGTTGGCAAAGCCGGTAATGGGTACCAGCGTACCGGCTCCTGCCACCTTGGCCAGGTCGTCATAGAGGCTGAAGCCAGTGAGGAGAACGGACAGAACCACCAGACTCATAGAGGTTGCGGTACCGGCGTCTGTCTTGTCCAAACCAGCGGCGGCAAAGCCGTTTTGAATCAGCTGCCCCAGCACACAGATGAGCCCACCAATCCAAAAGGCATGGAAGCAGTCCTTCCAAATCGGCGATTTGGGGCCCATTTGCTTCACATATGCATCATATTCCTTGGGATTCATGTTCATATTCCTTCCCCCTTCGGGGATAGTCTGTCCCGTTTTGCCCGGATTACCCGTCTGTAACCTCTAAATCCAAAATCAAAACCGTACAAAACCAGAAAAATTCTTCGAGAGACCTTGCCGAATTTATGAAAATGCGGTATAGTTACAGTAGCAAGCAGAATCTACAATCCAGACCGGGAGGGACGGAATATGGAAAATGTAATCATCACCATTGCTCGGCAGCATGGCTCCGGCGGCCGCCTCATCGGCGAATGCCTGGCCAAGAAGATGGGCATTGCCTACTATGACAAGGAGCTCATCTCCCTGACTGCAAAGAAAACCGGGTTTGCCCTGGACTTTGTGAAAGAGGTGGAGGAAAAGCAAACTGCCAGCTTCCTGTACAGCATTTATGCCGCCGCCACTGTGCCCTCGGTGTATGAGCAAGCCAGGAACGCCCAATTTGCTGTGATTCGGGAATTGGCAGAACAGGGGCCCTGTGTCATTGTGGGACGGGCTGCCGACTGCATCTTGAAAAATTTCCCCAGGAGTGTACATGTCTTCATCCATGCACCACTGGACGAACGCATCCGCCGTGCCCGTGACGACTACAAAGAGCCCATGGACAATCCGGAGCGAGCCCTTCAAAAGAAGGACAAATCCCGCGCCGCCTTCTACAACACCTACTCTGAATACCCCTGGGGCGATATCCGCAACTACGATATGGCCCTCAACAGCTCCATCGGCATTGAAAAATCCGCAGACATCATCTGGGACTACGTAAAAGCCAAATTTGGTGCATAAATCCATCCCGGGGCCTGTTGTGAAACGGAACAGCCAAGCAGCTCCCTGCAGGATATTGTATTTTACTTTTACTCAATATTCTGTGGAGAAGCGCCTTGTCCCACCCGTTATGGCAACAGGCTCCCAATTTTTCATTTTATAGATCATATGTTTTAGTTTAACCGCATTTGTTTGTTCAATTTTCTGCAAATTGACGCACCGTGCGCCAGCGGAGCAGCCGCATTTCCTTTTTCCGTGCTGACCCGGGAGCGCTAGCTTCCCCGGGAGAAGGCGGGGCGCTCCCGTGCCAGTGATGAGGGAGTA
>OIZW01001769.1_pt1 | contig 12375 bp, 16 predicted proteins | sample 1588581 | NCBI WGS metagenome assembly OIZW01 (sample SAMN03283266) | human gut metagenome | biome: human-associated habitat; material: feces | host: Homo sapiens | place: USA | collected 2013 | reverse complement strand
AAATAACACTTAGAGACCATAGACTCTAAGTGAACTTAATAAATAATATAGACAACTCGAAAAGTATGATGGAACTTTAAGGAGTTTAGCATTACAATCCAGAAAACCACATTCGCATCCTAATGCACATACAAAAGAAGAATTAACATTGATCAAGCAAATTTATAGCAGGTATGGTTGCGATGGATTGGCAGAAGTATATGTTCAATTAAGAAAAAGAGGATATAAAAGAAGTTATGGTTTAATGTTGAAACAGATAAAAAAATTCCTAAAGAAAAAGTAAAAATAAGAAAAGGATATACAAGACATAAAGAAATAAGAGGTCAATATCCTAGCGATAAAGTACAAGTGGATATAAAATATGTTCCTAAAGAATGTTTGCTATTTGATACAATAGATAAGAAATACTATCAAATAACAGCAATAGATGAATTTTCAAGAAAAATAAAAATAAATACTATTCAAACAGATAAAGGACCAGAATTTGTTAATAATCAGATTGAGACAAATCTACCGACATTGTTTGAATTAACATTAAAAGATTTAGGAATGATACATAGACGAACAAGGCCATATTCGCCGTGGCAAAATGGAAAAGTTGAAAGAAGTCACAAAATAGATGGAGAAAGGTTTTATAGTAGAAATGAATTTACATCAGAAGAAGATTTAAAAAAGAAACTGAAAAGATATAATGCAAGATATAATAATATAGCTAAAAAAGTATTAGACTTTAAAAGTCCAAACCAAATAGTAGAAGAATACAAACTTAATTTTCTTTCTGCTTAATAAAGCGTATAAAAAAGATATTAACATTTGTCAAGGATAAATAAATGGCAAAGCCATCCTTGACAAACATAATACTTTTTTATAATATGTTTATAGGCAGAAAAGAACTTTTTATAAAAAAGTGTAACATATGATTGATTTCTCTAGAAAAAATATTAAGAATATGCTATAATATTTATAGACAGGGAGGTTTTTATTTATGAAATATGAAGATCAAGTATTTAATTTAAGTTCTGACGCATATGCAAAAGTTGAGTTATCTAATAATACTGAAAATGATGAAATTTTAAAAAAGCAATCCAAATTATTGAAAATATTACTAAAAAGATTTCAAGAAGAATTAAAAACGAATGGAAAAGCAAGTCAAGGAATTTTAAAAGTAAAATTTAATAGTCCATTTTGGCAAGAATCAGAATTAGGATATCGTGAAATTGAAGAATTAGTAAAAAGTAATAATTTTGATTCATTTGCAAGTCAATACTGCTTTTATTTAGGAGATGTAGAATACCGATGTGATGAATGGTATACTTCTTATTATGAAATAATATGGGACTATAAAACATATTTTGAACAATTAAGCATGCAACAAATTGATATTACAGAACAATCAAATCAAAAAGAAAATAGTTTTACAAAAGCTATAAAAGATTTCAAACAATTACCTATTAGTTATCAGATAAGTATTTTAAACTCATTTGTGCAAAATGTTGAAACTGAAAAAAAGAATAATGAACATGATATAGCTGTAAATACATGTTCTTGTGAAGGACATATATTTGGAAAATGGAAACATAATAAATGGACAGATTATATTGACACAGTTATAGATCATGAACATATTCATAATTATCCAATTTATAAAGAAAATTGGGTAAGAAAATGTAGTAGATGTGGATTTGTTGAGAAAGTCGAATGTGAACCTCAAGAATTAATTGATGCAAGAAAAGAAAAAAATAAAAAAGCACGAATTAAAAGATTAGAAAGTGAATTAAGAAGATTAAAAAAAGAATAAGGGCTAGTAGAGACTTATTAATATTTAATAAGGAATACTATGCTCTTTTTTGATAGTTAGGAGGAATAAGGTGAATACAATTTTAGATTTAGAAAAAATAGCAAAAGAAAATGAAAAAATTTTAGATGAAGCAAAATTACATACACAATATAAAATAAAATATATTAAGGATTATGTTAGAAGATGGTTGAATGTTGCCGTAAATTATAGACAAAGAAATATTGTTTTTATAGATAGCATGTGTAATGCAGGAGTTTATAAAAATGGAATAAAAGGAACATGTATAGAGGTTATTGAATTATTTATTGAATATGCTAAGGAAAATCAAGCAAAACAATTTTATGTATTCTTGAATGACTACGATAAAGATAAAATTAGAGTATTAAATGGATTAATAAGTAATTATAATGTGCCAAATAATTTAAAAATAAATATAAAAGATAAAGAGGTTGTAGAGTATCTATCTTTACTAATTGAAAAAAATACATTTAGTAATTCATGTTTCACATTGTTATATACAGATCCATATAACTTTGGAATACCAAACCTACTAACAACAATTAAAACATTTATTGACAAGTTTTATTGTGAACTGTTATTTAATTATTTTAGTAGCGATGTTACAAGAAATAAGAATAATACATTCGCAAAAAATAAAATGTCTAAAATTAAAAATGAATTAAGTTCAGTTATAACTGATATTAATATAGATGATGATGAAAATAAGGAAATATTAAACAGATTAATTAGTACATATAAAGATACAAAAAACATTAAGTATTCATTCGCTTATCGCTTTAATAATACAAATAATGCAGAATTATACTATATTATTTTCTTTACACCAAACAAGAGAGGTTTAGAATTAATTAAAGAAAGTATTTGGGAAGTGTTTAATGGCGAAGAATCTTTTAAAAAGGAAATAGATATAGATAAATCTCAATTAAAGTTATTTAATACGGATGAATTACTAATAAATACATATAGTGGGCCTATGAAAGAATCAATTATTAAACTTGCTTATGAGAAAGGAGAACTTTCTTATGAAGATATTGAAACTTATGTCCTAGAAAACTCATTATTAAAAGACTCGCATATTATAAAACCAATTATTAAACCTTTGTTAGAAGATGGCAGATTAGAAAAAATTATTCCATCTGGTGTAAGAAAAAATAACTATAAAGAAAGTAAATATAAAATTAGCGATAAAGTGTGATATAATAATATTAGATAATAAGGAGGTAGTACTTATGGGGTGTTGTAATAAATCTATGCAAAGAAAATCTCTTTTATATAAAACAGGAGTAGAATATGGAGACTATACTATAAATCATGTTCAAGGTTGTTCACATGGTTGTAAGTATCCTTGCTATGCTTCAATGTTGGCCAAAAGATTTGGAACTGTAAAATCATATGAAGAATGGATTTGCCCAGTTATTGTTTCAAATACAATGGAACTTTTAAATAAAGAACTTCCTAAATTAAAAGATAAGATTAAAAGTGTTCATTTATGCTTTACTACTGATCCTTTTATGTATGGATATGAAGATATATGCAATTTATCAATAGATGTTATCAAACTGATAAATAGTTATAAATTACCATGTACTGCTTTAACTAAAGGGGTATTACCTATAGAATTAGCAGATTTAAGTAAAGATAATAGTTATGGTATAACTCTTATATCATTAAATGAAGAATTTAGAAAAAAGATGGAACCTGGTTCTGCACCATATTTAGACAGAATTAATAGTTTAAAAAAACTTCATGATAAAGGATGTAAAACTTGGGTAAGTATTGAACCTTATCCAACCCCTAATATAATTGACCAAGATCTTGAAGAAATACTAAGTTCTATTTCTTTTGTAGATAAAATAATATTTGGCAGACTGCATTATAATAAACTTGTTAGTCATTATAAAGGTTATAAAGAATATTATAATAACTTAGCAAGTCAAGTTATTAAGTTTTGCAAAGAAAAAAATATTGAATATCATATAAAAGAAAAAACTATAACAGAAATGCAAAATGTATAAACAATTGGTTAAAATTGTGTTATAATGACTATAGAATTAAATTGTTTATTTATTTGTTGTGATGGTTTCGGACTATCTTAACTATCGCACCATTGGGGAATCTGTCCAGACTTTTTAAAGTTTTGGACTTAATATAGAAAATATCAATTTCTAAAAGAAGTTGGTATTTTTTTGTTAATTAAAGAAAGGACAGGTTTAAATGATTAATATTGTTAAGAAAGAATTAGAGTTTGATGATGAATTAAAAAAGAAGACAGAATTTATATGTGGGTTTTGTAATACTACACCAACAATAATAAATGGTAATATAAGAAAGATTGATAGAACTAATCTATCATACGTTGAACCACATAGAATAATTATTAAAGGAATAACATTTTTAGCCTTTAATTACTCAAAAAATATATATATAGGTAATTTATCAAACAAACTTGAAATAAAAGAATTAAAAGAACAACAACAAAAGCAAGAAAAAATTAGAAAAGCATATATTAAATGTTAAATTATTTCAAAGAATTATGGGATAAACTTATTAAGCTCTTACAAGATAAATTTTTCTCTACCAATAAATATGATGATATAATTGATGAATTATATGAAGAAGAGATTTTAGATAATGATGATATAGATACAATTAAAAATGAATATAGCAAAGATGATGAATTAGAACGATAAAAAATAATTATGATTTCATAGATTATATATAGAATAAAAGGAAATAAGAGTAAAATAAAGGAGTATGTCTTGACTTTTATTGGGAAAGTGCTATAATAATAGTAGACTTTTTGGGAGGGGGAAAATATAATGAAAGATTATTCATTAAATTATGATGATTCTAAAAATTTTATATTATCTTATAAAATAGAAAATGGAAAAATTGTTGCAAAATTAGCAAGTGGAGAATCATGCACAGTTCCATATTCAGAGGAAAATGAAAATAAAATAATATCTAGAATGGAAGAACAAGCTAGATATGCACAACCAAAACCACTTAAAATGCTAGATAAAATATTAACAATAAGCCAACCATTGATGTTACCAATAGCTATTATGAATTTTGTAAATAATGGTGGATGGTTTTATGGTATGCTTCTTGCTATTATTGCTGAAGGTGCAATTTATTATCCTGCTAAAACAATAATAAATGCAATAAAGAAAAGAGATATAAAAAAATTAAATTATTTTTTAGATCATAAAGAAGAATTAAATGAAAATATTGAAAAAAGTGAAAAAAGTGAAAATATAAAATTGGGTGTTAGTAAAAAAGCCATTAAACAAATCGAGTTACAGAAGAGTAAAAACAAGCAACCATTTAATATTAATAATATTGATAACTATTCGTTAAGTGATTTAAAGGCATTAAGAGAGAATATCGAAAGAATCTCAACATTTGGATTTAATGAAGAAGAAACTATTTTAGAAGATACAATAGAAAAAAAAGGTCCAGTATTAAAAATGACATTAGACAACAAAAGAAAATAGTTTATAAAGTAGCACAAATTATTGCTACTTTTTCTATTATTTGGTAAAATGTTATTAGAAATTGATATAAAACTATGAAATTTCTAATTTGTGAGTAAAAGTTTGAAATAACTTAACCACTCGCACCAGATTAATAATAAACTCGAACTTTTCATTTTGATTAGTTCGAGTTTTAATATACTTTTAATTATATAAATTATATTATTTAATATTATATAATATGAATGATATAAAAGATAGAATGGATAAACTTGAAGATATTAAGATTGAAAACTTTGTATGGGTTATTTATATTGCTATAATATTTCTTAGTTGGTATGCTAATAGTAAGGAAAAGAAATATCTATTATATAATGATGAACAAAGTAAGAGAGAATATCAAAGTTTGCTTATACTTATTTTTTCTATATTAGTAATAGTATATTATTATTTTGCTAAAGCTAGTTACGATGATTATATTAAATTAAAAAATGAAAATAATGATAGAAAAAAGAATTTGCACTTAGCTTTATTTATTGGTTCTTTTTTAGTATTAATAAGTGGTGTAATATTCTTATCTATTGCTATAATGGATGAGAATATTGATGTAGAACTAGCTTTTAACTAGGTATATATTTATGGCTTATATATAATAGATATGTAGATATATTATTTTGAGACTTAAGACTCAAAATAACACTTAGAGACCATAGACTCTAAGTGAACTTAATAAATAATATAGACAAATAAAGAGATATTTAGTAAAATGATATTGGGTAGCGATATTATGAATGAAATTATAAAAACATATTTATATTCAAATAATTATTTTCTTATGGTTAGATACACTGGTAATGAGATAGATAATAATATAATTAGTAGGGAATTAGATAATAAGTATTCTAGAAAAATAGAATTATCTACATTTGATATACTTAGTTTAATAGAGGGTATCTCTAGTAATATCAAAGACTTAAGGATAACTATCGTATATAATGATGATGTAGTATCAATATTAGAAATTAAGAATAATAAAATTACTAAGTATTATATTAAAGTAGTAAAAGATAATATAAATATTGAATTATCTTATTCAAATAGAATAGGATTTAGAATAAATATATCTAGTAGAAATATTCTTGATATAAATAATATATTAATTACTGATATTATAAATAATGAGTTAGAATTATTATCTAATTACTCAAAAAGAGCAAAAGAACATAAAACTCTTATAAAAACTAATGACAAAAAGAAAAAAATGTAGTAAAATTAATTTAGGTGATAGATATGCATTCTTATGTAGTAGAATATTTAAATGAAAATGAATTTAAAAAGAAAGAAAAATCATTAAAGAAATATAATATGATTGCTTTTAAGAAACTAATATTTGATTGTGTACCAGCATTAAGAGATGGAACATTTCCTGGTGAAGTAGTATCTAGAAATAGTACTGAGAATTTTGTTAAGTATGAATATAAACTTCCTACTGATCATTTATTTTCTAAAGTACACGGTGATATTAAACTTCATTATACTGTCTATGAAGCACAGAAGTTAGTTATGTTAAATGATTTATCTCCAGATATATTAAGTGAAGGTCATCAGAAAGAATTAACTGCTTATAAGGGTGTAATGGTATCTAAGTCTCATGCTGAGAGGGATATGTTTAAGATTAATTTATTAAATAGTATGAATAAGAATGGTTTCTTAAATAGTAAGATTTTAATAGGAGTAGGTATAGTTCTTACTATTCTAGTAGGAGTAATTATATATCTTATGGTTAAATAAAGAGTTTGGAAGATAACTCTTTTTATTATATTCACTCTAAGCCAGTAGTCTTAGAGCGTTCATTTAAGCCTTATAATAAAAGTCTTAAATGAATATGCTATACACATCTATTATATAATGGAAAGAGAAAAGGCTATAATAATATGTATGAAATGATAAAGAATTTAAAATCATAATCATTATTAAAATATAAGATAATAAAAAAATAACTATTAAGAACTGTTCTTAATAGTCTTTTATATTTCACGCATATTTTCTGAATTCTTATAAGGATCCTTTGGATCGATATAATCAACAAATAGAATACCATTTAAATGGTCTAGTTCATGTTGGAAGGCAATAGCCAAATCCTCACGAACTCTATATTTTATTAAATTTCCTTCTAGATCATAACCTTCAACAGTAATTCTAGCATGTCTTGGTACAATACCATCTACTTCTCTATTAACACTTAGACATCCTTCTCCCTCACCAGCATAGATAAGTTCTTCAGAATATGAAATTACTTTTGGATTGATTAGTACATAGTCTTCAAATTTACCATCACTTACTTCGTAGCAGACTACGAAGAATCTTTTATTAATACCAAGTTGAGGAGCCGCTAATCCCATACCAGGTCTAAGATTATATTTCTTAGAATATTTCTCTATTTGTGAATACCTTAAATGTTTTAACATTTCTGGTATAATACTTTTATACTCTTCACATAAAGGAAATTCTACTTCAGTATTTTTTGCTCTGACTCTTGGATCTTTTTCATCTAAAATATCTTTTGTTCTTAGCATAAACTACCATTCCTTTCTTTTCGCTATATATTTTACCATAAAAAAAGAAAAAAGGGAAGTATTTTCCCTTAACTTAATTAAGCAGTTACTCTTGTACCGATTATAATAACTAATAAGATAAATAATACTAATACAATAGCGGCACTATTTCCATAACCATAGTTACCATATCCATAACCGCTATATCCGTATGAAGGGTATGCATAACTTTGAGTACCTCCGCATCCACATCCACTAGTGCCATATCCTCCAGAATATCCACCGTAATAATACATATATATACCTCCTTTACGATATCTAATATATTGTACTCTTAAAGTTATTTTTTGACATTATGAATACCTAATTATTGTATTATTTTAGTTATTTATTCCATAATAATACTGGTGATATAATGAAAAAAATTAGTATATGGACTGATGGTATAAAAGATGTAAGAATGGATAGTTTAAAAGAAAATATAGAGTGTGATATTCTTGTAATAGGAGGAGGTATCGCGGGTTTATCTACAGTATATAATTTAAAAGATAGTGGTAAAAGAATAGTTCTAATAGATAAAAATAAATGTGGTATGGGAGCTACTTCTTGTAATACTGGTAAGTTAACCTTTATGCAAGATTTAATATATCATGATATAGAAAGTAATTATAATGAAAAAGTAGCAAGATTATATTTAAATAGTCAGAAAGAAGCTATTAATATAATTACTAGTATTATCAAAAAAGAAAAGATAGACTGTGATTTAACTAAAACTAATGCTTATGTCTTTTCTAATGATGAAGATAAATATAAGAACTTTGATAAAGAAATAGAGTTTTATAAAAAGAATAATATTAAGTATAAAGTATTATCTTCATTACCACTTAATTATCCCTCAAAGATGGTATTAGAAACTTATGATAATTATGTTTTTAATCCTTATAAATATTTACTTGGTATAAAAAGATTATTAAAAGATAAGATAAGTATTTATGAGAATACTAGGGCTATTAGGTTAGATAAAAAGAATGATTATTATCTATGTACTACGAGTGATAACTATGAGATAAAATCTAAGGTAGTAGTAGTAGCTTCTCATTATCCCTTCTTTATAGTACCTTACTTTACACCATTTAAAACGAGGGTAGAAAAGTTCTTTATTGGGGCTTCTTTAAGTAATGATAGTAAGAATATACAAATGATATCTAATGATAAACCAGGTATATCAATGAGGTGTTATAAAAAGAATAATAATAATTATTTATTATATGGTAGAAGAAGTCATCCCACTAGTAGTAATTTAGATATTAAGGATGATTATAATGAATTAAATAGTGAATATAAGAAGTATTTTAATAAAGATATAGAATACTTTTATCATACTCATGATGTTATGACTTATGATAATATGCCTTTTATTGGTAAGATAGATAATAATTTATATATAATGACAGGATTTAATAAATGGGGGAATACCAATGGTGTAATAGGAGGTAAATTAATTAGTGATTTAATAGAGGGTAAGCATAATGACTATGAAAAGATATTTACTCCTAGAAGAAGTATATCTAAAGATAAAATTAAGAATTTATTAGTATTTAATACTTCAGTTATGTCTAGATATATTATGAATAAGATTAATCCTCATATGAAGTATTATAGTGATGATGTAGAAATTAAATTTATAGAGGGTAAAAGATGTGGTATATATACTGACAACAATGGTAATAAACATATTGTATCTAATATATGTCCACATATGAAGTGTAATTTGGTATTTAATTATATTGATAAAACTTGGGATTGTCCATGTCATGCCTCTAGATTTGATATAGATGGTAATATTATATATGGTCCTTCTGTATATGACATTAAAATTAAGTAGTTTGTTATGTTCACTCTATAGCTTATAATCTATAGAGTGTTCTTTTTAGCCTAGGTCTAAAAAGAATATATCAGCCATATCTATTATATATAAGAGAGATTATTGCAATTATAATGATATTATGATAATATTTAGTTAGAAGATATTTATAATAGAATGGTGGTGATAATGTGAAATATTATAAATATATAGTTATCTTTCTTTCTATCCTAATCCTTCTATTAGGGGGATATATTATTTATGTACAAAGTACAATTACTCCTCTTGATAATAATGATATTAAGGAAGAAAACAATAAAGATAGTATAAATAATATTAATAAAGAACTAGATTATGATTGTTCATTTACTCAGACATTTAGATTTTATCAAAAAATAGATTATGAAACATATGTAGATGGTACAACCTATGTACTAGGAGATATTTATCAAAGTTATGAACCAATACTTCTAATAGTATATGAAGAAGATGCAAATAAAATGGAAAAATATAAATACTATGAATTTACTTATACACTAAAAGGTACTTGGAGTGAAATTACTGATTATAATACTCTTAATATATTAGTTAAAGCTAGTTTTGATAAAGAACATAGTACAAGTACAAATAGTGCAACTTTAAAAATAAAAGAAACAGATAAGGTTGGTTTATCTCAAGTAAGTGAACCTATATGTAAAGGAAAGTGAGTGAAATATGAAATCAAATAATAGATGGTTTATTGTCTTAACAGTAATTATAATAGGCTTGGTTGGCTGCAATATATATTTAGTTGTACAAAACAAGAATATTCATACTAATAAAGAAGATAATGATGTAAGTGAAAAACCTATTAGTAATAACGATGATAAGGAAGAAGAAAAGAAAGAAAAATATTATGACTGCTCGTTTACTAGAACTTATAGAGTAGTAGATTTACTTGAGGGCTATGTGGCAGAAGTACCCGAAGAATCATATGTTGTTTTAGATGCATTTCTAGACCATGGCGCTTTTGCTCATATAATTAGTAGTGAGTTAAAGAAAAAATTAGAAGTAAATAAGTACTATGAGTTTACTTATACATTAAAAGGCATAGGAATAGTAAATGATATAGAGGATGTAAGAAACCGTGTTAGTGCTTTTAATTCTATGAAAAGCGATAATAGCCTAAAAGTACTATTAGAAATTAAAGAAACAGATAGAGTAGGACTAGGACAACTACAAGAAAAAGTATGTGAAGGTAAATAACATAAAAGTATAAATAAGTATTAATATTTTAAATTATAAAGCATAGTTTTTACTAGGTGATATGTAATGAAAAAAATATTAATACTTTTATTTTTATTTCTTTTAGTACCAGTAGTAAGAGCAGAAGAAGAGGATTTGGCTCCTAATGCTAGAAGTGCTATAATGATTGAAGCTTCTACTGGAGAGATATTATTTCAAAAGAATAAAGATGAGAAACTTGCTCCAGCCTCAATGACGAAGATGATGAGTATGCTTCTTATTATGGAAGAAATAGAAAATGGTAATTTAAAGTGGGATGAGATGATTACGGCTTCCGAGAGGGCCGCTAGTATGGGAGGTAGTCAAATCTTTTTAAAAGTTGGCGAAAAGATGAGTGTTACCGATATGGTAAAAGGAATATCAATTGCTTCAGGTAATGATGCTACAGTGGCAATGGCTGAGCGCATTTCTGGAAGTGAAGAGTCTTTTGTCAAAAAAATGAATGATAGAGCCAAAGAACTAGGACTTAAAAATACCAATTTCATTAATGCTACAGGATTAACTGCTGATAACCATTATTCTAGTGCTAATGATATGGTACTAATAGCCAGAGAGTTGGTTAAACATGAAAAGATATTAGAGTTCACAGGTACTTATGAAGATTATCTAAGAAAAGATACTAAGAGTCCATTTTGGCTTGTTAATACTAATCGTCTAGTAAGATTCTATTCTGGAGTAGATGGACTTAAGACAGGATTTACTGACGAAGCAGGATACTGTTTAACAAGTACTGCCAAAAGAGATAATATGCGATTAATAACAGTAGTTATGAATGAACCTGATATTAGTAAGAGAAGTGCAGATACCAGTAAAATGTTAGATTATGGTTTCAATGTCTATATGGTAAGAAATATTATAGATGACAGTAGTGTTATCGATAAAGTAAAAGTAGAACTTGGTAAAAATACAGAAGCAGAGATTATTGCCAACGATAAGATAACAGTTTTAAGTAAGAAAAGTGAAGAGAAAAGAAATATTACTTATAAAGCAAATATTGATAAGATAGTGGCCCCAGTTAAAAAAGGAGATAAGGTTGGTACTATTGATATAATTGAGGATAATAAAGTAATTGGGACAGTAGAGGCTACAGTAAAGGAAGATATTGCAAAGGCTAACATATTTGCTATATTTTATAGAAATCTAAAGAATACTTTTAAAGGTAATTTATTACTTAAATAGGACATATTATTATGTTCTTTTTTTTATATCACTAAAGTTTAGCCAGTGTTGTTTGCTTCAAATGCTATTCGTTATAATATAGTTAAAGTCCATAACAAATCCAAGAATTGTTGGTAATAATAAAAAAATTAAAGAAATTTTCAAAAAAATGGCAAAATTAGATATCAAATCTTGTATATAAGTATGAGAGGATAAAAA
>OIZW01001747.1_pt1 | contig 12500 bp, 7 predicted proteins | sample 1588581 | NCBI WGS metagenome assembly OIZW01 (sample SAMN03283266) | human gut metagenome | biome: human-associated habitat; material: feces | host: Homo sapiens | place: USA | collected 2013 | reverse complement strand
TTTCGCTGACCGACCTTTCCGGATTCGACGGCCGCTGCGACGCCGTCTATTTCACCACCGAAGAGGGCGACGTCCCTCCGTCCGGAAGCGCGGAACTCGCTGCATTCCGCAAACGGATGCTCGGCATCCCCGCAACGCCGCAAACCGCCGAATCGTTCGATTTCGTCGTCGTGGGCGGCGGCATCGCAGGCATGTGCGCCGCGGCCGCGGCGTCCCGGCTGGGGTGCAGCGTCGCTCTGGTCAACGACCGCCCGGTGCTGGGCGGCAACAACAGCTCCGAAATCCGCGTGCACCTGGGCGGCGTCATCGAGCTTGGCCCCAACGAGGGACTGGGCCGCATGATCCGCGAATTCGGCCACTCGCGCGAAGGCAACGCCCGGCCGGCCGAAAACTACGAGGACGCGAAGAAAAGTGCGTTCATCGCCGGGGAGCAGAACGTGAAGCTGTTCTCCAGCTGCCGCGCCGTAGCGGTGAACAAAGAGGGCGGCCGGATAAAATCCGTAATCGTCCGCCACATCGAAACCGGGGAGGAGACGACGCTCGAAGCGCCGCTTTTCGCCGACTGCACGGGCGACGGAACCGTCGGATTCCTGGCCGGAGCCGACTACCGCATGGGCCGCGAGAGCCGCGACGAATTCGGCGAAACGCTGGCGCCCGAAACCGCCGACCGGATGACGATGGGTTCGTCCGTCCAATGGTATTCGGTCGACACGGGCCGCAAAACCTCGTTCCCGACGTTCAGCTACGGCGTGGAGTTCAACGCCGAAAACTGCGAGCGGGTGACGATGGGCGAATGGAAATGGGAGACGGGCATGAACCTCGACCAGATCCGCGATTTCGAACGCATCCGCGACTACGGCCTGCTGGTGATCTATTCGAACTGGAGCTTTCTCAAGAACGGCCTGAAAGACAATGCCAAGTACCGCAACCGCGAGCTGGGCTGGGTGGCCTATGTGGCCGGCAAACGCGAATCGCGGCGGCTTCTGGGCGACTACGTCCTCAAACAGGACGATATCGACAAGAACGTCTTCCACGAAGACGCCTCGTTCACCGCGACGTGGGACATCGACCTGCATTTTCCCGATTCGCTCAACTCCGTGCGCTTCCCGGGCCGGGAGTTCAAGGCCGCGACCAAACACATCCACATCTATCCCCATGCCGTGCCTTACCGGTGTCTCTACTCCCGCAACGTGGACAACCTGTTCATGGCCGGGCGGAACATCAGCGTGACGCACGTGGCCCTCGGAACGGTGCGGGTGATGCGCACGACGGGCATGATGGGCGAGGTGGTCGGCATGGCAGCCTCGCTGTGCCGCAAATACGACGCTTCGCCCCGCCTGATCTACCAGAAACACCTCGGAGAACTCCGCAGGCTGATGCGCGAAGGCGTCGGCAGAAAAGAGGGGATTCCCGATAACCAGAAATTCAACACGGGCGGTTCTCTGAAAGCGCCCCGCGCACTGCGCAACGACTGAAAACGACAATGAAAAAACTACTGACACTGCTGCTTGCGCTGCCCCTCGCATGGGGACACGCCGCAGCGCAGGAGAACGCGAAATATACGATCCTCCTCACCGGGGCCTCGTTCGCCTCGCCGCAGAACGGCTGGTTCGAAATCGGCTGCCGGCAACTGGACGCCCGGGCGCTCAACCGGGCCATCGGCGGCGAGTCGATCGCCGACACGGCCAACCGGATGGCCGAGGGCACGCTCTGGAACGCCGGGGAGCTGGACGAGATGGATGCGCTGGTCATCATGCAGGTCCACAACCGCGACGTCTCGGCCACGGGCGGCCTGAAAGAGAAGTACACCGATTACACGACGCCGTTCGACCGAAGCAACTACGCCGCAGCGTTCGATTACGTCATCAAACGCTACCAAAGCGAGTGTTACGCCCTGAAGGACGACCCGAAATCGAAGTACTACGGCACGAAATCGGGTAAACCCGCCGTCATCGTCCTCTGCACCGACTGGCACGACGCGCGGACGACCTACAACGCCGCCATACGGCGCCTCGCCGCACGGTGGGGCCTGCCGCTCGTGGAGTTCGACAGGAACATCGGCTTCTCGAAAGACACTCCGAACCCGGCCACCGGGACCCAGCAGAGCCTGCTCCACGCCCAGGACACGCAAACCATCGAAGGCGTCGCCTACGGGTGGCATCCCCAGCGGGGCCAAGACAAATACATCCAGCAGCGGATGGCTGCGATCTTTACCGACACGATGCGCAGAATCCTGCCGGCAAAATAGAATCCCGACCATGAAACACACACTCCCGATACTGTTCACGATGCTGCTCTGCGGCACGTCCGCCTTCCCGCAGGAGGGCTGTTACAGCCGTTTGCAGAACGACACCCTGACGATCGGCAACTCCCGGATCGAACGCCGGTTCGTCTGGAACGGCGGCAACCTGATGACGCAGAGCCTGACCGACTTTTCGTCAGGACAGGTGTGGACTTCCCGTTCCCTGACGCCCGACTTCAAGGTCGCGGGCGATACCCGAAGCACCGGCGGACGCTGCTCGACGAAACGGATCGCCGAAACCGACATCCATCCGGCGCGGCTGGAAATCACCGTGGAATTTTCGCTGGGAACGCTCGACGTACGGCGGATTTACCGCATCTGCGCCGACACTCCGGCGATCGCCTGCGACACCTACCTCAAAGGCAGCGCCGCACAGCTTCCCGAGAGCCGGGCGGTCAACGCCGCCGACCGCAAGAACATCGAATCGACCGCCGACATGCAGTCGCAGCCGGTCGCCGCGACCCTCGACCGGTTCAACCCCGGCGGGTTCCACTGGCACACGCGGATCGTGGAGTTCCAGGACGTCACGGACTGGAACAACAACCTGGTCTTCGAAACCGACGTCATTCCCTACCGGAAAAACAGCTACCGGGGCAACCTGCTCTTCGCCCGCAACGCCGAGAACGGCCGCGGATTCTTCTTCCTGAAGGAAGCCCCCGGTTCGGGCGTGCAACTGGCCTATGGCGGCGGGGACTTCACGGCGGAGTTCGGCGATTTCACGGTGACGGGACTGGGCGTGACGGAGAAGGACCTCCGCGAAGGGGAGTGGGTGAAAGCCTACGGATGCGTCCTCGGAGTCTGGTCGGGCGGAGAACTCGAACAGTTGACGGCCCTGCGGAGCTACCAGAAAAATTTACGGAAGCTGCTTCCCGGACGCGACGAGATGGTGATGATGAACACATGGGGCGACCGCAGCCAGGACACGAAGGTGAACGAACGGTTCTGCCTGGCCGAGGTCCGCAAGGCCGCGCATCTGGGCATCACGCATTTCCAGATCGACGACGGCTGGCAGGTGGGCAAAAGCCCCAACTCCGCCGTGGCGAAGGGGTCGTTCAAAAACATCTGGGACAATCCCGACTACTGGAAACCCGACCCGGAGAAATACCCCCGGGGATTGCACCCTGTCGTGGAGCTGGGCCGGGAACTGGGCGTGGAGATCTGCCTCTGGTTCAACCCGAGCGTACAGGACGGCTATGCCGACTGGGAGAAGGACGCGCAGGCCCTCGTCGGTCTCTACGACGAGTACGGCATCCGCACGTTCAAGATCGACGGACTGGCAATCCCCGACAAACGCTCCGAAAGCAACCTGCGGCGGCTGTTCGACCGCGTGCTGGAGCGGACGGGCGGCCGAGTGGTCTTCAACCTCGACGCCACGGCCGGACGCCGCGGAGGCTACCACATGTTCAACGAGTACGGCAACATTTTCCTCGAAAACCGTTACACCGACTGGCAGAACTACTACCCCTACTGGACGCTGCGCAACCTGTGGATGCTCTCCAAATACGTTCCCGCGGAGAAGCTCCAGATCGAGTTCCTCAACAAATGGCGCAACACGGAAAAATATGCCGGCGACCCGTTCGCCCCGGCCAATTACAGTTTCGAATACCTCTTCGCAACGACCATGGCCGGACAGCCGCTGGCCTGGATGGAGGCGAGCGGACTGCCCGAAGAGGCGCTGGGCATCGGCGCGCTGATCGAACGCTACAAAGAGGTGCAGCACGATTTCCACCGCGGAGTGATCCTCCCCGTGGGCGACGAACCGTCGGGCCGTTCGTGGACCGGATTCCAGTCGGTCGACGGCGAGCGGGGCTACCTGATCTTCTTCCGCGAGCAGAACCCCGACCGGAAGGCCCGGATCGAAACATGGCTCCCCGAGAACTCGAAAGTGCGCCTCACGCCGGTGCTGGGGAGCGGGAAGGCCGCCGTGCAGAAGACCGGACGCCGCGGAACGCTGGAGGTGGAACTTCCCGCGCCCAACGATTACACGATGTACCGCTACGAACTGATCCGCTGACGAACCACAAATCCTGATAACAATGAAAACACCGATAAAATTCATCCTGTCATTTGCTCTGCTGCTGCTCGCGGCGGCCGACATCGCAGCCCAGGAGCTGATCACCAACGTTTACGGACGCGACGTGCAGTCGCTCAACGGAAAGTGGGACGCCATCGTCGATCTCTACGATCAGGGCCGCAAAAACAAGATCTACCTCAACCGCAAGCCGGAGGGAAAGACCGATTTCTACGAATATTCGTTCGACAACGGCCTGCGGCTCGACGTTCCCTCGGACTGGAACTGTCAGATGCCCGAGCTGAAATACTACGAAGGCACGGTGTGGTATGCCCGGCGGTTCGACGCCCCCAAGCAGACCGGCCGGCGGCAGTTCCTCTATTTCGGAGCCGTCAGCTACCGCTGCCGGGTCTACCTCAACGGCGAGGAGATCGGCGCCCATGAAGGCGGATTCACACCCTTTGAGATCGAGGTGACGGGCCGCCTCAAGCCCGAAGGCAACTTTCTGGCCGTGGAGGTCAACAACACCCGCACCACGGACGCCATCCCGGCGATGGCCTTCGACTGGTGGAACTACGGCGGCATCACGCGCGACGTGATGCTCGTCAGCGTGCCCGACGCCTTTATCCGGGACTATTTCATCCGCCTCGGCAAGGATTCCGACGACCGGATCGACGCCGATGTGCAGCTGGCGGGCGCCGCTGCCGGAACGGCCGTACGGATCGAGATTCCCGAACTGAACGTAGACCGGACCGTCACTGCCGGAGCGACCGGTACGGCCTCGGCGTCGTTCCGGGTCAGGAGACTGCAACGCTGGTCCCCCGCCGATCCGAAACTTTACCGGGTGATCGTCTCCACGGACCGCGACCGGGTGGAGGAGTCGATCGGGTTCCGCAATATCCGCACCGAGGGCGAAGAGATCGTCCTCAACGGCTCGCCCGTGTTCCTCAAGTCGATCTCGTTCCACGAAGAGATCCCCCAGCGCATGGGCCGGGCACACTCCGAGGCCGACGCCGTGATGCTGCTCAGCGAGGCCAAGGCACTCGGCTGCAACATGATCCGTCTGGCGCACTACCCGCAGAACGAACATATCGTCCGGCTGGCCGAAAAGATGGGCTTCCTGCTCTGGGAGGAGATTCCCATCTGGCAGGGCATCGACTTCGCCAACGACCAAACCCGCGAAAAGGCGGGCCGCATGATCCGCGAGATGGTCGCGCGCGACAAGAACCGCTGCGCCCTGACGTTTTGGGGCGTGGCCAACGAGACGCAGCCTTCCGGGCCGCGCAACGCCTTCCTGCGCCACCTGATCGCATGCTGCCGGGAGATCGACGACACGCGCCAGATCGTTGCGGCGTTCGATCTGGTACGTTTCGACCGCCAGCGGCAGCTGTTCGTCATGGACGACCCGTTCATCGGGGAACTGGATGTCGTGGCCATCAACAAATACATGGGCTGGTATCACCCGTGGCCCCTCACGCCCGACAAGGCGGTGTGGGACGTGGCGCGCGGCAAACCGCTGATCATCTCCGAATTCGGCGGCGAGGCGCTCTACGGCCAGCACGGCCCGGCCGATGTGGCCAGCTCGTGGAGCGAGGAGTATCAGGAGGCCCTCTACCGCGACAACCTGCGCATGTTCGAGAACATCCCCAACCTGCGGGGCGTGTCGCCGTGGATTCTGTTCGACTTCCGCTCGCCGTTCCGCTTCCACCCCGCCAACCAGGAGGGCTGGAACCGCAAGGGGCTGGTTTCCGACCAGGGATACCGCAAGAAAGCGTGGTATCTGATGAAAGCCTATTACGACAAACATTAAAAGAAGATGAAGAAATTTTTGACATACACGCTTCTCGGCGTCCTGCTCGCAGGCTGCGCCGGAAGCGGGCGGGAACCGCTGGAGACCGTCGTGGACAAGGCGCTGGCCGGCGCCGAGCGGCAGACGCTGCTGATGGCCGAGAAGTACAGTGCGCGCGAAGGCCGCCTGCCGCGCACGTGGGAGAACGGCGAGGACGTCTCGTCGGATTCGCGCTGGTGGTGCAGCGGCTTTTTCCCGGGCGTGCTGTGGTACGTCTACGAGAACGGCCGCAACCCCCGGGTGCTGGAGTACGCCCGGATGTTCACCGCACGCGTCGAGCGGGAAAAACACACCACCGACAACCATGACGTGGGGTTCATGCTCTATTGCAGTTTCGGCAACGGACTGCGCCTCACGGGAGACAAGTCCTACGAGGAGGTGCTGCTCACCGGGGCGCGCTCGCTGGCGACGCGCTTTTAACCCGAAGTAGGGCTGATCCGCTCGTGGGACCACAACCGCGACAAATGGCAGTATCCGGTCATCATCGACAACATGATGAACCTCGAACTGCTGATGTGGGCCGCCGACCGTTCGGGCGACAAGTCGCTGCGCGACATGGCCGTATCGCATGCTGACAAGACGCTGAAACACCATTTCCGCCCCGACTTCAGCTCCTGCCACCTGGTCTCCTACGACACGATCTCGGGACAGCCCCATCTCAAGCAGACCCATCAGGGCCTCTCCGACTCCTCGGCCTGGAGCCGCGGACAGGCATGGGGACTCTACGGCTACACCTGCATGTACCGCCTCACGGGCGACGCCCGCTACCTCGAACAGGCCCGCGGCATCGCCGGATTCCTCATCAACCACAGGAACATGCCCGCCGACGGGATTCCCTACTGGGATTTCGACGCTCCGGCCCTCGCCTCCACGCCGCGCGACGCATCGGCTGCCGCAATCATGGCCTCGGCACTGGTCGAGCTGAGCGGCTTCGTGCCCGCAGCCGAAGGGGAGCGGTACATGGCTTTCGCCGAAAAGCAGATCCGCACGCTGGCCTCGCCCGAATACACCGCTCCGGCGGGTGAGAACGGAGGCTTCATTCTCCGGCACAGCACGGGAGCCTATCCCTTCTCCTCGGAGGTCGACGTGCCGCTCACCTACGCCGACTACTATTATCTGGAGGCGCTCACGCGCATCAAACGCCGATTGCAGCCATGACCGCCGTGAAAAAATACGCGCTGCTGTCGCTCTGCGGCCTGACCCTGTTCTGCGCCCGGGCGCAGATGCCCGCGACAAACTACGACGAATCGCAGGTTCCGGCCTACACGCTGCCCGACCCGCTGACAACCATCGCCGGCAAAAAGGTGACTGACGCCGAAACGTGGACTTCGGAACGCCGTCCCGAACTGCTGTCGCTGTTCGAAAGCGAGGTCTACGGAAAAGCCCCCGGCCGCCCCGAGGGACTGCATTTCGAGGTCTTGAGCGAGGACCGCTACACGCTGGGCAACATGGCCACCCGCCGGGAGATCGCCGTCTATTTCACCGAGAGCGACGCACATTTCATGACCATCCTGCTCTATATCCCCAACAAACGCACCGACGCCGTTCCGGTCTTTCTGGGGCTGAATTTCAAGGGCAACCACACGATCTGCGACGACCCGTTGATTACGGAGTCCGTTTCGCGCATGAAGCCGCGCGAAGAGGGCGGCAGCGAAGTCCGCGCAAAAGGGTTCCCGCGCGCCGCGGCGGCATCGCGGTGGCCGGTCGAGATGCTGATCGCCAACGGCTACGGCCTCGCCACGATTTACCGCGGCGACATCGACCCCGACTACGACGACGGCTTCCAAAACGGCGTTCACCCGCTCTTTTACCGCGAGGGGCAGACCAAACCGGCCCCCGATGAATGGGGCACGATCGCGGCCTGGGCCTGGGGCTTGAGCCGCGCGATGGACTACCTCGAAACCGACGAGGATGTCGATGCCTCCCGCGTGGCGGTCATCGGGCATTCGCGGCACGGCAAAACGGCCCTTTGGGCCGCAGCCGTCGATCCGCGCTTCGCCATGGCCGTGTCGAACGACTCGGGATGCGGCGGCGCGGCGTTGTCGCGGCGTTGTTACGGCGAAACCGTAGCCAGGATCAACAGCCTCTTCCCGCATTGGTTTTGCGGGAACTTCAAACAGTATTCGGGCAACGAGGCGGCTTTGCCCGTCGACCAGCACGAACTGATTGCGCTGATAGCCCCGCGCCCGGTGTATATCGCCAGCGCTGTCGAGGACCGTTGGGCCGATCCGAAAGGCGAGTTCCTCGCGGGGGTCCACGCCACGCCGGTCTACGAGTTGTTCGGCCTGGTGGGACTTTCGGGAACGGAACTGCCCCAAACCGACGCGCCCGTGCTGTCGGGACACATCGGCCACCACGTCCGTTCGGGCGACCACGACATCACGCTCTACGACTGGCGGCAATTCGTGAAATTCGCGGACAAACACCTGAAACGATAATCTAAAACAACACCATACATGAAAAACCGGTTTATAAAACTGCTTCTCGCGGCCGTGCTGTTGGGCTCCCTCTCCCCGGCGGCCGCCCAGACCCGCGAAATGGACCTCTCGGGAGAGTGGAGGTTCCAGACGGACGTGATGGATTTCCGCAGGGGATCGCTTTCGCCGCGCTACAACCACCAACTCCAGGAGACCATCATGCTCCCCGGCATCACCGACGACTACAAAATCGGCTACAAATCACCCTACCGCCATGTCGACCGCCTGACGCGCGTCTACGAGTACATGGGTCCGGCGTGGTATCAGCGCGACATCGAGTTCCCGGCCGACTGGAAGGGCAAGTGCATCTTCCTCTATTTCGAGCGCACCCACTGGCTCAGCTCGGTATGGGTCGACACCAAGGAGGTGAGCCGACTGGACTACATCAGCGTCCCCCACAACCACGACCTGACGGATTTCGTCACCCCGGGCAAGACGCACCGCATCACGGTGTGCATCGACAACCGGTTCCAGTACAACACCCACAAATGGAACCACGCCCACACGGAGTTCACGCAGATCAACTGGAACGGCATCCTCGGCGAGATGAAACTCGTGGCCGTAGACCCCGTTTACATCGACGACATGCAGCTGTATCCCGACCTCGCGACGAACAGCGTCGACGTGCGCCTGAAGATCGACAACCGCACGAAAAAGCCTTTCGAAGGAAAGGCGCTGCTCACCGTCTCGGGCAACGGCCTGCACGTAACGAAGGAGGTACCTGTCGGCAGCGAAGCGGAGGAGATGGACCTGACCGAAACCGTCGCGCTGGGCCGGGAGGCGAAACTCTGGGACGAATTCAACCCGAACCTCTACACCGTGGAGTGCACGCTGCTGACCGGCACCGGAAAAGAGTCCTTCGAACATAAGAAGTCGGCGACGTTCGGCATGCGCGAAGTGGCGCAGGGCCGCAACCACATCCTGCTCAACGGCCGGCCGCTCCACCTGCGCGGAACCGTCGAGAACGCCGTGTTCCCGAAAACGGGCCACGCCCCGGTCTGCGACGCCGAATGGGAGCGTATCATGCGCATCGTCAAGGACTACGGACTGAACCACATCCGTTTCCACTCGTGGTGCCCTCCCGCCGCGGCTTTCCGCATGGCCGACCGCCACGGCGTCTACCTCGAAGTCGAGATGCCCATGTGGGGCAAGGACGCCGAGCCGGACGAAGCGCGCTACGACTTCTTCCGCCGCGAGATGCGCGCCATCCTCAAGGAGTACGGCAACCACCCCTCGTTCGTCCTCTACTGCAACGGCAACGAGATCACCGGCAACTTCGACTTCATCGAGGAGCTGACCGCCGACGGCCGCAAACTCGACACGCGGCATCTGTACAGCGGTTCGACGGCCCGCACGCGCGTCCCGTCCGACCAGTATTACGTCTCGCAGCAGACCAACAAAGGCCCCGTGAAGGTCTACGAGGGACGGCCCTCGACCGACTGGGACCGCAGCAAGGAGTCGGACGTGGACGTTCCGGTAATTTCCCACGAGTCGGGCCAGCGGTGCGTCTATCCCGACTTCCGCGAGATCGGGAAATACACGGGACCGGTCGAGGCCCGAAACTTCGAACTGTGGCGCGAGATGCTCACCGCCAACGGCATGGGCGATCAGGCCCACGACTTCTTCCGGGCCTCGGGCGCGCTGACCGTCGTGGAGTACAAGGCCGTGATCGAGGCGCTGCTCCGCTCGTCCAAATCGGCCGGATTTCAGCTCCTGTCGCTCAACGACTTCCCGGGCCAGGGTTACGCCCCGGTGGGTGTGCTCGATCCGTTCTGGGACTCCAAGGGCCTGGTGACGCCCGAGGATTGGCGGGCCTTCTGCGCGCCGACCGTGGCGCTGCTCCGCTACCCGAAAAGCGCCTGGTTCGAAGACGAAACCTTCACGGCAAAGGCCGAGGTCTACAACTTCGGCGCGGCGGCGCTCAAAAATGCGAAAATCCGCTGGTCGATCACCGACGGCAGCGGGAAAGCCATCGCCAAGGGCAGTCTGAAATCGCAGACCGTAGGCACCGACGGCGTGTTCCCCGTCGGGGAGTTCTCCGCTCCGCTCGGCAAGGTGCGAGGCCCGCAGAAGCTGACCGTGCACCTGAACGTCGGTGAAAAGACAAGCAACAGCTGGGACATCTGGGTCTATCCGCGCAACGCACAGCTGATGCAGTCGGATACGGAGGTGCTCTACACGACGGAGTTCGGCGAGCAGGCCAAACAGCACCTCGCCGCGGGGAAGAAGGTCGTCCTGACCCCCGCGCCGAACAAGGTCAAGGGGCGCAAATCGACCTTCCACAACCATTTCTGGAACCCGATCATGTTCGCCTGGGCGCCGATGACCATCGGCTGTCTGATTCACGCCGAGGAACCCGTGTTCGCCGACTTCCCGACCTCGTACCACACCGACTGGCAGTGGTGGGACATTCTGGAGAACGCCAAGGTGATCGAGATGCAGCAGACCCCGCGCCAGCTGCGGCCCTTCATCCAGGTGATCGACAGCTTCGACAACAACGAAAAACTCGGCATCGGCTTCGAAGCCCGCGTCGGCGGCGGCAAACTGCTCGTTCTGGCGGTCGACACGAAAAAGAAGATGGACCAGCGCCCCGCCACGCGCCAGCTGCTCGAAAGCATCGACCGCTACGTCCGCAGCGACCGGTTCGCTCCCGAGGTCACACTCGACGAGTCGTTCATCACCTCCTTCATGCGCTAAAACCGCACGATTATGAACAAGATCTGTCTACTGCTCTGCTGCCTGCTGCCCGGCCTGTTCCGGGCAGGGGCGCAGGAGCTGAAAATGACCGAATACGCCCCTCTGACGCAGATTTACGGCGAGGTCTGCGAGTCCGACGAACTGCTTCCTATGGGCGATGTGGGGGTGGAATTCGGATACGTCCTCTACCAGGCCGCAATCACCGTTCCCGCAGGGGAGGCCGCGCTCGAACTGGAGAACGTGCGGGACTATGCCGCGGTTTACCTCGACGGCGTGTTTCAGGGAGCCCTGACCGACAACCGCAAAACGCTGACTCTGAAGGCCGAACCCGGCCGGCACACATTGCAGCTCTATGTCGAAAACATCGGCCGCATCACCTACGGCCCGGAGATTCTCGACAACTCGAAAGGACTCTTCGGCGAAGCCCGCCTCGGCGGCGAAACGATCGCCGGCTGGACGATCACCCCGCTCGAAGTGCGCGACACCGATCCCGAAACCCTCGAGTTCGAAGCCCTCGGCCCGTGCAACACGCCCTGTTTCCGGCGCGGGCAGTTCGACCGTGCGGCGCACGAAGGAGCCGTTTACCTCGACGTGTCGGGATGGGGCATGGGCGAGGTGTGGATCAACGGCCACTACCTCGGCTCGTTCTGGGACGAGGAGAAACAGCAGTCGATCCTCATTCCGGCCGAAATCCTCGCCGAAAAGGGGAACCGCATCGTGGTTTTCGACCTCAAAAACAACGACCCCGGCGCAACGATGCGCCTCTCGGACAAACCCGTGTTCAAATAACAAGCACAACCTATGAAAAAAATAACCGTTATCGCTCTGCTGCTGGCCGCCGCCCTCGGGGCGCAGGCCCGGAACGGGAGCGGAAAGCCCGCCTACAAGGACGCCGGACGCCCCGTCGAAGAGCGCGTCAGCGACCTGCTGTCGCGGATGACCCTCGAAGAGAAGGTCATGCAGCTCAACCAGTACACGCTCGGCCGCAACGACAACGCCAACAACGTGGCCGATCCGGTGGACAAGATTCCCGCCGAGATCGGCTCGCTCATCTACTTCGACACCTCGCCCGGACTGCGCAACCGGCTTCAGAAAAAAGCCATCGAGCAGTCGCGGCTCGGAATCCCCGTGCTGTTCGGCTACGACGTGATCCACGGCTTCCGC
>OIZW01001736.1_pt1 | contig 12542 bp, 8 predicted proteins | sample 1588581 | NCBI WGS metagenome assembly OIZW01 (sample SAMN03283266) | human gut metagenome | biome: human-associated habitat; material: feces | host: Homo sapiens | place: USA | collected 2013 | reverse complement strand
GGAATGAGCCTTGTCGTGTTCCTTCCGATGGCAGAAGTTCTCCTGGATGTGTCTTCCAGACTGGAAAGCGACGGAACAGGGCTCCTTGATTTCCTGCGCCAGTGTTTTACGCCATATTCAAGGAAGTTTTATCTGTCCATGCTCAAGAGAATGTTCTCAAGCAACTTACAGAACGGTTACGGACTGGCAAAAGGACCGCAGCAGTATGTGATGAACTATTACGAAGATCCAGTCCTTTTCTGCTCAACGCTGGCTGTTTTTCTGAATGTGCAGTTTCTTGCAGTTCTCCGAAAAGCAGACATGACGAAGCGGGCAAAAAGAGTACTCTATGGAGTGGCTGCCCTGATCCTTGTCGGAACTGCACTCCCGGTCGGAGGAACGGTCTTTAATTACTTCACACTGCCGACACAGCGTTATACATTTGTGCTGATGACGGTCTTTCTGCTTTTGATGGCGTGGATGTGGGATTACATGCGAAAAGGCGGCAAGCTGAACCTCGTGCTGATTCTTGCGGTGACTGCCCTCATGGGCTGGGCATACTGGTGCGGATATGAGCAGGCGGGCTTCCAGGAATACAGGACAAATATCCTGATCCTGACCGTCACAGGAATTCTGACAGCCGTCTGCCTGACGCTGCTCTGTTTCCTGAAGGATACACAGATAAGAAATGTGATCCTAGGAGTTATGGGCGTTGTGCTTGTCGTGAACGTGGTTTCTGAGGGCGGAACAAATTATCAGAACCGCGTCACCATGAAAAAGACAGATGTTCCGGCAGAAGTGATGGTGCAGGAAACACAGCGCTATGAGGAGATGCGGACTTCTGATGACAAGGAGATAAAATACCGCGCAGAGATCGAGAAACCGCAGGATTTTTTCCGGGAGATGTACCGCGTCGATCTTGCGGACTGCCTGAACTATCTCAAAGAAAATGATCCGACGTTCTACCGTGTAGAGAAGGATTATATTTCGGGAACTGTTTCGATGGATTCTTCCGGGCAGGGATACCGCGGGATTTCGACTTATAATTCTGTCATGAACGGAAATGTCAAAGAATTTGTTAAGACCTGTTATCCGGAACTGTTTTTTGCAGATCACAATCATTATACGTTCTGGAACAATGTGGACGATAACTGGCTGGCTGCTTTCCTGGGCGTGAAATACATCCTTTCCGGAAACGGAGAACCGGACGAGACAAAATATAAGCTGCTGGATCAGGTGGGAAGTCTTTATATCCATGTGAATGTACTGGATGCACAGACAGCGCATTTCTATACGCAGGATATTTCAGAGGAGAGCCTTAAGGAACTCTGCACAGAGGAGAACAGGGAAGAACTTCTCGGAGAGGCGATCGCCCTGGAGGATGGAACGGAGATCGGAGATGCATCTGAGATCCAGACACTCAAATCCGAGGAGCAGGAGACAGCAGAGCAAAATTCTTCCGTGACGCTGGATGCGCCGCAGAAAGACTCTGTTGTGACAGGAAGTGTCCATGCAGAAGCAGATGGATATGCCCTGTTTATGATCCCATATGAAAAAGGCTGGAGTCTCACGATCGATGGAGAAAAAGCGGAACTGCTCCGCGGCGATATCGGATTCCTTGCATGTGAAGTGCCAGAGGGAGATCATACGATCCTTCTTACCTTCGAGGCACCGGGATTAAAGGCAGGCACGATAGGAAGTGTGCTGTTCTGGATCTTGTTTGCACAGAGCAGGCTCCTGATCATACGAAAGAATAAAACCAGAAAATCAGCGGGTGCTTGAGGGCACACCGCTGATTTTCTGGTTTATGAGAAGTGAAAAAAATTTAAGATTTTGCTACTTTGATGATTCTCCAGAGAAGTAGAAGGAAGAGTATGAGACCGGCACCGCCGAACAGGATGTATGGAAGATTGTTCCTGTCTGCGGAATATTCTCTGGCAGCTTCTATATTCTGGTTGCTTTCAGTAGAAAAAGAAGAATTGTCTTCATGGGTGGCTGCCATAGTTGCTGTTCCGACAGGAGTACCACCAAAGAAATACTGACGGCTGTACTGTCCGTTTTCCTGTTCTTCGCCATCTTCAGTAGTGAGACTGTCTGCTGTGGCGCCGACAGGTACGTAGACATTGCCGCCGGAAACCATGTTGAAGTCGTTGTCTCCGAGGGAGAGCATCTGGAAATTATCAAATCCGTAGTTAAACAGGCTGACTGCTTCTGTTGTAGTTACACCGGAAGCACCCTGAAGAACAACAGCGATCAAGGTGACATCGTCCTTTTCGGCTGCACAGACGAGTGTGCTGCCGGAGGCTTCTGTATAACCTTCCCTTCCACCAAGACAGTACTGATAATAGGCTGCATTGGATGAAGACATCAATGGAAAATTGTTGGTCAGTACACGTTCACCACCGGATACGTTAGTCGCTGGGATCGTATAAGAAACTGTATTGGAAATGGTCCGGAAGGATTCATTATCAATAGCTGCCTTCATAATAAGTGCCATGTCATGTGCGGTGGTATGCTGATTTTCATCTGGAAGTCCGGTAGACTTGGTAAATACTGTGTTGGTACAGCCAAGCTGTGCAGCCCGGTCATTCATCATCTGAACGAAGTTTTCAACAGAACCGCCAACGTGTTCTGCAACCTGAAGTGCGATATCATTTGCTGAGGAGAGCATGATCGCATAGAGGCATTGTTCCATTGTAAAAACCTCTCCAAGCTGTGCGGAAATATTGGCACCTCCGTCAGTAACACCGGAAACACCGGTTTCTGTCATGGTAACTTCATCAGTAAGCTGCGAATTTTCAAGAGCGACCAGGACAGTCATAACTTTGACTGTAGCACCGGGATACAGTTCCTGATCCATGTTTTTGGAATAAAGCATCGTCTGTGTGCTGTCCTCCATGATTACGGCCGCTGTGGAAGTAATCTCTGGTCCCTGAGGCCATCCCGGAATGCTGTTTGTTGTTATAGCAGAAGTAGCAGCCTGGGCAGTATCTGCGGCTGTTTCCTCGGCGGCCAGGATCGGTGTCTGGAATAATACAGAACAAGAAAGTCCCAGAGCCAGAAGACCGCTGTATAATCTTTTTAATCTCATAATCTATCTCCTGTGACTGATAAAATAGTGTGTCGTTTTTAACAAAAAAATACATATCAATTCATATCATATCCCATTTTTCGACGCAATTCAAGCAGAATGATATAGCCCCTTGCAAAAACAGGCCTGGAATGATAAAATAAAGCCGATTATGAGTAAAATTATTGTAAAATATGTGTTGCTGTGAGCAGTAACAAATAAGTAAAGTCTGAGGACACAATATATGAATAAAAAACAACAGGCAGGAGGCGGGATCCAGTGGGGACGCATGCTCAAGAAACTGAATCCCTACACGATCCAGAAGGGCTTCCGCTATCTGAAGCACTATGGACCGAAGGAATTCTGGATCCGTCTTCATGAACGTTTTGAGCCGGAAGAAGTTCCCTATGGTCCGTGGTATGAAGCGTATATTCCGGATAAGGCGGAACTTGAGAAGCAGAAGAAACATAAGTTTGCATACACACCGCGGATCAGTGTTGCTGTGCCGGCATTCCGTACACCGGAGGTTTTTCTGCGCCAGATGATCCAGTCACTTCTTGACCAGACCTATCCGAACTGGGAACTCTGTATTGCAAATGGAAGTCCGGATGATACGGAGATGACAGCCATCCTTAAGGAATATGCGTCAGCAGACCGGAGGATCTGCGTCAGAGATCTGGGCGAGAATCTGGGAATCGCAGGAAATACCAATGCGGCACTTACGATGGCATCAGGAGAGTTTGTGGGTCTTCTGGATCACGATGACCTTCTGGCACCGAATGCCCTTTATGAGATCGTTAAGAAACTCAATGAGGACAGAGAACTGGATGCCGTTTACACAGACGAGGACAAGGTCACAACAGACTTAAGTGAACATTTCCAGCCTCATCTGAAACCGGATTTCAACCTGGATCTCCTGAGGTCCAACAACTATATCTGCCACTTTTTTGTAGTCCGCAAGACTATCGTGGATAAGGTCGGCGGTTTCCGTCAGGAATTTGACGGGGCACAGGATCATGACTTTATTTTCCGCTGTGTGGAGGAAGCTTCCGGCAGAGTCGGACATGTACCGGAGATCGTTTATCATTGGCGTACACACAAGGCATCGACTGCAGATAATCCTGCCAGCAAGATGTATGCGTTTGATGCAGGCAAAAGAGCAATCGAAGCACACCTCAAGCGCGTGGGCGTAGAGGGTGAAGTAAGCCATACACCGGATCTTGGATTTTTTCGCGTGAAATATCCGGTCCACGGAGAGCCTATGGTTTCTATCATCATCCCAAATAAGGATGAGAAGGAATCCTTACAGGCATGCATAGAATCCATCAGGGAAAAAACAGAATATCAGAATTACGAGATCCTGATCATTGAGAATAACAGTACTTCCGAGGAGATCTTTCATTATTACAAAGAACTCTCCAGAGATCCAAAGATCCGTCTGCTCAGATGGAAGAAGGAATTCAACTATTCTGCCATCAACAACTATGGTGTCCGCCATGCAAAGGGCGATTACTTACTGTTCCTTAACAATGATGTGACGGTGATCACACCGGGCTGGATCAAAGAAATGCTCGGTGTCTGCCAGCGAAGAGAGGTCGGGGCGGTCGGCGTGAAGCTGATCTATCCGGACAATACAATCCAGCATGCAGGCTGTGTGATCGGTATCGGCGGCATTGCAGGCCATATGTTTGTTGACATGCCGGCGAACAGAACCGGGTATCTCCACAAGGCTTCGATCCTTCAGGATATGAGTGCTGTGACTGCGGCGTGCATGATGATGAAGCGCAGTGCATTTGAGGAAGCAGGCGGATTTACAGAGAAACTGTCTGTTGCATTTAACGATGTAGATCTGTGTCTGAAAGTTCGTAAGAATGGAAGTCTGATCGTGTATGATCCATATGTTCAGTTATATCATATGGAATCCAAGACGAGAGGTGCAGAGGACAGCGAGGCGAAGGTCAGACGTTTTCAGGAAGAAATTGAATACATGCGCTGTCAGTGGATCGACATCCTCAGGAAAGGTGATCCTTACTATAACAAGAATCTGTCTCTGACCAAATGGAATTACTCCCTTCGTCCGATCCGGGGAATGGAGAATAAGGAGAAATAATATGGAAGTATCGGTTGTCATACCGAATTATAATGGAATTGCGTTTCTGGACAGCGTACTTGCAAGTCTGGAAGGGCAGACACTCAAAAATTTCGAAGTGATCTTTGTGGATAATGGTTCTTCTGACGGAAGCTGTTCTTTCGTTGCGGGCAATTATCCGTGGGTGCATATCATTGAACTGCCTGAAAATTATGGTTTCTGCAAGGCAGTTAATGAAGGGATCAAAGCTTCCAGAGCACCGTATGTCCTTCTTCTGAACAATGATACAGAAGTGAAAGAGGATTTTCTGGAAGAGATGGTCGCCGCGATCCGCAGGCACAAGAGAGCTTTTTCCTGTGCGGCGAGAATGGTGCAGTATCATGACAGAGACCGCCTGGATGATGCAGGCAATTTCTACAATGCACTTGGCTGGTCTTTTGCGAGAGGCAAGGGCAGGGATATCCATACGTATGAGAAGGAAGAACAGATATTTTCCTCCTGCGGCGGTGCTGCGATCTACAGAAGAAAACTTTTTGAAAAGATCGGATATTTTGACGAAGAACATTTTGCATATCTGGAAGATACGGATATCGGATACCGTGCAAGGATCTACGGCTACGAGAACTGGTATGCGCCAAAGGCGGTCGTTTACCATGTGGGAAGCGGCACGAGCGGATCCAGGTATAATTATTTCAAGACCAGATATTCTTCAAGAAACAACGTTTATCTGATCTACAAAAATATGCCGCTGCTTCAGATTATTCTGAATCTTCCGTTCCTGGCAGCAGGATTTTTGATCAAGTTTTTGTTTTTTGCTGTCAAGGGCATGGGCAAAGAATATCTGGCAGGTATAAAGAATGGATTTTCCATCAGCCACAAGGGTCGAAAAGTCCCGTTTTCGATGAAACATCTGCCAAATTATGCCAGGATTCAGCTGGAATTATGGAAGAATATTTTTGTCAGATTTACTGCGTAAAGGCGGATTTACGGATCGCAGAGCTAAATTTTATAAAATAAAATTTGGTATTTTATTGATTTTGACAGTCAACTATTATAAGATAAACACACATAATGAAACAGTGAGGTGACAGAAATTGATTCAGGATAATCAGAAGAATTTCAGTCGTCTCCAGATGTTAATTGATGCCGTTGTAATTGCGGTTGCTTATGTCCTTGCCTGGATGATCCGTTTTATCGGACCGTTTTCGTATTCGGCAGTCCGGGCACTGGCGTTTGAGCAGTATATGTTTGCCCTGATCTTTATTATTCCGGGCTATCTGCTGTTATACCAGGCGTTTACCTTGTATGAACCTTTGCATCTGCAGGGGCGGCGGCTTGTGCTTGCCAATATTGTCAAGGCAAATGTTCTAGGACTTCTTCTTGTAGTATTCAGTCTTTATATGATCGGAGAGCCTGATTTTTCCAGACTTACGGTCTATATTTTCTGTGTAGTTAACATCTTTATGGAATGGGGAGTCAGACTTCTGATCTATTCTATCCTTAAGGATATGCGAAAGAGGGGACTGAACCAGAAGCAGATACTGCTGGTAGGTTACAGCCGTGCAGCGGAAGAGTACATTGACAGAATTAAGGAGAATCCTCAGTGGGGATATATCGTCCGTGGAATTCTGGATGACAATGTACCGGCGGGAACCCTCTATAATGGAGTAAAGGTGATCGGACGTATTGCGAATCTGACCGTGATCCTTCCTGCAAACAGACTGGATGAGATTGCAATTACATTGGGATTAAGTGAATATTATCGTCTGGAGGAGATCGTTGCAATGTGCGAGAAATCCGGAGTACACACGAAGTTTATTCCGGACTACAATAAGATCATTCCTACAAAGCCATATACGGAGGATATACTGGGACTTCCGGTGATCAATATCCGTTATGTGCCGCTGAGTAATACATTTAATGCCATGGTCAAGAGAACTATGGATGTTGTAGGTTCTATTATGGCGATTATTGTTTCTTCGCCGGTCATGCTTCTGATGTGTATCCTTATCAAGCTGACCTCACCAGGACCGCTGATCTATAAGCAGGAGAGAGTGGGACTTCACAACAAGACTTTCCGTATGTACAAATTCCGTTCCATGGAGATTCAGCCGGAGGCCGAGGAGCGTAAAGCGTGGACGGTCAAAAACGACCCGAGAGTTACCGGAATCGGCAAGTTCATGCGAAGGACAAGTATCGATGAACTTCCACAGCTTTTTAATATTCTGAAAGGCGATATGAGCCTGGTAGGACCAAGACCGGAAAGACCTTTCTTTGTAGAGAAATTCCGTGAGGAAATACCGAGATACATGGTCAAGCATCAGGTGCGTCCCGGACTTACAGGATGGGCACAGGTCAATGGTTACCGCGGAGATACATCCATCAGGAAGCGTATAGACTGTGACCTGTACTACATTGAGAACTGGAGCATCGGATTTGACATAAAGATTTTGTTCCTGACAATTTTCAAAGGCTTTATTAACAAAAATGCATATTAAGTAAGAAGGAGAAAAGATGGCAAGAAAACCAAAATCAAAAAAGAAAAAGATACTTTTTGCGGTTGAGATCATTGTACTTCTGGTATTTATCGGCGGACTTTATGTTTACGGTCAGCTGAATACCAAACTGGACAAGATCCAGCAGCCGGTATTGGACGAAAGCAAGATTCAGGTAAACCAGGAAGTACAGGATTCCATTGATTCTGAGACCTCCACACTGACCGGATATACCACATACGCTCTGTTTGGTATTGACCACCGTGACAAGAACACTGCTCTTGGTGGAGAAAACAGTGATACAATTATTATTGCAAGTGTCAACAACGACACCAAGGACGTTAAACTTGCATCTGTTTACCGTGATACACTTCTGAACATGGGATTCAGTGACAAGGAAACCTATTCCAAGGCAAATGCCGCATATGCTTATGGAGAAGCAGAGCAGGCGATCACCATGCTGAATACAAACCTTGACCTGAATATTTCTGATTACGCGACCGTAAACTTCAATGCGCTGACAACCATTATTGATGACCTTGGCGGTCTGGATATGGATATGTCCTATGCAGAGATCGTTCATATGAACAACTACTGTGTGGAAACCGCAGAAGAAACAGAAAAAGATTACACACCGATCGAACTTCCGGAAGAACCGGAGGACATCGAAAAAATCCAGTATACTTACCATCTGAACGGTGTACAGGCAACTTCTTACTGCCGTATCCGTTATACAGCAAGCCTGGATATGGGACGTACAGAACGTCAGCGAAAAGTTATCCAGATGATCGTTGACAAAGCAAAATCAGCAGGACTGAGCACGATCTTCAAGATCATGGATGATGTATTCCCGATGGTAACCACTTCCATGGACAAGACAGAGATCCTTCAGATGCTTCCGACACTCATCGGATACAGCGTCAACGATACAACCGGTTTTCCAAGTTCTTTCAAGTTCTCCAATGTTAAGGGAAGCGTTATCGTGCCGACCTCACTGGAGTCAAACGTTATTGAACTTCACAAATTCTTGTATGACGATCCGAACTATACACCTTCTGCAACAGTACTTGCAAACAGCCAGAGAATCCTTGAAATCGTCGGCGGTGAGGCAAGTCTGGATGATACACAGAAAGTAACCGAGGAAAACAGTGCAAATGATACCGTTATTTATGAGAATAACGGAACAACATGGGAAGAGACTGCCGGAAGTGACGACAGTGGAAGCACTGATAATGATTACACCGGAGGAGATACAACCGGAGGAGATACAACCGGAGGAGATACCTCTGGCGGTGATGATTACACCGGAGGAGATACAACCGGAGGAGACACTTCCGGCGGTGATGATTATAACGGAGGAGATACAACCGGAGGAGATACTTCTGGCGGCGATGATTATGGCGGAGGAGATACAACCGGAGGAGATACTTCCGGCGGTGATGATGGCGGCGACTACGGCGGCGGCGATGACGGCGGTGATTACTCCGAACCTGATTATGGCGGAGACGGCGGCGGTGAAGACATTGCAACAGAATCCGTAGAAGCAGCTTAAGCTACGAAACAATGATATAAGATGATCAGAAGGGAATTTCTCAGGCAGGAATTCCCTTCTGTTATAAATGGAGATTTATACAATGGAAAAAACAACAGATGTGATCATTCCCACATATCGCCCGGGAAAAGAATTTGGCAGGCTGATCGAGCGTCTTCAGAAACAGAGCTGCCCGATCCACAGAATCATCATAATGAATACAGAGGAGAAATTCTGGAATAAAGAATGGGATGAGAAATATCCATTTCTGGAAGTTCATCATATCCCGAAAGCAGAATTTGATCACGGCGGCACCAGGAAAAAAGCAGCCGCGCTGTCTGAGGCAGATATCATGGTATTTATGACACAGGATGCACTTCCGGCAGACAAAGAGCTGATTCAGAATCTGACAGGAGCACTTTGTTCTGATGAGCAGATCGGGGCTGCCTATGCCAGACAGCTTCCGAATGCCGAGTGTAGTTTTGTGGAGCGTTACACGAGATCTTTCAACTATCCGGAAATTTCCTGCGTTAAGACGAAGGCTGATCTTCCCAGGTATGGTATCAAGACATATTTCTGCTCCAATGTATGTGCTGCTTATAAGAAAGATATTTTTGAGAAGCTTGGAGGCTTTGTAGAGCGGACAATCTTTAATGAGGATATGATCTATGCCGGAAATCTGATCCAGGCAGGATACGGGATCGCCTATGCCGCAGATGCAAAGGTGATCCATTCTCACAATTATTCCTGCATGCAGCAGTTTCACAGAAACTTTGACCTGGGTGTTTCACAGGCAGAGCATCCGGAAATTTTTGCATCGGTGAAATCAGAAGGTGAGGGCATCCGCCTGGTGAAGCAGACATTCCGCTATCTCCTTTCCAGAGGAAAGATCTGGCTGATCCCGGGTTTTGTCATGCAGTCAGGATGCAAATATGCGGGATATCTGGCAGGTAAAAAATATCAAAAACTTCCTCGCAGAGTCGTTATGTGGTGTACAATGAGTCCCTATTACTGGAAGGCATTCTGACCAGACTGAGAGAAGGGAAACAAACAGCAACACACGCTTTTTTAAAGGAGTTATCACACTTTGAACACAATTGACTGATACACTGTTTTCATACAAGAAAAGGATAAGAGAAAGGAGCAGAAAGATGGACGATGAAAGAAGATGGAATTCGGCTCCGCAGTATGAGAAGACAGTAGAAGATTCGAATGTGCCGCCTTCCTACGCACACTATCATATGCATCAGGGAACAACGACGCAGAATTCAGGAACATCAGATAAAAGAGTGACTCCAGGAAAACAGAAACCACGGAACAGACTGGGCACCACGATTGGACTTGCAGTTGTATTTGGTCTGGTAGCAGGCATTGTTTTTCAGGGTGTGAATCTGGCAGCAGGTTTTATAACAGATACGACACAGACAGATACCGTGCAGGAACAGATAGATACAGCACAGCTTGTGACAGAAGCATCTGCTGATTCAGGAACAGGGCAGGAAGACACAGCTGCCACGGGAACAGCAGGAAGTGTAGCAAGTGTGGCCAGGGCAGCGATGCCGACGGTCGTGGCGATCACATCAGTAAGCATTCAGGAAATTCCGTATTATTTCGGATTTGGATTTTCTTCCAGAAGCACACAGCAGTATTCCAGTGAGGGCAGTGGATCAGGCATTATCGTTGGGGAAAATGACGACGAACTCCTGATCGCGACCAATAATCATGTAGTATCCGGAGCAACGACCTTAAGTGTCTGCTTTATGGGCGATGATGTGGTCAGCGCAGAGCAGGAAGCAGCAGAGACTGCTTCTGACAGCACCGGAGATGTCAATGTAGAGGATGCTGTCAGTGCCAAGATCAAGGGAACAGATGAGACAAACGATCTGGCGGTGATCGCAGTTGCGAAGTCGGATATTCCGGCAGATACACTTTCCAGTATTAAGATCGCACAGCTTGACACTTCAGATGATCTGGATGTTGGAGAGCAGGTAGTTGCAATTGGTAATGCGCTTGGTTACGGACAGTCTGTAACTTCCGGCTGGATCAGCGCATTGAACAGAACCATTTCTACAGATGATACGACCGGATCCGGACTTATTCAGACAGATGCGGCAATCAACCCGGGTAACAGCGGTGGTGCGCTTCTCAACATGAAGGGTGAGGTTATCGGAATCAATTCAGCCAAGTTTGCAAGCAATGCAGTAGAAGGAATGGGATATGCTATTCCGATTTCCAAAGCACAGCCGATCCTGGAGGAACTGATGAGCCGTCAGACAAGAGACAAGGTAGACAGCTCGGAAGCGTCTTATCTGGGAATTACACCAGTAGATCTTTCTTCTGAGACAATGGAGATGTTTGACATGCCTGTAGGTGTTTTTGTAAGCGAAGTAAGCGAAGGTGAAGCTGCTGCGAACGCAGGGATCCAGAAGGGTGACATCATTACGGGATTTGACGGACAGGCAGTTACTGGCAGGGATGATCTTGAGAGCAAGATGGTCTATTATGCAGCCGGTGAGACGGTTGATGTGACGATTTCAAGGGCAGAGGATGGACAGTACGAGGAACAGACTGTGCAGGTAACTCTGGGGAAACGCCCGAAGTCAGGATATGGAGACTGAAGCGTGGTTATAGGATAAGTATTTTATAAAAACTTTAGTTTACAGTTTGGATGGTTATGATATAATGAACGCATAGGCTCTGGACCAGGATCAGGTTCGGGGGCCTGTGCGTTCTGTATTTTACAGAAGCAAAACCGAAAGGAGCAAATTATGTCAGATAAATACAACGATGATATCATAGAGGAAGAGATTCAGAATGAGGATGACGACAACAAGTATGAATCGGAGAAATTCTGTACCCTCTGCCGCAGATCAGAGAAGCAGGCGGGTAAGATGATCGATCTTCCAAATAACATACATATCTGTTCGGACTGCATGCAGAAGAGTTTTGACAGCATGAACCAGCAGATGAGCAGCAGCAATTTTAATTATAATGATCTTTTTAACATGCCGAATATCAGCATGATTGATTTAAGCAGTTTACAGAACCCGACACAGCATCAGAAGGTCAAACCTAAGAAAAAAGAAAAGAAAGCTGAGCCGGTTCTGGATCTTAAGAAGATCCCTGCACCGCACAAGATCAAAGCAACACTGGATGAGTACGTGATCGGACAGGAGCATGCCAAGAAGGTTATGTCTGTGGCGGTCTACAATCACTACAAGAGAGTTGCAACAGATACGATGGACGATATCGCTATCGAGAAATCCAACATGCTTATGATCGGACCGACAGGATGTGGCAAGACCTATCTTGTCAAGACACTGGCGAAGCTTCTGGATGTGCCGCTCGCGATCGCGGATGCGACTTCTCTGACTGAGG
>OIZW01001731.1_pt1 | contig 12579 bp, 8 predicted proteins | sample 1588581 | NCBI WGS metagenome assembly OIZW01 (sample SAMN03283266) | human gut metagenome | biome: human-associated habitat; material: feces | host: Homo sapiens | place: USA | collected 2013 | reverse complement strand
ACGCTTTGTGGGCTTTGCGTCCTGCAAAGCCTTTGGGCGTTCTATCTCGGCATCCATGCCGAATCCCAAACCCCTTTCCCCGGGAAAGGGCTATATTACTGGGGCTACCGCCCCAGACCAAGCAAGGATGCTTGCAGTCAGCCGCACAAAGCCACTGCACGATGCGGTGGCACAAATGGCTGACGACCTGTACGGGGGCGGTAGCCCCTGCGACCCCATTTTTATCAACGATAGAGGTTTTTCGACAGTCTGCGGGCAAAGGATTTCCTTTGTCCTTTTTTGTAGTATACATCAAATTAATTTGCTTTGTCAAGAAGTTTTAGCTATTAGTATACTTTTTGATTTAAACTATATCGACTAAACTTCACTAAATTACGCCATACTTCACAGTTTTATTGACATCGCAATTTTTTTGTTATATAATTCAAAAAAATGCAGACTAAATTGGCCATTCCCATTCAAAGAATAACTAGTGATAATACAATAAAAATCAGAGCTAAGTCATGTATAGGAGAAAAAATGAAACTCGAAATCAATCAACTCACGAAATCCTATAGCAAAGGCAAAATAGCCCTCGACAGCTTTACCCTCACCCTTGAAAAAGGCGTGTACGGCATCTTAGGTCCCAACGGTGCGGGCAAATCCACGTTGATAAACTGCGTAACCGGCATAATAAAGCCCGACAGCGGCAGTATTGCTTTTACCGATGGTGACAGTCACGACTATATGTCGCGCCTCGGCTTTTTACCACAGAATCAGGACTTTTATCCTAATTTTACGGCAAGAGAGCTTATCCTCTACTCTATGGCACTGAAAAATGTAAAGGTCGATAATCCAAAAGCCTATGCCGACGGGATTTTAAAGCGTGTAAATCTGTATGACGACCGCAACAAAAAGGTCGGCGCACATTCGGGCGGTATGAAGCAAAGGCTCGGCATAGCGCAGGCACTTGTAGGCGAGCCAAAGGTCGTTATATTTGACGAGCCGACAGCAGGACTTGACCCCAAGGAGCGTATACGCTTCAGAAATGTAATCTCATCGCTTGCGAATGATAAGATAGTAATTTTAGCAACTCATATCGTTACCGATATTGCTTTTATTGCCAAGAATGTTGTACTTATCGATGGCGGAAAGATGATAAGCTGCGCCTCGCAAAGTGAGCTTTGCAATGAAATTTACGGCAAGGTATGGGAGGTACTCACCGACTACGAAACGGGTATGGAGCTTATGCGGACAAAGCGCGTCAGCAATGTTATAAGCGAGGACGACAGATTCAATGTCCGTGTTGTAAGCGACGAAAAGCCGCACCCCGACGCCGTTAATGTTCAGCCTGCGCTTGAAGATGTGTGCATTTACCACTTCGGAGAGATAGGTGAATGATATGCTGAAATACGAGCTTAAAAAGTACATACTGAAGCCGTCACTCCTTATCTGTATTATCATTCTTGTTCTTTTAAACTTTGTTAAGGTATTTGAGCTGTATTACTACACGGGTGGGGGCAGAGCCGTTCTTTCGGGAAATGCCGTACAGGGCACGGATATACTGTACGATAAATACAGCGGAAAGATAACCGATGAAAAGATAAACGGACTAAAAACCGAGCTTGCTAATGCGGAGCAGATGCTAAAAGAGTACGGTATAATTGAAGAGCCGATTGAGGGTACATATTGCGGCTACCCCTACGGTGATGTAAATTTATTCAAAGACCTTATTTCGTCCTACGAATACGCTATTCTATACTCAAATAAAAGCGCAGAAATAACCGAAAATGCAAGGGCAAACGCCGAGTTCTACAGCGATAAGAGCCGGTACGAATACCGCCTTTCAAAGCTGTATGAGGACTGCTATAAAGGCAGGTCGCTCGACGGCTATTATCAGTCCGAGGGACACAAGGCTATCTTCGACTATAAGTTTTCCGCCTTGCTGTCAATGTTTATCATAGTGCTTGCAATATCTCCGATAGTATCAAAGGAATATGTTATAGGCTACAATAAGCTTATATCTTCATCAGGAAAAAGAGGGTCGGTTATGCTTGCAAAGCTGACAGCGGCGGCGATATTTACATTTGCGGTTACACTTATACTGTTTGCTTCGGATATGGTTTATTTTCAGCTTATCTACGGCTTTGACGGCTTTTCCGCACCGATATACGCCTTGCAGGAATTTGAAATGTGCCCGTTCAATATCACGCTTTTCGGCGCTCTTGTGATAACGTTCGTACTAAGACTTGTGTTTCTGCTTATGTTTACATTCCTCGTGACGGCAGTATCGTCCTTTTGCAAAAATGATATAATTTCCATGGTTGTAAGCGTAGCGGCGGGATTTCTGCTTGTAATCGGCTCGGAACTGCTCCCCGGCGTGCTTAACCCCACAACGCTTATCGGTACGACAGAGCTTTTCACAAATATGAATGTCTGCAATATCCTTGATTTCCCCGTATTCAATGTTGTTGTAACTTTAACCGAAGTAATACTTCTTGCTGTCGTCTTTGCTGTCGTGTCTGTACGGAGGGGTATGAAATGCTGTTAAAAAATGAACTGAAAAAACTGTACATAAAGCAGTACGGGCTTATTGTACTGCTGATAGTCTTTATAGTAAAACTGCTCACAAGTTCGGATTTGTACAAGGCAAGCTACAGCGATATGTCGTACGAACAGCAGAAATATTATCTCGAATATATGCAGGAGTACGGCGGACAGCTTACCGATGAAAAGGAAACCGCTATACTCTCGCTATACAGCGAGGCAGAAGCCGCTAAGCAGCTGCAAAACGAGATACTTGAAAAAAACAGAGCGGGCGAATATGCCACTCCAGAAGAATTTACAAACGCGATGCGTGAGATACCCGACATAATCGAAAAGTATGACGCTATAAAGCTGCTTTATTCAAACTATGAGAGAGTAAGCGCAGACCGTGAAAATCTGCTTATGCTCCCGTCCGGCTCAAACGCCATGACAAGCGGAATAGAGTATCTGTTTATTATGGCAATATGCTATATCTCTGCGGCTATGTGCTATTACGAAAGAAAGATGAAGCCGCTTATTGTTACCGCCGCAAACGGCAGACGCTCGGGCGGGTACAGGCTTATATCCTTGTTTTCACTCATTTTTACCGGCTGGCTCGGACTGTTTATTATAGAGCTTACTTCATTATTTGCCGTTATCGGAGCGGAAAACCTCGGCTGTGGCGTACAGTCGCTCGAAGCCTTTGAGAACACCCCGTTTGGCAGTCTGTCTATAATCGCAATGTTTATTGTTATCCACCTGACAAAGCTGCTCGGGTACCTGCTTATTTCGGCTGTATGCGTACTGCTTTGTACGCTGACAAAAAATCTGCCGCTGTCGCTGTTTGTGCCTATGGCGGTTACTTGCGTGTGGGTTTATCTTTTCGGCCGGAATAATGCCGTGTATTATTCGCCGTTTTCACTTGTGCTCGGCTCGCCGTATTACACGGGAGATTGTTATGTAACCGAGGGCAGACTTGAAATTCTGCTGTATTCATGCGTTCCTACCGAACTTCTGGTTATGCTGATAACGATAGCTGTTATTGTGATAGCGTTTACTGCGGCAGTATATATCGGTAGCATAAAGCGCTGTCGTCCGGGAAAAAAGGCTGTGATTTCAGCAGTTGCCGCTTCGCTGATACTGCTGTTGTCAGGCTGTTCTCAGAGCACCGCCGATAACACGGCGGCGGACGGAAGATACGGTTTTGCTTATGACGGTGAAGGATATTACGAACTTAGTACCGAGACCGACGATGAATACAATATAATTTCTCAAAGGATAATCAGATATGACGATAAGCTGAATCTTTCAGAGGACGATATACTGCGAAATATAACCTGTGACGGCAGGGTTGATTATATGCTTGCAAGCGACGGGTATCTTTATTATACCGAAAGCTTTCAGAATGGCGGCACATATACTGATAATGTGTGCAGAATACGGCTTAGCGATTATTATAAAGAAACCGTTCTTGCCGCGCCTGATGCCCAGCGGCTCAGCCGCTATCTTGACCTGCTGACAATATGGTCGGGTGACAGCGATGATTACAGCTACAACGGTATGTGTAAGTATCAGAATAATCTGTATCTGCAGACTAATAACTACAAGGTGTTTGTACTCGACTTGAATACGGGCGCGCGCCGTCTGCTGTTCAGCGAGAATTATATAAACGGGGGTATTTCCGTTATTGACGGCAAGGTGTTCTATCTTAATTCCGACGGCAATCCGGTCTGCTTTGACAATGAAAAGAAGATTATCAGCGAAAGAATGTTCTATGCGATTGCATCTGACAGAGAATATATTTACTGCTCGAACAATTCTGTCACTTATCGGTATAAGGTGAGTGATTTATCGGAAGAAAAGTTTGCCGATAAGGGCGAGGCGTATATGGCGGACAGGAGCTGTGTGTATTTCGGCGACGGAACATATATGGACGCTGACGGAAATCTTATAGAAATACCTCAGGCGAAAGACGGAAGTATTTTTCTTGCAAACGGCAGGGTGATAGTCAAAAACAGTGATGGAACAATGCAATTTTCAGACAAATAACGGAGGAACGCAAATGAAAAAACGAATTATTGCATCATTACTCGCTTTATCAATCACTCTCTCGCTCTGCTCCTGTGCGGGAACAAGTGAAAGTGACACACAGAGCCTTGTTTCAAATCCATTTGAAACATCTGAAAATGAAAACAGCGAAACTCATACCGAGGACGAGCGCTATGAACTTTATGACAAGTACCAGAGCGGAAGTCTTGTATTTGACTTTTCAGAAATGAACGACGCGCAGAATATCGAATATAACGGTGAGGAAATAAACATAGTCTTTTCAGCAAATTCTGCGGGTAATAAAGAAAAGATAACCGACGGCTATATGGCATTTATCGGCGGTGTGCCGCAGCTTATATCGGTAAACGGGAGTGAAGCCGCCGAAACGGTAAATGTAGATTTTCCGAAAGATGAAATAACCAAGGTCTCAATTTCTATAAAACCTCGCATTACAAAGGAGCTTGAAGATAAAAAAGAACTGAATTTGCAGATTGTTTCAATTTTCAATATCGGTTATGTGCCGCAGGGTAAATATGTAGGCTTTGGCTTTGGCAATATAAACGCAGGCTCTACCGTATACACAGCTTGTCTTACAATGAACGAAAAGGCTGAAACTGTTGAGCTTAGCGGAAATGCAGAGTTTGAAAACATACCCGCATCCGACAGCTCATTAAAGTCATATACGCTTAAAAAAGCGGGTGAAATGAGCAGCGGAGCGATGCTAAAGCTTTACAGCAAGGACAATGAGACAGAGCACCTTATTCTTGACAAAAGCACCCAGACTTGTGATGTGCTGTTTGACGGCGCGGATTTTGATACTTATAATGTTTTCTTTTATGTAAATCATAAGAGAGTACAAGTAAACGGTAAGGACTATGCTGCGGTATCGGCAAAGGCGGGGTATGTGCCGAAGCTCACGGCTATTCTCGAAAATGTCAATAACCACGATATTGTCTATGCTATAGCTGTGCCTTTAACTGATGATTATACAAAGGCAAGAATACTTAAAACAACAAGCCAACTCAGCTTTTCACCAGATGATGAGATAATAACAAATCCCGCAACACAGCCGCCCGCCGACACAAGTGCAGATGTACCCGAAAGTGAGCCCGGCATAACGGATATTGACCGGCTTTCCGACCCGCTTTTTGCATACACTCCGATGGGATATATAGATAACGATATGCGTTATTTACTGCTTTACAGGGAGAAAAATCCTGATGCCGCTGACGGATATTGCTACATTGTTTACAACAGCACAGACAAGACAATCTCCGATGAGCTTTATACCATTGACAATCGATGCCTGCGGACAAGCTATGGTGACGGTTATTTTGTAATTCTTGACAAAGTCCTTGATGATAACGGCAAAATAAAAGAACAATATGTATTAACCTACAACGAAAATCTTGAAGAAATAAACCGTATTGCTTTCTCCGATACAAAGCTTTTCAGCGCTGCTTATATTGCGGCGACCGATCAGTATTGTATATGTACCGAAAAGGACGGCGTATATACAATGGCATTGTACACCAAAGACGGTGAACAGGAAAAAGTACTGACAAGCGGCGAATGGTACGCACAGAATATTTTATCTACCGGAGACAGACTCGCTGTCCTTGAACGTGATATGAATAGTCACGAAAAGCTTGAAATAATTGATTTAAATGGTAATGTCATCTGCTCGGCGGCACCCGTAAAGGATTATAACGCAATACGCATTGAAAGAGCCGGAAAGCTGATTTATATGCCGCCAAACCTCGGGTATTCGCCTCTGCCTGACGAAGCCCCAAACGACTGTGTAATAGTATATGATACCGAAAGCAGAGAATTATCGGAGTTCAGACCTGAAACGGCGCAGGAGGCAGGAACGCTCAGATTTACACCCGACGGCAAAACCGCGGTGTGCATAACTGAGACAGATATTACAAACGAGGATAAAACAGATCTTATCGGGGTAATAGACAAGCTTTATATGTACGATACGGAAAGCGGCACCAAAATAAAGGAAATCGAGATTGATACAAAATCTCCGCTTTATATGCACAGAGTCTATGAGGATAAAGTGATGTTCTATGAGCTGTTAATAGATGAAGCAACCGATGAAACAAGGCAGAATGTGCAATGTTTTTATATGATAGATTTATAATTAATGCTGTAGCGGCGAATGCGGCATTATTATAATAAAAAATTAAATTAGGATGTGTAATTATGAAAAGAATAATTAAAATGATTACTGCGGAAAACAAACTTGCATGTTGTATTCATCACATAATTTTACAATATAATTTAAGCCGGATATTTAATCGCCGTTGAATATCAATTATTATCCCAAAGGAACTGCAATATTATGGCAGTCGATGAGGGCAACTGAGTGACTTAAAAATAGATGCTCAGTTGTTTTCTTATATACATTATTGCACAAAGTGGTATACAGAAAACAGTAACAAAGGTATTTTGCAAAGTAACGGAGGAACGCAAATGAAAAAACTTATCATTGCATCATTGCTTGCAATAGCTCTTGTTTTTTTGCTCTGCTCCTGTGCGGGAACAAGTGAAAGTGACACACAGAGCCTTGTGTTAAATCCATTTGAAACATCTGAAAATGGAAATAGCGAAACTCATACTGAGGACGAGCGCTATGAACTTTATGACAAGTACCAGAGCGGCGCTCTGCAATTTGACTTTTCAGAAATGAACGACGCGCAGAATATCGAATATAACGGTGAAAAAATAAATATAACTTTTTCGGCAAATGCCGCAAATAACCGGGAAGACATAACGATAGGATATATGGCGTTTATCGGAGGAATACCGCAGGTTATATCCGTAAACGGGAGTGAAGAAGCCGAAACTGTAAGCGTAAACTTTCCTAAAGATGAAATTACAAACGTATCTATCAACATAAAACCTCGCATTACAAAGGAGCTTGAAGATAAAAAAGAACTGAATTTGCAGATTGTTTCAATTTTCAATATCGGTTATGTGCCGCAGGGTAAATATGTAGGCTTTGGCTTTGGCAATATAAACGCAGGCTCTACCGTATACACAGCTTGTCTTACAATGAACGAAAAGGCTGAAACTGTTGAGCTTAGCGGAAATGCAGAGTTTGAAAACATACCCGCATCCGACAGCTCATTAAAGTCATATACGCTTAAAAAAGCGGGTGAAATGAGCAGCGGAGCGATGCTAAAGCTTTACAGCAAGGACAATGAGACAGAGCACCTTATTCTTGACAAAAGCACCCAGACTTGTGATGTGCTGTTTGACGGCGCGGATTTTGATACTTATAATGTTTTCTTTTATGTAAATCATAAGAGAGTACAAGTAAACGGTAAGGACTATGCTGCGGTATCGGCAAAGGCGGGGTATGTGCCGAAGCTCACGGCTATTCTCGAAAATGTCAATAACCACGATATTGTCTATGCTATAGCTGTGCCTTTAACTGATGATTATACAAAGGCAAGAATACTTAAAACAACAAGCCAACTCAGCTTTTCACCAGATGATGAGATAATAACAAATCCCGCAACACAGCCGCCCGCCGACACAAGTGCAGATGTACTCGAAAGTGAGCCTGAAAACAGCAATACGGCTGCATCAGACAGCGTATTGTATAAATATAACGTTGTAGGATATATTGATAATGATTTGAACTATCTTCTGTTATATAAAAGAGCATCAGATGAACCCGAAGACGGTCTTGACTATACTTACTCTGTATATGATAAATCAACAGGCAAGATAACCGAAAGCTTAAGAAGCCAAAAATCACCTTGGGATATTTCCTGCTGTAACGGACAGTTTACCTATATAGATGAGAACTTGACCGAAGACCAAAGCGTTACGTCAGAGATATTCGCCGTAACATATAATGAAAAGTTTGAAGAAATAAGCAGACTCAGCAGTCTTACGGTAAGCGATAGTATTCATTATATATCTGCCGTATACTCAAAGCAGCTTGATAAATACTTCGTATGCTATAGAAAAGACGGCAGAGACGAATACATAATAAGCAGATTCAGCAAGGATGGAAAAGAAGAAAAGGAGCTTTTCAGCGACAGCGATTACTATTATAGTAGTACAATGCTGCTTGCGGATAACAGAATTATCCTTTGTAAGTATCGCGCAGTACCAGACGGTTGCTCAATCCAGGTTATAGACTTTGACGGAAACGAAATAACCGCCGATATGCCGCAGAGTACCGATTATTATGCGCTGATGGGGCAAAAATCGGGTAAATACTACTGCCTTTTATCTAATCGAACCGGTTACGCATCCAAAACCGAAGAGTTCCCCGAGGATACATTGTATCTTTATGACGGCGAAAAGGACAAAATAGTTGAATTCACACCCGAAGAAGCTATTGAAATGGGTTGCGTGAGAATAACTCCGGACGGTACAAAAGCGGTAACTATAACCGAACATGAGTTTTTGAATGAGGAGCAGACAAATCGTCTGTACACCGATCTTGTAATAAAAATATATGACCTTGATACCGGAGAAAAGATAAATGAGATAAAAAACGACAAGGGCAGCGGTGTAAAGGGGCGCAACATTCAGGCGTTTGATGACAGAATTGTCGTATATGACGGTAGCATTACAGATTGCATTTTATATCAGTTCAGATATGATGAGCAGGCGGGATAAGTAAAAAGTGTTGTTAATCGGCGGCGGACGATGTACATAAATTATTTAGATTAAACGGAGGACATTTAAAATGATTAAAAAACTTTTACGAGCATCAGCAGCATCACAATTCGCTATAGCTTTGGTCCTCTCACTCTGTTCCTGTGCGGGAACAAGTGAAAGTGACACACAGAGCCTTGTGTCAAATCCATTTGAAACATCGGAGAACCTTAACAGCGAAACACAAGCAAGCAACCCGTTTGACACAACAGCTTCCGTAACAAATATCTCCGTAGATTCAGCGGTTATAGAAACATTGCCTCCGTTTAGTAAACCTCAGGAATCCGAACCTGAAAATGATGATTTCAGCAAATATCAGGAAGCCGAAATTGCATTCAGCGACTACAGCATTGAAGGCAAGTCAACTGTAAAGTACAGCGGCGGTGAGGTAAATTTCAGCTTTGTGTCCGATTCTGCAAAGAATAAATATGATGTAGAGATTGGCTATATGGCATTTATAAACGGTGTGCCTCAAAAGCTGTCGCTGAACGGCTCTGAAAAATCCGAGCTTGTAAGCATTTCACAAAAGCCCGACACAAAGCAGACGGTTACTCTTACCTTTATTCCGGAGATAACAAAAGAATACGAACATGAAAAAATATTGAAAGTAAAGCTGATGACCGTTTTGCACCCGTCTTACAGACCTAAAGACGGCTTTTTAGGCTTCGGTAACGCACATTCCGGACAGTCGTTCTTTGAGTTTGAGATTGAAGCAGACACAGAACCACAGATTATCGACGATTTTACATATTCGTCAGATTGTGAAAGCATTTTAGCAACCGCAAAAGTAAAAGAGGAGTATAATCTGACTGACGCAAAAATATCCGGCACAAATATGATAAGTTTGTTTGATGCAAAGCGTCAGGAACACAGCTTATCTATTGATAAAAGCTCGGATAAATTGGGCGTCACTCTGCTTTTATATGGCGGCGATCCCGATGAATATGTTGTATATTTTTATAAGAACCATGAGCGAATAAAGCTTGGAGATAACGGTGGTATGAGATTTGCTTCAAAAGCCGGTTATATAAATGAGTACAAGGTGACGCTTGACGATGTAAAAGCGGGAGATATAATTTATGCTGTTGAAGTACCGCTGAACGCCGAGGTTGGCTCAATGAATATCCGTAAAAGTATTAGTATTGTGGTTACGGAAAACGAATAAGATGACAAAATATATTTCATAAATATCGGAGGAGCGCAAATGAAAAAACGCATTATCACATCTGCACTTGCTTTGGCACTTGCTTTCTCACTTTGTGCTTGTACAGACAATACATCGGCAACGGAAAGCTATTCCGATAGTACAAGCGGAACAGTCGTATCATCAGAGACAGCCTCTTTTGCACAAAGCGGTGAAAGCGTTCTTTTACCGGAGAGTTTGCCCGAAACGAGTAAACCAAATCAGGCTGACGAAGACGTAGAAATAATAAACATTTATGACTATATCCCTGTCGGATATGTTGATGAAGAGCAGAGGTATTTGTTGCTGAAAGCAAACGCAGATAACTCCTTAAACGATTATACTTGTGATTATGTAGTTTATGACGATAGAGAAAAGAAGGCTGTATATTGCTTTACAGTCGGAGGTTACTATGATCCGGTATCTGAATCACAGCCTTTTGATTCGGATGTAAAATATAGTGAAGGAATGTTCTCTTTTTCTGCGTGGAACTATTATGTCGATACCGATGAATGTGAAAGATGGTACGAGGTTACCGATGTGTACGGAAATCTGATATATAAAAGTACAACAAGCAAAACGCAGATAAGTCATTGTACTTATGTTCCTTCCGATGACAAAGTATATTTTAATTCTTCTGTAAACGATGAAGGTTGCTTTTATAAAATGGATAAAGACGGAAGCGATAAATTTAAATTATTTGATGAAAATTTTGCGGATTTCTATGTGCTTGATGATGAAATAGTGGGTTATTACTGCGAGGGCGAGGCGTTTACCGATGAATTTGACGCTTGCTATTTTTGCGTTATGGATAAAAACGGAAAGATGATAAAGCAGATAAACATAGGTCCTTTCAGCAACTGCAACCGCAGGCTTGTTAAGGCGGGAGATTATATCTGTTTTATGTCGCCGTTTGACCCGGAGATAAATCCGGAGTTTTCCGAACGCTCAAACGGAGTTATTTTCTACAATTACAAAACTAACGAGCTGAGAGTACAATATTTTGATAACGAGATAGAAAACAGTTATTGTGGGATTACTCCAAACGGTAAATATCTGATAACCTGTGTGCCCGATGATGTTGAAATCGAAGATTCTGCATTATACGGCTATGATCGAGGTGATACAACCGTAAATATATATGATACAGCAACCGGTGAGAAGCTGAAATATGAAAAGCTCGGAAAAGAAAATCTCCGACCGTCATATATGAATGTATTCAATGACAGAGTGGTTTTCATGGACGGATGGAACAAGTCTGTTTATATGATAGATAGCATATAAACCGGCGATCGACGGTTTATAATAAATTAATCTCAGGAGGAACATAAAAATGCAATTTAGAAAGAAAATTCTTGGAGGAATTGCTGCTATATTAGCAGCATCAACACTTACGATATTTGCCTCAGCTATATCTGCAAGTGATTTCATATACAATACGACCGTTAAGACATTGGACAAGCTTACAGTCAATGAATACGACCTGATAAGAAAAGAAATGGAGTTGTTTTTAGACACAATCAACGAGATATAGGAGGTAAAGAATTATGGCAGAAAAAAGGCGAGATAATAAAGGCAGGGTTTTGCGAGCAGGCGAATCGCAGCGTTCTGACGGTAAGTATGAATATTAGTATGTGAACAGTAACAGTGAGCGTCATTCCGTATATAGTTGGAAACTCGTAGCAACCGACAAAGTTCCTGAAGGAAAGCAAGGCGGGACTTCGCTTCGTGATATGGAGAAGCAAATACAGAAGGACTTGGAGGACAACCTTCTTATTTATCAAACCCGCAAGATGGCACTCAATTCCTTTTGGGATCAATACATCGAACTCAAAAAAGAACTGTAATGCGAAAGAGGAAGAAGATGCAAAAGCGGAAGGTCGAGAGCCTGAACTGTTACCTCATTTCAGTTGCCACCATTTACGACATACATTCTGCACTCGCTTTTGTGAGAACGAAACTAACCTGAAGATTATTCAGGAGATTATGGGACACGCGGATATTACAACCACGATGGACATATATAATGAAGCAACAAAGGATAAAAAGATGGAGTCCTTTGCAGGGCTTGAGGGTAAAATCAAGATACGTGAAAAAGGGGGCTTGCCATAACACGGTGGCAGGCTACTTGATTTTTGAATAAGAATATGTTA
>OIZW01001700.1_pt1 | contig 12860 bp, 4 predicted proteins | sample 1588581 | NCBI WGS metagenome assembly OIZW01 (sample SAMN03283266) | human gut metagenome | biome: human-associated habitat; material: feces | host: Homo sapiens | place: USA | collected 2013 | reverse complement strand
CCTGCCGATGGGGCGGCAGGTCATCCAGCGGCTGACCGTCGAAGAGGATACGGCCCTCGGCCGCACCGTGGGGGCGCAGAGCGGGCTTCAGCTGGCTGAGGAGAGTGGTCTTGCCGCAGCCGGAGGCGCCGCAGAGGACCCAGAACTCGCCCTGACGGACCGTGAGGGACACATCCGCCAGCGCGGGGCAGGGCTGCTGGGGGTAGGTGAAGCCAAAATGCTCCAAACGCAGCAGTTCAGGCACGGGGAGTCCCTCCTTTCCGGACGAGATAGCGGCGCCGGGACAGGGCGTCCAGCAGCACCGGCGTAAAGCAGAGCAGGCCGTAAACGGCGAAAAAGCTGACCGTCAGCGGTGTGACGGGGCCGCTGAGCAGCATGGGGTAATACTGAAAGCGCAAGCCGCCGGCCAGACCGCCGCCCAGCAGATACAGGCCGCAGAAGGCCAGCCAGAGGGCGATGGCACCGTCACGCCGGTCGAAGCGGTAGAGGGAGAAGGATGTCCTCCCCGGCAGGCCATAGCCCCTGCAGCGCATACTATCGGCGGTGATGAGGCCGCTTTCCAGGCTCCAGGTGACAACGATGGAGAACACACGAAGGGCGCTTCTGACGCGCCGGGCCGGGGCGCCGGTCTGGGTATCACGGCCCAGATGCCGCTGGGCCTGCGCCACGGCACGGAGCCGCCGGACAAAGCGGGGCACAAAGCGGAGGATCATGCTCAGCAGCAGGGACAGCGCCGGGATGACGCGGCCAAAGAGGTACACCACCTTGTCCGAGGTGATGACATCGGTGACGCAGACGAACCACAGCGCCACGGCGCTGAGCATGGCGCCGGCGGCCAGACCGTAGAGCAGGCTCTCCAGCGTCAAAGGATTGCCGGAGGGCAGGTAGGCCAGAATGGTGACGCCCTGGTGGACAAAGGCCGGGTTCAGGGCCGCCGCCAGGAGGGCCATAGGCAGCAGCCACAGCAGGTGGCGGCGCAGGCCCTTGCCGTCCAGCAGACGGGCAACATACCACCCGCCGCCCAGCGTCGACAGAACCAGGCACACCGGGTGCATCAGCAGCATCGCGCAGGCGATGACCAGGGCGAAATAGGCAAAGCTCACCGCCGGATGGCAAGTGCGCAGCGTATCGTCCATGGGACCACCTCCTGCATACATGATGTCTTAACCTTTTGATTATACCCTGCCGCCAGGGGATACGTCAATCCTGCGTGCGGAAAAAGGGCGGCAAAAGCCGCCCTTTTGTCAGCCCATGTAGGTATTGCCCACGTCTGCACCCATATTACAGGTGTAGAGCCACTGGATGTTCTCGCCGCCGGAGAGCGTATAGCTGTCCGCGCCATAGCTGGGGAAGGTTCCCCCCACGCAGTACATCCAGCCGGAGCTCCTGCCTACGTTCTTTTCGAACAGGCCGTTGATGCCCCTGACATAGCTGCCGCTGGAGCTCACCGGGATACCCGCGTCACCGCAGGCCCGCTTCAGTACGGACATGACAGACTCACCCTCGGTGATGGTCACCGTGGCGGACAGGATCACGCCGTCGGCGGGGATAAGGCCCTTCACGCCGTCGGAGCACTTGTCCATATTATCAAGCACCGTGGCACAGGAAATGTACAGCGATACGGACGCCGCCGGCGCAGGGTCAGGTGCAGGCGCAGGGTCCGGGTCCGGCGCAGAAGGCTGCTCCTGTTCCTGCTGTTTCTTCTCTTCTTCCAGCCGCTTCTGCTCCTCCAGGCGCTTGGCTTCCTCCTGCTTTTTGGCGTCCTCCTCGGCCTTTTTGGCATCATCAGCCGGCTTCTGCTTGTCAGGCTTCTTATCGTCCGCGGTCTTATCCTCAGTCTTTGCCGCGTCCTGCTTGCCGTCAGCCTTGGTGGTGCCCGTTTCAGCTGTGTCATCCTTCCTGGTGTCCGTGGTCTGCTCCTGCGTTGCCGTGGGAATGTTGCCGGGGGCGTACGATACGGTCTTTTTTCCGCAGGCGGCGCAGGTCAGCAGCAGGGACAGCGCCAGCGCCAACAGCCAAAATCGATGGTTTTTCTTCATATCTCTCATTCCTCATAAAAGCGCCATACGCAGAGGCGCTTTCGCGCCCCTGCGTCGGCTGTGCTGTTGTTACTTGGAAACGCGCTTCTTCCGGGTCAGCACCACAACGGCTGCCGCCGCCAGTGCTGCGCTGCCCAGCCACAGCACCATCTGACTGTCGTCCGCCGTGTTGGCGGAGTCCTTCTTGCCGCTGTCGGCCGAGCCGTTTCCACCGTAGTAGTACCCGGAGGAGACCGTCTCATAGGAGACGATGGCGAAGGCAGACGCCTTGTCCGTCTGGAAGGTCAGGACGTAATTGCCCTTGGTGCCGCCCAGTGTGGCGGACAGCTCGGTAGTGGTCACGTTGCCGTTGGCGTCGGTGTGGCTGCGCACCACGCAGACGCGCTTGCCCTGAAGGGTTGCGTACAGCTCGTCGGTGATGGGGATGGTCACGGTAACGCTGTGAGGCAGCTCGATAAGCTGCGCCACGGACTTGATCTCGTTCCCTTCCGTCTTGACCAGCGCCACAGTCACGTCCACGACCTTCTCCAACTGCGCGTTCTTACGGGATTTGTCGCCGCGCAGGGCGTCCAGCTTCTCGGCCAGCTTGGTCAGCTCCTGCTTAGCATCGCCGGTGACGTTCTTGGCCGCCTCGGTCAGGGCGCTCTTGCCGCCGTCGGCGGCCTTCTGCTCGTTGGTGGGCTGGAGCGTATCCGCCACGGTCACGGTGATCGCGCCGCTGCTCACCGCCGCCTTGATATCCGCCAGCACTTCGTCGGTGATGGTGCTGTCGGCCTTGATGACCAAGCCGCCGCCCGCGGCGGTCTTGTTGTCTTTGCTGTCCACCTTGATGGTGTCGCCCTTGACGTCCGCCAAGGGATTCTTTACGCCGCAGGTGGAGCAGACGCCGTTCTCATAGGTGTGCTTTCCGGTAGCCTGAATGACCGTGCCGGCAGTGATAACCAGCCCGCAGCGCTTGCAGTAGGTCTCCGCCGTACGGCCGGAGGCGTAGCAGGTGGCCGCCACCGCCGCACGGGTGGCCTCATCGTGGCCCAGGGCCGCGATGACCCAGCTGTCCTTGGCGATCTCGGTCTTGCCCGCCGCATCGCTGAAGAACTTGCCGCAGCGGGAGCAGGACCAGTAGGCGCTGTGGCCCGCCTCGGTGCAGGTAGCAGCCTTGCCCGCCGTGGCAGTCATGCTGTGCCCCAGAGACGGGACGATCATCGTCTCCTCCGTGCCGCAAACGCTGCACTGACGGGTGCTGATACCGCTTTCGGTGCAGGTAGCAGCCTTAGTGACCGTCCACGCGCCGAAGTTGTGCCCCAGCGCCTTGATGGTCTCCGTCTCCACCGCGCCGCAGACAGCGCAGGTGCGGGTGCGGCTTCCACCCTCGGTGCAGGTGGCGGCCACGGTCACTTTCCACTCGCCGAAGCGATGGGCGCAGGCGGCGTCGGTCATATCGTAGAGGGCGTTGGCCTTCTCGGTAAAGCGCGCATAGGCGGCCATGGCGCAAAGCGCCTGCTCCGTGGCCATCTCGTTGACGGCCTTGTCTGCGAACTGATGCTTAAAGCCGCCGTTCTCCGCTACGCGGTACTGCAGGAGGTTCCCCAGCACGCTCAGGGTCTTCCCCTCCACGGTCTTGGTAAAGCGCGCGTCCGTGTTGGCATCCAAATTCAGGGCGGAAAGGGCGATGACCACCTGTGCGCAGCTCTCCGCACTGGTATAGCCCGTGCCCTTGTACTTGTCGGACAGCCACTGCAGCGCTTTATTGACGGCGGTGTTCACGGTTTCATTGCCGCCGTCCTTATAGTAGGGTGCCAGCGCCTGCAGCGCCATGGCGGTCATGTCCACGTCACTGGCGGGTTTTGTGTCGGCGCTGGCGCTCCAGCTGCCGTCTTCGTTCTGCTGTGCAAGAACCGCCTGCACCAGCCAGGAGGTGTCGGAGGTGTAATTGCGGCTGTTGAGCGCCAGCAGACCCATGACGAGGCCGTTGATATCCGTGTAACTGGTATCGGTGACCTTCATGATATCCTTGTCCTGCAGCGCTGCCAGCAGGTTTTTGCCGCCCACGTTGGCGGGGTCCTTGCCGATGGCGGTAAGGGCCAGGGCAATACGCTCATTGTCGGTGATGACGGGGGTGTTTTTATCATCGGGTTTCCGGAGGATGCCGTCAGAGCCGATGTTCGCCTTTACATAGGCCACAACCTTATCGTAGTAGGCCTGAATGTATGCATCGGACAGCTCCACGCCGGCGCGAGCCTGTCCCAGTACCGCCCATTCGCCGAAGAGATAGCTGACGACCGGGGCGCTCACCGCGCTTTGGATATACGCCTTGGCGCCGGCATACGCCTCATCGAAGCCGGGCACTTCCGTACCGGGCACCGTGGGATCCGTCGGGTCCAGCGGAATATAGGTGTCGGTAAAGAACAGGCGCAGGGTGTCGCCGTCCTTGAGATAGGTGTTGTCCAGCGTGGTCTTGGGCAGGGTCTCGGTGCCGCCCTTGACGGCGAGGCCGAACATCCAGCCGGAGGACTTGCCGTCGCCCTTCTCCTTGAGGGTGTTGCCCGCCGCATCGGTGATGCTCTTGATGTAGGTGCCGCTGCCGGTATAGGTGTAGTTGGCACTGCCCAAGCACGCCTTCACAGCGTCCCAAGCGGTGGGATCCTCGTTGGCCTTGCCGGTGAAGGTAAAGTCGGAGATTCCCCGGAAGGTATGGCCGTTCTTGTTGTAGCCGTCCACCTTGACCTTCACGGTGAGGGTCTGATTTTCGTTGGGGTCAACGGCGTTCTTCTCGCCGATCACCGTCAGGTCGATGTGGATGGGCTGCTTGTAGAATTGGGCAAAGTCCTTGTAGCGTTCCTTGGTCTCCTCGGTGCCGTTGATGCCGAACTTTTCCCAATACTGGGCGTACTTGGTGTAGGTCAGAACGCTGTCCAGCGTAACTGTCGTATTGTACTCCGACTGGTGCACACGCAGGAGCTCATTCTCGATGACGGAGGGTCGGGAGGATCGGAAGCAGCGGTACTTCTCCGTATCGAGCCAGCCGGGGATATCGTCGGCCTCGATGCCGTCGAAGGTCATATTCACCGTACCGCGGACGTATTTCAGCGTGCCGTCCTCGTTTTTGCAGATCTCAGCAAAGGGGTACAGGTCAGAGGTGACCTTGGTCTTATCCGTATTCTTGTTCTTGATACCATCCCAGTAGACATCCCCGGTCAGCGCCTTGGTCATAAAGGCGGCAGCGTCATCCAACTCCTGCTGGGTAAAAGGCTGAATGGTGAAGCTGAACTCCTGCCGCGCCAGCAGAAGGCCGGAGCTGCGGGTGGTGATGGTCACCACATACTTCGCCTCCACCGGCTTCTCACCGGGCAGCGGGCGGTAGACCATGGCGTGATAGCCGTTGAAGTCCAGCACATCGGGGGTGAGGCTCACCATCGTGACCTTCTGGTTATAGCTGTCGCTCATGATGCCCGTTTGCTCCAGAAGAGCGGGTCTGGGCATCTGCATATCGTCGCTGACGGCATCCAAATTCACGGGCTTTGTCTTATCCACAAAGTCACGCAGGAGCCCCTGATACTTCTCCGCCAGAGCGGTTTGCATCTCGCTGGTCACGCTGCTGTCGAAGGGCGCAACGGTGGCGTCAAAGAACACATCGGCATAGACCTCCACGCCGTTGTCGCCGGTGATGTGCGCCAGCGTGTAGTCATCGAAGGCGTCATAGGTCACGCGGGCGATCAGCCGGAACTTGCCGGCCTTCTCGGGCAGCGGCGTGCCGTCGGCGGGCTGCAGGGGGCGGTTGACGGTTCCCACGCCGGTGCCGTTGGTGCCGTTGGTGATGTAGAGCCACTCGGTGTTCCGGGTGCCCCACTGCACCTTCACATCATAGCGCCCCGCAATGCCGGAGGGAAGCGTGAGGTTGGAGGTGATGCGGTCGTTCACGGTGTAGAGCGTCCAGCCCGCCACCTCGCTTTGGGTGGCCCCGTTGGTATTCTCGCCGCGGATGAGTTCCCAGTTCAGGGACTCGGCGGCGCTCTCCACCAATTTCTGCACAGCATCGGCGCTGCGTCCCACGGTGCCTCGCAGGGTGATCTCCTTGGTGACCCCGGCATAGGTGATGCGGAACTTCAATCCCGTGTACTGCACGGTCTGGCGGGCGGTGCCGTCGCCGGTGAAGTAGGTGATGTCGCCGTTGTCGGCAATGTACTGTACCTTGGTACCGTCAAAGCCGTTTGCCTTGGCGCTGCCGTTGACATAGGTGATCTCGGCCTTGTCCGCCACATCCGCGTAGCCCTGTTCCCTCAGCAGGCGGTGGAAGGCGTCGGTGATGTTGGTTTCATCATAGAGCCCCACACCTTGCAGGGGCTGCACGGCAATATTCTTGCGCGTGAACTCGGCGGCAATGTCCTCCAGGGTCTGCACCTTTTCCGCATTCTCGGACCAGAGGCACAGCGTGAAGGTCTTGGTCTTCGTAGCCGCGCCGCTTTGGAGAGTGGCGGTGAGGGTCACCGTGACCTTATCCGCCGCAGGCGCGATGAGCGCGCCGGTGGCGGTGTTCACCAGAGCCTTATCCGCCGTCCATGTGAGGGAAACGGTCTTTTCCGCCCCGTCCACGGGAACGGTGACGCTCGCGGGCAGGGTCAGGAAGCCGGTATGGGTCTGCGCGGTCTCCTCTTCCTCCTCCGGGTCGCCGCTCACCGGGGTAAGGCCGCGGAGCTGATAGACGCCGGTGGCATCGGCCTTCAGAAGGTCTGCATTCTCGGCATCGAGCCCCAGTTCCTTATAGAAGTGCTTTTGCAGGGCGTTCAGGAAGTAGTCGTGCAGGTCCGTGACCGCTTCGCCGGGCTCTTCGATGCCGTATTTCTCGCAGAGGTCGGCCTTATCGTTATAGTCCGTAAGGTCATAGAATCCCAGCACAGTCTCGGCGTACCAGTCGGCCTTGGCTTTCTTGGCGGCGTCGGCGGCGCTCATGCCGCGAAGTTCCAAGGCGTTGGCGGCGGCGGCAGCGGCCTTGAGGTCGTCGGCAGAGAGGACAGTGCCGCCCTGCCAGGGCAGAACGGGGAAACCGCCGTTGAGGGTACCATCATCCTGATTCATGCCCATGTCCACGGCGAACTCCGCGGAGCGCATATAGTCCGCGGTATGGGCGGTCATGCCGCTGGTGGTGCCATCCGCCGCGGCCTGTGGTGCGATGGTGTCCAGATAAGCGCAGTTGGTGATGGTGGCGCCGGAGTTCACCTTGCCTACCACCGCACCGAAGCTGCTTTCCGGACCGGTGACAGCACCTACAGTGTAGCAGTCTTTCATAACAGCATTACTGTACGCACAGCCGACAAGTCCGCCAAATCCGCCAGCCATAACACTCTTTGCGTTAGTGTGGACGTTCCCCGCAAAATAGCAGTTCTCTACGGTACCGTAAGTATAACCCACGATACCTCCCGCGCCATTTTGCACCGCATACCGGGAGTACTTGAACAGAATATCCGCTGTGCTCACACAGCCACTAATGACATTGCCTGCCACACCATGACCAACAATACCGCCAACACCAAAGATCACGTCATCGCCGCCTTTGATGTAACCACTGACGAGGCAGTTTTCAATCCGGCCTTCACTCTTATCCGCAATACCTCCGACATTACTTGTACCGTCAATGGCGCAATCCACACACAAACTCTTGACAGTTCCATTGGCGCTCAAATAATAGACTAATCCGCCAGTTCCTGCCAAACCACTAACGGTGTGACTATCGCCGTCCAACGTGCCGGCAAACTTATTACTGTCGGTGCCGAGGGCCGTCCAAGTCTTGCCGTTGAGGTTGATGTTGGCGGTGAGCTTGCCGCTGATGGTCGTGTCGCCCTTGTTGACCGCATCGGCAAACCACGCCAGCTTCGCAGCGGTATCGATCAGGTAGACACCGCTCTCGTCCTGCGCGGGCTTGGTCTTGGTCGTGCCGTCCCAGCCCGCACCGGCATAGGTCAGTGTTACCGTGATGGTGTCGTTTTTGGCAGCGGTAAAGCTGCCGCTGACCGTGATATAGTCCGCCTTGGCGACGGTATAGGCATACGTCTCGCCGGCGTAGACGATGTATGCGCCGTTCTCGTCTGCTGCGATCGTGCTGCCCACGGGGTGGGTCACGGTCACCGTGGCGTCCGCCGGAGTTACGTCAAAGGTCAGGGTACGGGTGGCAAGTTCGCTCAGCGTGACGGTCTCGGTCACATCGGCACTCACGGTGATGTTCCCCGTCTTGGTCTCGTAGCCGAACTTGCTGACGGTGTAGGTATAGGTACCGGCGGCAACGGTGTATGTACCGTTTTTGCCGGTGATCTCCGTGCCGCTATGGTCCTTCAGCACCACCGTTGCACCGTCGGGAGTTTTAAGGGTGAGGGTGTGGGCTGCGGCGGCGGCAAAATCCTTGAGCCGGACATAGTAACTGCTGCCACTTTCGCTGAAAGACAAGGTGAGTTTTTCATCCTTATTCAACACCGTGCTAAAGGTTTTCCAATCGTTCTCCTCATAGGCTGTCAGCAAAGTGCTTGTACCTTTTTTCACGGTAAAGGCAGAATCGTCATCCCATGAATATTCGGCTTTATTTCCCTTTGCAAGATACAGGAAGGACACCAAGCGGGACTCTGTCGCCGTCAGGGTCAAGGAAGTCGTACCGTAACTCCTTCTATTGCTCTCCAAATAGTTTCCGGCAGCGTCCTTGACGGGCTTAAACCCGCTGGTGCCATTGGCGGCGGTGATGCCCTCGATGCCTTGGAACATATCCGCAAAGGTCAGTTTCTTTGCAAAGGACAAGTTCACGGTGACAGCGGCAGCGGCAACGGTGAAGCTGCCGGAGAGGTCATCGCAGTCATCCAACTTGGCCGTGTAGGTATAGTCCCCGGCGGGGAGAGTGCAGTCCGCGCCGCTGCCCGTGTAGGCGGTGATACTGCCGGACGTGACGGTGATGGTGGGCTCGGCGGTCACGCCCTCCGGCTTGGTGATGTTGAAGGTCACCGTCTGCTTTGCCAACTCGGTCAGCTTGACGGTCTTGTTCACATCGGTGGTCGCAACATTGATCGTGCCGGTGGCCGTCTCATAGCCAAACTTGCTGACGGTGTAGGTGTAGTCGGTATTCTTGGCAGCGATATAGACATTCTTGCCTTTTTCGCTGTCCGCAGACTCCTTGTAAACGGTGGTGTTTCCCTGTTTCAGTGTTACCGCCGCATCATCGGGGGTAAACTTCAGGGTAATGACCGGCAGTTTGACAAGGGTAACATTGACCGTTTGATTTTCGGCGCTCATGGTCACCTTGCCGGTGGCGGGCTCATAGCCCTTTTTGGTGACGGTGTAGGTGTAGTCCGCCGCAGCTTTTACGGCGAATACGCCATTGCTGCCGGAGACGGTTTTGTCTTCCTTATCTTTCAGAGTGACCGTCGCGTCCGTCTGGTCCGGCGCTATGGTCAGCGTGTACAGCGGGGAAACGGTGAAGTTTTTGAGCTTCACAGAATAATGGCTTCCATACGAATAGGGATGCTCAAATTTAAGCGTCACAGTGTCGCCTGCTGCCATGTCTACACTGAAGCTTTTCCACGCACTGCTGCTGTAAGAAGTAAGCAGTGTAGAAGATCCTTTTTTTACCGTGAAGCAATAATAACTGTTTGAAGACGCACTCCCCAAGTAATCAAAACTGAGGGTGACATTCTTCGTTGCCTTCAGTGTGATTTTGGAGGATGAGTAGTTACTTGTATTGCTGGACTCCAAATAATTCCCTTCGGGCTTTTGCACCGGGGTAAAGGGAGAAGTTGTATCATCCGTGGCGGTGATGCTCTCGGAAATCGCCGTGAAGAAATCGGCAAATTTCAACTTATCATTCACCTTGATGGTAAAGGTGGCGGTTTTGCCCCTGTACTTGACAGTGACGGTTTGGCTATCTGTAGGATTTTCGGTGCTAAAGCCCTCACAGGTCACACCGGCGGCGTCATAGCCATCGGTAATGGTGCGGGTTTCGTCGGTGCCATCATAGTTCACCGTGAGGACCATGCCGGTCAGGTCAAGTTCGGCATCGCCCTTGTAGTACTCCGTCTTTGTGGGAGCCTTGGTCACCGCAATGCTCTGCACCTTTTTCAGCGCCACGGTTTGGGTGCTGTTCTCGTTGGGAGTCACGGTGCCGGCGGCGGGCTCATAGCCCTCCTCGGTCGTCTCGGCGGTGTAAGTATAGGCGTGACCCTTCAGCAGCTGATAGGTCGTTCCCTCGGTGGGCGCAACCTGCGTCTCGCCGTCCTTGAGGGTGAGCGTGGCATTCTCCGGGGTCACGCTGAAGGTCACGGTGACCCACTTTGCAGCATCCTCCGCCAGCGTAACAGTAACATTGGCAGGATCAGCCACGGGGTTGTCCTTATCGGTCACGGTCACGCTGCCGATCTGCTGCGTGTAGCCGGGGCAGGACACGGTATAGCTGTATGGCGTGTCGCTGGCGGGCAAATTCACCGTGCAGCTGCCGGTGAACACGGCACCGTTGATCTCCAGCGTGGCGTTGGCCGGAGAGATGATAAACGTCACCGGGGCGGTGGGCGTCTCCCAGCTGAGGGCAGGATAGTCCCCGGCCTTGGCCATGAAGGCCTCCCCTAACTGGGCTGCAAACGCGGGGGATTTCATTTCATCAGCGGTTTTTGGTTGAGTCGGATCCATATAGTTATAGCCGTTCGCACCTTCACCCGCTTTATCGCCTAAATAGTAGCAGTTTTCTATTGTGGATCCAGCATTCCACCCAACGAGTTTTGCTACTTGGCTCGCCGCAGCACACGAAATCGCCCCGCTATTATAGCAATTCTTGACAGATGCATTGCTATCAATATAGCCAGCAATACCACCCACAGCTGCACCCGAACCCGTTTTACAACTGGATACTTGCCCCTGGTTGTAGCAGTTTTCAATGACGGAAGTTTTTGCATAGCCCGCAACACCTCCGCAGCGCCGTCCGTCGTTGGGAGCAGCGTTGACAGTTCCTACATTAGCGCAAGAGGTAATTGTGGCGTTTTCAGCATAGCCAACTATGCCGCCCGCTTGAGAGTAGTTTCCACTTCCATTCTTTGTAGCTGTGATGGTTGCTTTATTCTGGCACTGTGTGATCGTCCCGTTACTTGTACCAGCAATACCTCCAACACAACGACTGCCAATAACATTTCCATTGACAGCGACGTTCTTGACCGTTGCTGTACTGCTAATCTTACTAAACAACCCTATATTATCTTTCAAAGGTTGATTGATCGCCAGCGTCACGGTGTGGCCGTTGCCGTCAAAGGTACCGGAAAAGTCGTAGGCATAGGGCGCCGTGACGGTGATATCCGCTGTCAGCTTATAGCTGCCGCTGGCGTCCATCTCCGCAAACGCCTCCGCGGAGCTGATAGTCCCTTCCGCCAGCGCCTGCACCGCGCCGCCGCTGCGGGCAGACCGGGGCGCAGGCGTTTCCACAGCAGGCTCCTGCTGCTCCTGCGTCTCCTCATCCTCGGCAGGGACGGTGTTCTCCGTATCCGCCGGGGCGGTCTGTTCCTGCTGGGTCTGCTGCTCCTGATCCGCGGCCAGCGTGTCGGCCAACACGGAGGTGGGCAGCAGGCTGACGACCATCACGACGGTCAGCAGCCAGCTTATGACTCTCTTCCTCATATCTCTTTCTCCTTTATGTAAATTTTTTGTCGACGTGAGGGGGTGGGCGGGGATGCGGCAACATCCCCGCCCCACTTATGGAAAAGCACGCGGCCAATGGCCGCCTCAGCTTGACAAAGGGGACTCGTCTGCACAGTTTCACGGTCAGATGGAAAGCGCACGGCGCCTCAGCTTGACAGTCGAGTTTTCCGCACCGCTTCGCTGTGTATGGCAGCGTGTCAGCCTGGCAAGGGAAATGTTTTTCATGCAGGGCATGAAAAACGGGACAGAGTGCACTCTGTCCCACGAAAATGAAACGCTGCCCGGCGCAAAGCCGGACAGCGAACGCAATAGATACGACCCATGCACCACGGAAAGACGTCGCCGCCCCCGCCGCCCGCCCAAAAGGGCCGGCCGCGAAAAAGGCGGTGCAAAAAACACCGACCTCCCGTTCAGGAGGTCAGCGTGGTACATCTACATGGTGGTACAAGATTCCCGCACACGGAGAGCGCGCCCGCTGCAACTTTGTCCTACACAATGCAATTCTCCTGGCTCGCGCCGCGGGGGACAGCCATCCCACCTCGTTTGCAGCCTACCTTCTCATGGGCTTACCCACAATGGCGGACTTTCGTCCCGGCGGCTCTCGCCGCTTCGGTGCATCCTTGCGCTCACAGTACCGGTCGTGCGGGGTTTGGCTACCCCTTTCCTTCTATGCCGACGCCTGGCCCGTGGTGGGCTGTACGGCCGCCGGCGACATTGGATCAACAGACTGTTTATTTACTTGTCAGCGACATTATATTACAGGAATTGGCCGTTGTCAACCCTCCTCCCTACCCCAATGCCACGTCCAGGATCATCATTACGGTAAAGCCCGCGGCAAAGGCCAGCGCCCCCGGGCCGGGGTCGCCGCGCGTGGGCAGCAGCTCGGCGGCCACCACATAGAGCATGGCCCCGGCGGCAAAGCCCAGCAGCCAGGGCAGCGCCGGAACGATGAGCGCCGCCGCCAGCACCGTCACGCCGGCGGCCAGGGGCTCCACTGCGCCGGAGAGTACACCGCCCAGAAAGGCTCTTCCCTTTCCTGCACCGGCGGTACGCAGGGGCAGGGCCACAATGGCGCCCTCCGGCACATTCTGGATGGCGATGGCCAGCGCCAGCGTAAACGCCGCCGCGCCCACCGCCATCCCCTCCGGGATGTTGTGCAGCGTCACCGCCAGA
>OIZW01001697.1_pt1 | contig 12877 bp, 10 predicted proteins | sample 1588581 | NCBI WGS metagenome assembly OIZW01 (sample SAMN03283266) | human gut metagenome | biome: human-associated habitat; material: feces | host: Homo sapiens | place: USA | collected 2013 | reverse complement strand
CATGGCCATGACGCTGCCCAGCAAGGCCCGTTTGGTACTCTTGCGGTTTGTCATAAGTATCTTCCTCCTATTTTTTTGCGTGTGGGGTTCTCGGCTGGTAGGCCTTTGTAGTGGGACGCTGCAAAAGGGATACGGATCCTCCTGTCGGGGCTGCGCCTCTCCTCAGGATGACACTCCCTTTGAACACCCCTTATCGTTTCTTAGAAACGATAAAAGCCCATGGGCTTTTTGCCGCACACTTGATAGTTGTATCATAGCACCGTGCTTGACAGAATTCAAGTACTTTCTGCAAATTCCGGGGGTTTTTACCGCATTTTACCGCTCCGCAAAAAGCCCGGCAGACCGAAGGTCTGCCGGACTTTTATTCATTTGTCTTTCCCCTCCTGACGAGGCAGGGCTGCACAGAGTTCCGTAAAGTAGCGGTAGAAGGGCAGCAGCTCCCGGAAACTCTCCAGAATCTCCTGCGGCAGCTGGGGGCTGAAAATACGCTCGTCCAGCGGGGCCTCGCATTGCATGGACAGGGATTTTTTCTGATACCACGGGCGCAGGAGGTCGGACACCTGTCCCTTGCTGCGGGCATACTCCGGGCCGGTGAGCCGGAAGGTCTGCTGGCGGTCAAAGCGGCGCACCAGCTTCTCCAGCGGCTTGGGGTCGGCGTCGATGCGCTGGCGGTACAGGGCCATGAGGGCCGGGGCGGCACACCAGAAGCCCATGCCGTAGCTGTAATAGTCCGGGGCAATTTCAAAGTAGAAGGTGGGGCGGCCGGTCCAGTCCTGATCGCCGGTGCGGACACAGAGCCACAGGTGATCCTTATAGGGTCCCTGCCCATGGAGGCGGCGGGCATCCCGGTAGATGCGGCTGACCTTCAGTATCAGCGGTTCGTGGGGCAGCATGGCATGAAGGCCGTCGTAGAGCTGTTCCCCCAGCGCACGGGTGGGGGCCAGCAGGTGGGTCTGGTACTGCTCTTTATGCTCCTGAAACCAGCTGCGGTCGTTATTGAAGCGGATGCCCCAGAGAAAATCCACCGTCTGCTGGTCATAGCCTTGAAACATCATCATATCCTCGCTTTCCTGACGGAAGGGCAGCCGGAGCGAAACGCTCCGGCTGTGGTTCTTTATCGCTGCTGATAGGCACGGATACCCAACGCCAGCAGATCCATGGCACGCTCCAGATCCTGCTGCTTCAGGACGTAGGCAATGCGGATCTCATTTTTGCCCTTGCCGGGAGTGCCGTAGAAGGGCTCACCGGGGGCGAACATGACGGTATCGCCGTGATCCTCGAACTCCTCCAGCAGCCACTGCTGGAAGGTGTCGGCATCGTCCACCGGCAGAGCGGCCATCAGATAGAAGGCGCCCTTGGGACACTTGCAGACCACGCCGGGAATCTGCTGGAGCTTGCGGACCACCGTGTCACGGCGGCGCTTATACTCCTCACGGGCGGCGGCGAAATACTCCGGCCCCACCTGATACAATGCGGCGGAGGCCAACTGATCCAGCGTCGGCACCGCCAGACGGCACTGAGCATACTTCATGGCGTGGGCCATGAGCTCCCGGTTGCGGGAGATGAGGCAGCCGATGCGAGCGCCGCAGGCGGAGAAGCGCTTGGACACCGTGTCGATGAGGATGACGTTCTCCGCTGCATGGGTGAACTCACCGAAGGACTGGAGAGGCTCCCCGGCGTAGACAAACTCCCGGTAGGCCTCATCACCGATGAGGAACAGGTCGTGCTGCCGGGCCACGTCCACCAGCATCTCCATCTCCTCATGAGTCAGGACGGTGCCGGTAGGATTGCCGGGGTTGGTCACCAGAATGGCACGGGTGCGGGGGGTGATCTCCGCTTCGATGCGGCGGCGGTCGGCGTAGAAGTACCCCTCTTCCGGGGAGGTGGACACCGGGTGGATCACGGCGCCGCAGGTGCGGGCCATGGTGTTGTAGTTGGGGTAGAAGGGCTCCGGGATGAGGATCTCGTCACCGTCGTCGAGAATGCAGTTCATGGCGATCTGGAGGGCCTCGGAGCCGCCGTTGGTGATGAGGATATCCTCGGCGGCGAAGTGCATATCCAGCGCAGCATAGTAGTCCCGGATGGCCTCGATGAGGGCGGGGACGCCGGGAGAGGGTGCGTACTCCAGCACCGGCTGGTCAAAGCTACGGACGGCATCGAAGAACGCCTTGGGCGTCTCGATATCCGGCTGACCGATGTTCAGGTGATAGATGTTCCGGCCCTTGGCCTCGGCAGTCACCGCATAGGGGTGGAATTTACGCATGGGCGACAGGCCGCATTTCTGCACTTTGCTGGAAAACTTCATGGGGACTCCTCCTTTTCTGATGCTGCGGGACAGGGGTTCCGCTCCCGGCCCGGTTACAGGAAAAGCAGAGCCGAAGCTCTGCTTTTCGGTGCAAAGTCAATGCTTCTCAGTTCATCTGTCTTCTGCGGGACAGATTCACCGTTCCGTCCTGCATATCGCCCAGAGAGTCCAGACTCTTGCCGGTACCCTCCGCCACGCAGGAGATGGCGTCCTCCGCCACCACCGTATGGATGCCGGTGCGGGCGGTGATCAGCTTGTCGAAGCCGTCCACCAGACTGCCGCCGCCGGTCATGACGATGCCGTTGTTGGAGATATCCGCCACCAGCTCCGGGGGCGTGCGCTCCAGCATGTTGTGGACCGCCTCCAGAATACGCTCCACCGGCTCCTCGAAGGCCTCCATCATCTCGGTGGAGTTGACGGTGATGGTCTTGGGCAGGCCCGTCATCAGGCAGCGGCCCTTGATCTCGATGGTGGCCTCCTCCTCCTTGGGATAGACGCAGCCGATCTCCATTTTCATCTGCTCTGCCGTGCGCTCACCGATGAGGATATTGTGCTTGCGGCGCATATATTTGACGATGGACTCGTTGAACTGGTCGCCGGCCACCTTGATGGAGGCGGACTCCACCACGCCGGAGAGGCTGATGACGGCAATGTCGCTGGTGCCGCCGCCGATATCCACCACCATGTGGCCGTCGGGCTTGGTGATGTCGATGCCGGCGCCGATGGCCGCCGCCACGGGCTCCTCGATGAGGTAGACACGGCGGGCGCCTGCCTGACGGCCGGCGTCGATGACGGCACGCTCTTCCACCTCCGTGATGCCGGAGGGGACGCACACCATGATCCGGGGCGGGAACAGGTGGAAGCCGCCGGTGACCTTGCGGATGAACTCCTTGAGCATCCGCTCCGTCATATCGTAGTCGGAAATGACGCCGTCCCGCAGGGGGCGGATGGCCACGATGTTGCCGGGAGTACGGCCCAGCATGGCCTGAGCCTCGGCGCCCACCTTCAGCAGGCGGCCGGTATTCTTGTCGATGGCCACCACAGACGGCTCGTTGAGCACGACGCCCTTACCCTTAATATAGACCAGTACCGATGCGGTACCCAGATCGATCCCGATATCCTTTGCCAATGAACACATACGCTGCACCTCGTTTTCTTCTGTTATGGGACACGGCTGCAGGCAGCCGATTCTTCTCTAAGCTACAATTATAAAGGCGCTTTCCGCATTTTGCAAGAGTGTTTTCCCGGTTTTATGGCTTCGCAAACAAATGTTCACAGTTTTTTAGGAAATCACGTCCCGCCGCAGACAAGTCCCGGTGCTATTGTGCGCCGTTTGCGGCATTTCCATACCGGCGGTGTCTCGCCGCAGGCCGCACTCCCCTTAATCAGTGCTCCTCCTTGGTGCGGGCCAGCGTCAGGCACACCACGTCGGCGGCCCCGGCCTCCCGCAGCACCCGGACGCACTCGGTGAGGGTGGAGCCGGTGGTGACGATATCGTCGATGAGCAGGAGACGCTTGTCCCGGACGTTCTCCGGCAGGGCCTCGTAGACTCCCAGCACGTTGGCCCGGCGATGCTCGGCGTCGGTGAGCCCCGACTGGGCGGGGTTGTCCACCGCCTTGCGGAGGGTCTCCACCGGGGCCACGTGCCAATCCACGCACAGGCTGGCCGCCAGCAGACGGGACTGGTCAAAGCCCCGCTGCCGCAGGCGCTTGCGGCTCACCGGCACCCACGTCACGGTGTCAAACTCGCCGGAATACCACCGGGCGGCGCAGTCGGCCAGCAGACGGCCGAAGCAGTCCAGCCCGCCGGTGTGGCCCTGAAATTTAAAGCGAAGGATAGCCTCCCGGACGGGGCCGGTATAGTACAGCGGCGAGGCGCACCGCCCGAAGGTTCCCTGACGCAGGGCGTTCTCCCCGGTATAGGGCAGAGTCCTTTCGCAGCTGCCGCACAGCAGGCGGCCGCCGGTGGCGGTCCCGCAGAAGGGACATTTCCGGGGAAAGAGAAAATTCCCCAGCTGCTTTTGCAGCCGGTTCAGATCATCCTGAAGCGCCATCGCTGCCACCTCCCTGCATGAGTCTGCGGCGCAGGCCGCTGTATCGCCGGGTCTGCCGGTCGTTTTCTGCCATTTTTCCGGGAATCACATCGTCCCCCACCATTACCAGCAGCTCTCTGGCCCGTGTGATGGCAGTATACAGCACCCCCCGCACCATGAGAGATGCGGCGGCAGGGGCGCTGACCAGCACCACGGCACGATACTCGCTGCCCTGCGCCTTATGTACCGTCATGGCGTAGGCCATGTCCAGCTGGCTCAGCAGATCCGGGGTATAGACGCTGGTGCGGTCATCGAAGCGGATGGTCACCAGCTCGCCGCCGGGGTCAATTTCCTGAATGATCCCCACGTCGCCGTTGAAGATGCCGGTACCCATCTCGCCGTCATCCTTCTGCCAGAGAACGTCGTAGTTGTTGCGGGTCTGCATGACCCGGTCCCCCTCCCGGAAGATCAGTTCCCCCCACGTCTTCTGGCGCTTGTCCGGGGCAGGGGGGTTCAAAGCCGCCTGCAGCGCCCGGTTCAGGCTCACGGTGCCGGTGAGGCCCCGGCGGGTGGGAGACAGCACCTGAATCTGATCGGCGGGGATACCCATGTTGTCCGGCAGGCGGGTGCGGCACAGGTCCACCACCGTCTGCACCAGACGGTCCGGGGCCCGGCGGCACAGGAAAAAGAAGTCGTTCTGGCCGCTGCCAAGCTCCGGGGGACGGCCGCTGTTGACGGCGTGGGCATTGCGGATGATGGCGGAACGCTCCGCCTGGCGGAACACCTCCGTCAGGGACACGGCGGCCACTGCGTGGGAGCGCAGCAGATCCCCCAGCACGTTGCCGGGGCCAACGGAGGGCAGCTGATCGGGGTCCCCCACCATCACCAGACGGCAGCCGGGCTTCACAGCCTCCAGCAGCGCCTGCATCAACGGCAGGTCCACCATGCTCATCTCATCCACGATAACGGCATCGGCCTCCAGCGGCTCTTTGCCGTTTTTCTTGAACACCGTCTCGCCGGTAAGCTCGTTATAGGTCATACCCAGCGCCCGGTGGATGGTCTGGGCCTCCCGGCGGCACAGCTCACTCATGCGCTTGGCGGCACGGCCCGTGGGGGCCAGCAGCAGCACCTGAAGGCCCATGCCCTCGAAAAGGGCCACGATGCCCCGTGTGGAGGTGGTCTTGCCGGTGCCGGGGCCGCCGGTCAGCAGCAGCACGCCGGTGCAGGCCGCCAGCTCCACCGCCTGACGCTGCTGAGGGGCATAGGCGATGCCCTGCTGCTCCTCCATCTCCCGGATCAGCTTCTCCACGCCCCGGCCCTGTGACCGGGGGGCATCCCGCAGCGCCAGCAGCCGCCGGGCCGTCTCGCTCTCTGCCAGATACATCCGGCGCAGGTAACAGGCGTCCACCCGTGCGATCTGCTCCTCCACCACAGCGCCACGGCTCTCTAGCGTATCCAGCGCCTGCTCCACCAGCTCCGGCGGGGCGCCGATGAGCTGCTCCGTGGCCGCCAGCAGCTTGGGCCGGGGCAGGAACACATGGCCGTTTCCCAGATTGTGCTCCAGCTCGTACAGCACCGCCGCCTCCGTGCGGCAGGGGCTGTCGCCGCCGAAGCCCATACTCAGAGCGATCTCGTCCACATCGGCAAAGGCTACGCCGTAGCGCTCCCCCGCCAGCAGATAGGGGTCCGCCCGGAGACGGGGCAGCGCATCGGCTCCGTAGGTGCGGTACAGCCGCATGGCCAGCTCCACCGGCAGCTCGTACCGGGCCAGAAACTCCATGACCCGACGCAGTCCCGTCAGCTCCCGGAAGGCGGCGGAGATCTCCATAGCCCGCTTGGAGGTGATGCCCTTGACGGTGCTCAGCCGCTCCGGCTCCTCCTCGATAACAGCCAGCGTCTCGCCGCCGAACCGCTCCACCAGCCGCTCCGCCGTGGCAGGCCCGACGCCCTTGATGATGCCGGAGGAGAGGTAGCTGATGAGCTCCTCCTCCGTCTCCGGCATCAGACGCTCCACCGTCTCGGCGGCGAACTGCTGACCGTAGGAGGGGTGGCTGACCCACAGGCCGTCGGCGGTGAGCTTTTCACCGGGGGCCACGCAGGGGATACAGCCCACCACTGTCACCAGCTCACCTTCCTCCGTCAGCAGGCCCAGCACCGTATAGCCGTTCTCCTCATTCTGGAAGATCACGTGTTGGACGGTTCCCTCCACCGTGCAGCGCTCACCCATAGCTCGTTCCTCACTTCAGATAATTTTCCAATTCCTCCGCCGGGCAAAGCTGCACCCGGCTGTATCGCTGCGTCAGGCCCTGCGCCAGACGCAGTCCCGTCTCGTCCAGCCCGCAGTCCGCCAGCAGAATGGGGGTCTCCCCCGTCGTGCGCTGCTCCATGGTCAGGCGCAGAGCCCGCTCCAGCGTGGCCCCGTCGCCCCGGACCGGCAGCACCAATATAGCCTCCGCCACCGGGCTATGGCGGTGCAGCAGCGTCTCTGCCAGCAGCCAGAGGATGGTGCTCACGCCCACCGCCGCCAAAAAGGCAATGAGGCCGTCTCCCATCAGTTCCATGCCATCACCTCATGCCATTGTATGCAGAAGACGGGAGGGCAGGTGTCTCGATGCCAGCTTATCACATTTTCTCCGCCGCCGCAACCGGCGGCAGGCGTTCAGGACAGATACTTTTTCAGGTACTGACCGGTGTACGAGGCCTCGCAGGCCGCCACCGTCTCCGGAGTACCGGCACAGACGAGGGTACCCCCTCCGGCGCCGCCCTCCGGGCCCAGATCGATGAGCCAGTCGGCGGACTTGATGACATCCAGATTGTGCTCGATGACCAGCACCGTGTTCCCGGCGTCCACCAGCCGCTGCAGCACCTCCAGCAGCTTCTTCACATCGTCGGAGTGCAGACCCGTGGTGGGCTCGTCCAGAATATAGAAGGTGCGGCCCGTGGCACGGCGGGACAGCTCCGTGGCCAGCTTCACCCGCTGGGCCTCACCGCCGGAGAGAGTGGTGGAGGACTGACCCAGCTTCACATAGCCCAGTCCCACATCGCAGAGGGTTCGAAGCTTTTCAGCGATCCTCGGCACCGGGGCAAAGAAGGCCAGCGCCTCCTCCGCCGTCATATCCAGCACGTCAGCGATGCTCTTGCCCTTGTACTTCACCTCCAGCGTCTCCCGATTATAGCGCTTGCCGTGGCACACCTCGCAGGGGACGTACACGTCCGCCAGAAAGTGCATCTCGATCTTCAGCAGACCGTCGCCGGAGCAAGCCTCGCACCGGCCGCCACGGGTGTTGAAGGAGAAGCGTCCCGGCCCGTAGCCACGGGCCTTGGCCTCCTGCGTGGCGGCAAAAAGATTGCGGATGTCGTTGAAGAGGTTGGTGTAGGTGGCGGGGTTGGAGCGGGGCGTGCGGCCGATGGGGCTCTGGTCGATGCCTACCACCTTGTCCAGATACTCCAGTCCCTCCATGGCAGTATGCTTGCCGGGGTGGGTCTTCATGCGGTTCAGCTCGGCGCCCAGCCGCTTATAGATGATCTCGTTGACCAGAGAGGACTTGCCGCTGCCGGAGACGCCGGTGACGCAGGTGAAGGTCCCCAGCGGCACGGAGATGTCGATGTTTTTCAGGTTATTCTCCCGTGCGCCCCGCACCGTCAGGAATTTCCCGTTGCCGGGACGGCGGGCGGCCGGCACCTCGATGCGCTTTTTCCCGCTGAGGTACTGGCCCGTCAGGCTGTCGGGATCGGCCATGACCTCCTCCGGCGTGCCGGCGGCCACCACCTGCCCGCCGTGGGCTCCGGCGCCGGGGCCGATGTCGATGAGATAGTCAGCGGCCCGCATGGTGTCCTCGTCGTGCTCCACCACGATGAGGGTGTTGCCCAGATCCCGCAGACGGCAGAGGGTGGCCAGCAGCTTGTCGTTGTCCCGCTGGTGCAGGCCGATGGATGGCTCGTCCAGAATATACAGCACCCCCATCAGGCTGCTGCCGATCTGCGTGGCCAGCCGGATACGCTGGCTCTCGCCGCCGGACAGGGTGCCGCTGGAGCGGGACAGGGTCAGGTAGCTGAGGCCCACGGACTGCAAAAAGCCCAGCCGGGAGCGGATCTCCTTCAAGATCTGGGCGGCGATGAGCTGCTGCGTCTCCGTCAGGGTCAGGCCGTTGAAGAAGGCCAGCTCCTCATCCACCGGCAACTCCGTAGCCTGCCAGATGGACAGGCCACCCACCGTCACCGCCAGCGCCTCCGACTTCAGGCGGCGGCCCTGACAGGCCGGGCAGGGGCATTGGGACATGAACTCCTCGATCTCCCGCTTGCTGGCGTCGGACTGAGTCTCCTGATATCGGCGCTCCAGATTGTTGGCCACCCCCTCGAAGGGCTGGTATAATACGCCCTTGCCACGGGGCTGGTCATAGTGCAGCTCCAGCTTCTCGCCGCCGGTGCCGTAGAGGATGATCTGCCGCACGGACTCCGGCAGCTCCCGCACCGGGGTTCGGAGGGAGAACTGATATTTCTTGGACAGGGCCTCGAAGTACATCCGGCTGATGCCGTCGGAGCGGATGGAGTTCCAGCCGCTGGCAGTGATGGCTCCGTCCAGAATGGAGAGGCTGTCGTCGGGGATGATGAGGGCGGGGTCCGCCTTCAGCTGCATCCCCAGCCCCGTGCAGGTGGGGCAGGCGCCGTAGGGGTTGTTGAAGGAGAACATCCGGGGCGTCAGCTCCTCGATGCTGATGCCGCAGTCGTCGCAGGCGTAGTTCTGGGAAAAGACCAGATCCTGCTCCTCCCGCAGCAGATTCACGATGACGATGCCGCCGGAGAGGTGGGACGCCGTCTCCACGGAGTCCGTCAGCCGCTGGCCAAGGTCGGGCCGGACGATGAGCCGGTCCACCACGATCTCGATGTGGTGCTTCTTGTTCTTCTCCAGCGGGATATCCTCCGACAGGTCATAGAGGTTCCCGTCAGCCCGCACCCGGACGTAGCCGGAGCGGCGGGCATCCTCCAGCACCTTGGCGTGCTCGCCCTTGCGGCCCCGGACCACCGGGGCCAGCACCTGAATCCGAGTCCCCTCCGGCAGGGCCAGGATCTGGTCGATGATCTGATCGATGGTCTGCTGGCGGATCTCCTTGCCGCACTTGGGGCAGTGGGGGGTGCCGATGCGGGCCCACAGCAGGCGGAGATAGTCGTAGATCTCCGTCACCGTACCCACCGTGGAGCGGGGGTTCTTGCTGGTGGTCTTTTGGTCGATGGAAATGGCCGGGGACAGGCCGTCGATATAGTCCACATCGGGCTTATCCATCTGGCCCAGAAACATCCGGGCGTAGCTGGACAGGCTCTCCACATACCGGCGCTGGCCCTCGGCGTAGATGGTGTCAAAGGCCAGCGAGGACTTGCCGCTGCCGGAGAGGCCCGTCAGCACCACCAGCTTGTCCCGCGGGATGGTGACGTCGATGTTCTTGAGGTTATTCTCCCGTGCGCCCTTGATATAAATATGATCCTGCATGGTGTTTTTCTCCTGTTGATCTCCGATTTATGCGAAGCGATAGGGGTCGGCCACCCGGCGGCTGCCGCAGAGGGCGCAGGCCATGCGCCACATGGCCCGGCCATGGATGCGGTCATGCCACACAAAGCGGCGCAGCACCTTCCGCAGCGTCCAGTCCTCGTCATAGCTGCCGTGGAACACGGCATTGTGAAGGTACCGGGGCTGTCGCTCCAGTGCGGCGAAGCCCGCCCGGCGGCAGATGAGGATATCCGGCTCGTTGCCGACCTCCACCCCGATCTCTCCGAAGTAGTAGGCGTTGACGTTTTTCGTATGCCGGTACATCTCCTCCGCCGTCAGGGGGACGTCCCCGTAGAAGGTCTCCCGCTGGGGGAGGGTGGTGTGTGTCTTGTCGGGGATGGAGCGGTACAGCGTCAGGAAGTCCTCCGCCGACCGCAGGGCCAGCGCCTTCCGTGCTTCATACTCCTCCGCCGTCAGGGGGCGGTGCTCGGAGGGCAGCAGGATGTCGCTGTCGGCATCGTGGACGTTGAGAGGGCTGGCCGCCTCCTGCGTGACGACTCCCACCGCCGGCACCGGCGGCAGACCCAGCCAGCGGCGATAGGCCGTCAGCTCCGCCGGGAGCTTGGAGAGCGCCGCCTGCTGCGTCTCGCCCCGCAGGGCCAACCCCACCGGCTCCTCCGCCCACAGCAGGTGGCCCCGGTCATTGTGCTCGTCGATAAAACGCAGCTGCATCCGTCATTCCTCCGTGATGATGTCCGCCGTATCGGCCCTCACCAGCGCCAACAGTGCCTTGGGGTCGCAGGCGATCTGGTGCCCCAACTTCCCCGCCGACACCATGATGACAGGCAGGCTCGCCGCCGTCTCATGGAACACCGTGGGGAACAGCTTTTTCATGCCCACGGGGCTGCACCCGCCGTGGACGTAGCCCGTCAGGGGCAGCAGCTCCTTCTGAGGCAGCATGGCCACGGACTTCTCCCCCACGGCATGGGCGGCCTTTTTCAGGTCCAGCGTGGCGGCCACGGGGATATCGAACACGTAATAACCGCCGCTGGCCCCACGGGCCACCAGCGTTTTGAACACCGATGCCGGATCCTGCCCCAGCGAACGGGCCACGGACACGCCGTCGATGCCGCTCTCCGGGTCGTAGGTGTGGGCGGTATAGGGGATCTTCTTCTGATCCAGCACCCGCATGACGTTGGTCTTTTCCTCTTTATGCTTTGCCATGATGTATCTCCTTATGTCAAATACCATATGCCGTCCACCGTCCGGGCATAGAGCCACAGGAGCAGCAGGTGAACGGGATAAAATGCGTAGCACAGCCACTGGATGGGGCGGCTGCAATAGCCCCGCCGCCCGTCATAGAGCCAGATGAAGGCAAGGCTCACCAGTGCGTACAGTTCGATGCTGACGCCGCCTACGCCGGCGACACAGAACACCGCCAGTCCCGCCAGTTGGACCAGCCGGTTCCCACGGGACAGGTGGAACAGCACAATCAGGGCCATGCCCCAGCCGCCGTAGTCCGTATGGCAGACCTCCAGCAGCCAGAAGGCCCCGGCAAACGCCGCCGTGGCCGCCAGAAGGTGCAGGGCGTCCGGGGTCCTCTGCGCCCAGTCCGCCGCCCAGCACACCAGCGCCCCGGCCAGCAGCGTCCACAGGACATTCTGGTAGCTCGGATCCAGCGGCCGGCCGCTGAAGGCCAGATCGAAGGGTACCTCCGTCAGCACCGCAAACAGCAGCAGCCGCAGGGCGTACCGCCGCCGGTCATGGGTGCGGATGCAGCCCTCAGCGATCTGAAAGGCGAAGATGGGAAAGGCGATGCGCCCCACGCACCGCAGCCACAGGATCCACGGAAACAGGACGTACCCCATATGGTCCACCAGCATGGTGGCCATGGCGATGTATTTCAGGGTCATGGCGCTGAGCCCGGCACGCTTCTCCGTCATATTGTTCCCCTCCTCATACCCGGCGGCGACGGCCATGGGCCGCAGCGGCAGCACGGGCCTCCCCCGCAGCGGCGTAGGCCGCCACGTCGAAGGGCTCCGGCACGGCGTCTGCCCGGAGGTACAGGGGATGATGGGGATGTCCCGCCGCAGAGCGCTTGCCGCAGGTGACCCACCGGGCGCCGGCGGCCTCTCCCAAGGCGATCATATCCCGCAGGCAGGGCCACAGGTAGTCCCGCTTCTCGATGATGGTCCCCCAGGCCGCCCACACCACCGGATCCGGTGTGCGGGAGAGAATGTAGGCAAAGGCCCGCATATTCTCCCGGTGCAGCTCCGGGTTGCAGGTGCGCTCCATATCGTCGGGGGAGGTGGCCCGCTGGGCATAGACGTTGAACATGATGAAGGAGTCAAAGCCGCTGTTGCGGGCGATGCGCTCCACGCTTTTCAGGGTGGGATCCAGCGCACCGGGCCGGGCGGTAGAGGGGTTGATGCCCACGCAGATCAGAGGCTTTTCCCCCCGTGTACCCAGAATGTACCGGTACTCGGTGTAGGTGTTGGGGACGAACAGCCACTGGTCCACGTTGTAGTCCCGGTTGGGCTGTTGGGCCAGCGCCAGCTGGCGGTCAAAGGAGATATCCCCCAGTTGGCGGATATCCACGGTGGGTATATGGGCCATAACGCCTCCTTTTACTTCTGACCCCGCAGCTCGATGATCTGGTCACGCAGCAGGGCGGCGTATTCGAATTCCAGCATTTTGCTGGCTTCCTTCATTTCCTTTTCCAGCCGGCGGATGGTGGCCTCCCGCTCGGCGTCCGTCAGCTTGCGGCGGGCAGTGGTCTTTTCCTCCTCCGCCGAATGGGAGATCTCCAGCACCTTCCGCACGCTCTTGCGGATGGTCTGGGGAACGATGCCATGGGCCTTGTTGTAGGCGTCCTGCTTCTTCCGGCGACGCTCTGTCTCGGTGATGGCCGCCCTCATGGAGGGAGTCACGGTATCGGCGTACAGCACCACCAGTCCCTCTGCGTTGCGGGCGGCCCGGCCGATGGTCTGGATGAGGCTGGTCTCGCTGCGGAGGAAGCCCTCCTTATCGGCGTCCAGAATGGCCACCATGGACACC
>OIZW01001695.1_pt1 | contig 12883 bp, 7 predicted proteins | sample 1588581 | NCBI WGS metagenome assembly OIZW01 (sample SAMN03283266) | human gut metagenome | biome: human-associated habitat; material: feces | host: Homo sapiens | place: USA | collected 2013 | reverse complement strand
GAAGGCAAAATTGCCTTCCCCGCCTGCTTTTTTACGGTTTTCAGTTCTGCCGGTATTCGTTTTTCCAGAGACGATATCATGTCGGCATTTTCTTATTTCCGGGGGCATTATCCGTCTGGTGCTTGGACGGTTTTTTATCCTTCACCAAAATGAACGAGGTGATGAGCGCCGTCAGGGGGACCGCCAGAATGACGCCGATGCTGCTGGCGATGCCGCTGATGACCTCCGTGGCCATATAGGGGGAGCTGATGAGCTGCCGGGGATCCAGCCCCAGCGAATACAGATAGATGATGAAGGACAGGCCGCTGCCCAAAAATGCCAGGATCAGGGTGTTGGTCATGGTACCCACCATATCCCGGCCGATATTCATACCGGAGCGGAACAGAGCCCGGCCGTCCCGGTCCGGGGCCACGGTATGTACCTCCGTCAGCGCAGAGGAGATGCTCATGGCCACGTCCATCACGGCGCCCAGCGCACTGATGACTACCCCCGCCACCAGCAGGCCCCGCAGGCCCAAGGGCGTACCCGTCTGCCGCAGCTGCAGCAGCGGTTCCACATCCGTCAGCCGCAGACCGTCGATCCGCAGAAGGCTCTGAGACAGCAGGCCGAACAGCAGCGCCAGCGCCGTACCGGCCACCGTACCCAGCGCAGCACACACCGTCTTGCGGCACACGCCGCCCAAGATCACCATAGTCACCACGGTGATGTAGGCGCACACCAGAAACACCGTCAGCAGAGTGGACGCTCCCTTCATCAGCAGGGGGATCAGTATCCAGAACAGGCACACCAGCGTCACCGCCAGCGCCACCAGAGACTTGGCTCCCACCTTGCCGCCCACCAGCACCGTTGCCAGCAGGAACAGGCCCACGATCACCGCCAGACCCACCGCCCGGTCATACTCGTACACCGTGGCGGTATGGCTGCCGTCGCTATAAGTGGAGATCAGCAGCACCGCCCGCTGCCCCACCTTCAGGGGCTGGCCGTACAGCGGCCCCACATAGTTATACACCTGCATGGTCTCGCCCTTGTACTGACCGGAGCGCACCTGCGCCAGCAGCAGCTGCTCCCCTCGATAGCCGCCGTCAGCCACGGCATCTGCCTCGGTATTGTCCGACAGGATATCCGTAACGACGCCGGTCTCGTACTCGGCATATTCATCCCCTCGGGGCTGGGGCTGCTCAAAGGTCACAGCCGCCATCCGCACGACGATGAACAGCACCAGCGCCGCCGCCAGAATGACGCAGCTCCACCGGTTCCTGCTCCACCAGGCCCCGGCTGTCAGCCGGTCCGCATTCCCCTTCTTCCGCTTCATGGGCGTTTCCTCCGTCAATGATATTTGGTTACAGCATAGCAACTTCCGCCCCTGATGTCAATAGTGTTCACTAGTCAGCTACATCTGTCAATAGACTTTGCAGATATTATACAAACTTATTGCACGTTTCTGACAAAATCATTGAAAAAGGGGTAGCCATTTGGGTAGCTTTATGATAGACTGTTACCATCGGTCAAAGGCGGTATGTACGGCCAAAAACGGCGTACACGGTTTTGACCGGCAGCACGATACACGAAAGGTTTGTCTTTGCTCAACGGTATCCCCCACAGTCTGCCTGTTTCAGCTGATCGGAGCCCTTGACGCTGCCTCCGTGCCAAAAACAGGATAGCTTGTGGAAGGTCGTCTGCCCGCCGGATGCGGGTCAGGCGGCTTTGTACTATCTCCGGGGGGGACGGAAGGACAGAAGCAGGCCGCCGTGTAAACGTGTAATATTGAACAGGAGGGATCTCATTGAAGAAGAGAGGACTCAGCAGTCGGATCATGTCTGTGCTGCTGTCGCTGATGATGCTGCTCTCGCTGCTGCCCACAGCAGTTCTGGCAGACGAATCAGCGACAAAGACCTACACCAAGGTCACGTCCGCCGATGAACTGGTCAGCGGCGAGTATGTGATGGTAGCCAACAACGGCTACGCCCCCGGTGTGCTGGACGGCACATGGGTCACGGCAGTGGCCGTGACAGCTGCCAACGATCAGGTCATTGATCCCACGGGCGGCGTCTGGACGCTGACCGTGGGCAAGAATGGTACCATTCTCAGTGACGCCAACGGCAAGGCCATTGCTCCCAAAGGCGGCAACAACAATGGCATTAAAAGCGGCAGCTACCGGTGGGCCGTGGATTTCGATGCCACCGACGGGACCTTTACCTTCGCCGGACAGGGCGATGACACGGTCAAGCTGGCCAGCAACGCCAACTCCGAGAACAAGTTCCGTGCTTACAAAAATGAAACCATTACTAAGACTCCCGGCGGCTACCCCTGCCACTTCACCCTCTATAAGCTGGGCGGCGGGCTGGAGCAGGTAGCTGCCCCCACCGGTACCGCCTCCGGCGATGTGAAGGTGGGCGACACCGTGGCCTTTGCCTGCAAGACGGCGGATGCCACCCTGCGGTACAAGGTGGATGACGGCGCCTATCAGGACTACACCGGCCCCGTGACCATCACCGCCTCCTGCACCATCACCGTCAAGGCTGTGAAGGACGGCATGACCGACAGTCAGGAGGTCGTGTTCACCTACAAGGCCTATCGTCTGGTGGACAAGTACGTCAAGACCGCTGCCCTCACCGGCGGCGACAAGGTGGTCATTTTCAACGCCGGCAACGGCTTTGCCGTCAGCTCCACCGTGATGAGCAATTACTACCTGACCCCCGTGGCCGCCACGGTGGAAAAGGATGTGCTGACTGCCAACGCCATGGATGCGCTGGTATGGGATGTCACCGCCAACGATGACGGCACCTATACCTTCACCCAGAACGACAAGACGCTGACGCTGGGTGAAAATAATGGCAAGTTCCATCTCAACATGGACGCCAAGGGCACCACTCGCTGGGATGTGGAGACCTGCAATGCCGAGAACGCCTCCTACTACCTCTCCGGCAGCGGCGTCACCGGGCAGTACGGCAAGGTTTACCTCGAATACTTCGCCAAGTTCACCGAGTTCTCCGCCTACTGCACCAGCACTGACCGGCTGAAGGAAGCGGACTTCGGCATGACCTTCTACAAGCTGACGCAGGAGAAGCAGTATGTGGACGCCACCCCGGAGCCTGATCCGGAGGAGCCCGCCACCGTACCCATCCGCACGGCACTGGAGGGCGCCACCGACACCGAGTTCACCGTCAAGGGCGTTGTGACACTGGTGGACGGCCAGAACTACTATCTGCAGGACGCCACCGGTGCTATCTGTCTGCGGCTGGCCGCCAAGACCGATGAGATCGCCTTGGGCGACACCATCATCGGCACCGGCAAGCGGGCCGAGTTCAGGGGCATGGCGCAGCTGGGCAGCGGCACCTTCGTCAAATCCAGCGGTCTGGCGCTGAACGCCAAGCCCACCACCATCGCCGCTCTGACCGCCGACGATGTGTGTACCTATGTGCAGCTGAAGGGGCTGGAGATCACCGAGATCTATGACAACAACGGTCAGTACGCCAGCCCCAATGTCACCTTCAAGGATGCTGACGGCAAGACCATCCAGCTCTATAAGGCAGTTCTGCCCAAGAACGGCGACAGCTGGGCCTTTGCCGTGGGCGACAAGGTAGATGTTACCGCCGCCGTAGGCACCAACAACGGCACCCTGCAGCTGCGGAATACCGTTGCCGACGAGATCCGGGCCGCCGGTTCCGTCAATGACCCCATCACGGACGACATGATCCCCGACGGGACGCTCACCGTCAAGGAGGCCGGGGCCATCACCACCAAGACCGAAAATGTCTCCGTGGTGGGTCAGGTGGTGTATCACTACGGCAACGCCTATAACGGCGCTGCCAGCATCAGTTCCATCATTCTGGAGGACGTCATCGGCGGTGAGATCTACGGCTTCCAGGTCTATGATTACGCCAACCACGCCAACTATAAGGTAGGCGACGTGGTGAAGGTCACCGGCACCGTTAGCCTCTACGGCGGCGTGCCTCAGATGCAGTCCCCTGCCATGGAGGTGGTAAAGGCCGGTGTGGAGGCCATCCCCGCACAGGAGATCACCGTCTCCCAGATGGGCGCCGACTATCTCAGTGAGTACGTCTACATCAAGGACGTGACACTGGGTACCTACAACGCTTCCGGCAGCACCCCCGTCACCGACGCCACCGGCAGCACCAAGCTCTTCAAGGGTGTGCCGCTGCCCGCCAATACTACTGAGGCCGATGTCACGGCCCTGTATGCCTGCTGCTCCGCCTACAACGGCACCTATCAGCTCCGCAACGGCGCCAGCAGCGACTACGTCACCAACGTGACACCTCCCACCCCCGGCCAGCTGCCTCAGGCCGGCGATGAGGTGGTCATCTACAACCAGAACGCTGAGGCGGTTCTGGCGGAGCAAAATGACAACACCGACAGCCCCGCCATCAACAAGGCGGCCGCCACCATTGAGAGCGGCAAGGCTGTCTGCTCCAACGGCGCCGTGGTCTTTACCGTGGAAAAGAGCGGCGAGTACTATCGCTTCCGCAACGACACCTACGGCTATCTGTGCGCCAACGGCACCGGCAACAACGCCTTCTATTCCCTCACCGCCAGTGAGGACGCCGACTGGCTGGTCCGGGAGTGCTCCGGCAATGTGGGCGGCTACGAAATGGAGAGCCGCACCGCCAAGTATAACGGCAAATACAGCCAGTGGCTGGAGTATTACAGCGACAGCTTCAAGGTGTACAGTATGTACAGCTCCACCGGTGATCTGGACTACACCATCTACTCCTTCTCCTTCTATCCCGTGGCGGAGGGGACGGAGCTGACCGGCGGCATCGTGAATATGCCCGCCGTGGTCATCGACCACCTGTATGACGCCTATGTGGGGCAGGCCTACACCTTTAGCTTCACCGTGGATGCTCCCTTCGGTGTCAAGGGCGACATGACCGCCACGCTGGCGGGCGAGGCCCTGACTGTCACCGAGGAGGAGGGTGTTTACACCGTCACCATCCCCGTGGAGAAGGTGACGGGCGACAAACTCACCGTAACCATCAGCGGCGTGGACAATCAGGGCAAGGCCATCACCCGCACGGTGGAGATCCCCGTGAAGGACGAGCCGGTGTTCTCCGATCCCAAGCCCATGCGGGGCGCTCAGACCGGCAGCGACAAGCGGCCCGCCATCTCCGTGGCGCTGTCCAATGCCGGGACGGAGCCCACCATCACCATGACGGTGAACGGCAAGACCGTGGATGCTGTGTATGAGGGCGGCCGTGTCACTTACACGCCCGCTGCCGACCTCACCGACGGCCGCACGGAGGTGGTGGTCACCGCCAAGCGTGCCGACGGCAAGAAGGCCAGCTTCAACTGGTTCTTCACCGTGGGCAAGACTCAGTATCAGCTGTACTTCGGTCAGCTCCACAGCCACACCCAGTATTCCGACGGCTCCGGTACGCTGACCTCTGCGCTGGACTACATCAAGAGCATCCCCGCCAGCGCCAACGTGCAGTTCGTGGCCTTCACCGACCACTCCAACTACTTCGACTCCAAGACCAATGCTAACGTGGAGGGCGCTCTGTATGACACCTCTCTGGTGAAGGATTCCGACGCCAACCACAGCTGGAGCACCTATAAGAGCACCATCGATGCCTTCAACGCCGAGAACGCCGGTTCCATGGTGGCGCTGGGCGGCTTCGAGATGACATGGTCCGGCGGCCCCGGCCACATCAACACCTTCAACACCCCCGGCGTGGTCTCCCGCAACAACACCACCCTCAACAACAAGACCGACGACGCCGGTATGAAGGCCTACTACGCTCTGCTGAGTCAGGCCGAGGGCGTGGACTCCATCAGCCAGTTCAACCATCCCGGCACCACCTTCGGTAACTTCAGTGACTTCTCCTACTGGGATCCCGTCATTGACAGCCGTATGTATATGGTGGAGGTGGGTAACGGCGAGGGCCAGATCGGCGCCGGCGGCTACTATCCCAGCTATGAGCAGTACATCATGGCGCTGGATAAGGGCTGGCATCTGGCTCCCACCAACAACCAGGACAACCACAAGGGCCGCTGGGGCAATGCCAACGACGCCCGTGACGTTATCCTCACCGACAACTTCACCGAAAAGGGCATCTACGAGGCCATCCGGGCCCTGCGGATGTACGCCACCGAGGATAAGAACCTGGAGCTGGGCTACACCGTCAACGGTCAGATGATGGGCTCCAGTATCACCGAGGTCCCCGAGAAGCTGAATCTTGAGGTCACCGTCAACGATCCCGACAAGAGCGACTCCATCTCCAAGGTGGAGGTGGTGGTCAACTCCGGCAAGGTGGTCCACACCTGGTCCGACCCCGCCGAGCTGAATCAGGGCAGCCTGTCCGTGACGCTGGATCCGGATTACAGCTACTATTTCATCCGTGTCACCGAGGGGGACGGCGATCTGGCGGTCACCTCCCCCGTGTGGGTGGGTGAGAGCCTGAAGCTGGGCATCTCCAACATGGTCTGCGGCACCGCCACTCCCGTCACCGACGAGGAGCTGACCCTGACCACCACCCTCTTCAACAGCGAGGACACCGATGCCACCATCAAGTCCCTGACCTACACCATCGGCGGCACCGTCATTGGCGTGGACAAGGGCGAGGGCGACAAGGGCTACACGCTGGGCAAGAGCAGCACGCTGGATGTCTCCTTCCACTACACCCCCACCGCCGCCCGTGTGTTCACCGTTCAGGTCACCGCCGTGGTGGAGCAGAACGGCAAGGAGTACACCTTCACCAAGACCATCGATCTGGATGTGCTCAATGCGGATGCGCTGGTGTATATCGGCATCGACGCTTCCCACTACAACGAGTATGTGGCGGGCAACTATAAGGATTCCATGGGCAACTTCAGCAATCTGGCCGCTAAGTACAGCGTCCGGACCGTGCAGCTGAACTCCAGCGAGGAGCTCATCGCCGCCTGTGGCAATCCCAAGTTCAAGGCTCTGATCCTCACCGCTCCCAGCCGCCGTCTGGAGGCCGCTCAGGCCGATCCCAAGACGTACAGCGCTGACGAGCTGGCGGCTATTAACGCTTTCAACGCAGCCGGAGGTACCGTCATTCTGGCGGGCTGGTCCGACAACTACGAGAACTACGACGTCATTCAGAGCAACCCCGCCATCAAGCACATGGCAGCCACCCAGAATGAGGTGCTGGCGGCCCTGGGCTCCAGCCTCCGCATCAGCGACGACGCCACCTATGACGACGTTCGCAGCGCCGCCGACGGCGTGGATAAGTGGCGGCTGTACTTCAGCTCCTACAACATGGACAACCCCCTGATGGACGGCGTGGAGGTCGATCCCGACCATCCCTATGACAAGCTCTACACCGAGCGCTTCAGCCACTACGGCGGTGCGTCCATCTATGCCGTGGACGCAAGCGGCAACGCCACCTCCGTTCTGCCCGCCACCGTGTCCCCCGTGGTGTATGGCCATGCCACCACCTACTCTGTGGACGTGGATCAGGACGGTCTGGGCGGCGCCGGTACGCCCAAGTACGCCTTTGCCGAAAACGACAGCCGCCTGATGGTCATGGCCACCGAGCAGCTGGAGGGCCGTGGCATGGTGGTGGTCTCCGGTGCGGCCTTCATGTCCAACTTTGAGGTGCAGGCCAGCATCAGCGACAACGGCTCCGAGAAGAACTACTCCAACTACAAGATCTGCGAGAATCTGCTGCGGCTCATCAACCCCGTGCAGATCACGCCCATCGCCGAGGTGCAGGCCCAGACCGAGGACGGCTACAAGTACACCATTGAGGGTGTGGTCACCTCCAACGCCTCCGGCTATGACAAGGAGACGGCCTTCTTCGACTGCATCTACGTGCAGGACGAGACCGGCGGCATCAACTGCTTCCCCGTGGCCGGCGATTTCAAGATCGGCGACCGGGTGCGTGTGTCCGGCACCACCAGCTCCTATCAGGGTGAGCACCAGCTGGCCGTCACCGACATCGTCAAGCTGGGCGAGGGTGAGGCCGTGACCCCCAGAGAGGTCACCTCCACCCAGATCAACGACGGCTCCGTGCTGGGCCAGCTCATCACCCTGAAGGGCTATGTGGTGGGCATCGAGATGGCCAACGGCCTGGTGCAGACCATTCTGGTCCGTGACAGCGCCGGTGTGGTATCCCGTGTGTTCATCGACGGTTACATCTGCCCCAACGACGAGGTGAAGAACCTGGCGCCGGGCTGCGAGATCTCCGCCACGGGTCTGGCCTCCTACGACAACACCTTCGTGCTGGCCGACGGCACCGCTATGGCGCCCCGTATCCGCATCAGCAACCGTGCCGACATCATCTGCACCGCCCACACCCACCAGTTCGGTGAGTGGGTCGTCACCACTCCCGCCACCTGCACCGGGGACGGCGTGGAGACCCGCACCTGCCCCTGCGGTGAGACGGAGACCCGTGTACTCCCCGCCACCGGCCATACGGATGCGGACAAGGACGGCAAGTGCGATACCTGCGGCGCTGAGCTGAATCCCGTGGAGCCCGGCAAGCCCGATCAGCCCGGTAAACCCGGCCAGCCCACCGATCCCACCAAGCCCGCCACCGGCGACGAGAGCCGTCTGGTGCTGTGGGTCTCCCTGATGGGGATCACGGCCATGGCCGGTGCGGCTCTGCTGGTGGGCAAGAAGCGCCGGGGATAAGGGAAAACCTTCCGACGCATGACCACCTGCCGCAAGGCATAACCGCATAAGCGAAAAGGCGGGGCCCGTAAGGGTCCCGCCTTTTATCTGCTGTCTGTGGGCCATGTTGCGCCGCCTGTAGGCGTGGTGCGCCCTTGTTAGAATCAGCAGAAGGTCTCTCCCGTGGGAAAGGCCCTCTCCTGCCCCACTCCATTGTCTTGCGCCGAGAGGGACGCCCGCAGCATACAGGAGAGAGCAAAAGGGAAGGGACACGGGGTGCTTCCGTGTCCCTTCCCTTATGGCATTTTCTGCGCCCGTCAGTCCTTATGGCACTGACCGTGCATGGCGCAGTGGGCGCATCCGGCCCCGCAGGAGGACTTCCCCTGCTTCTTCTGCCGGATCAGGCTCCGGACGATCAACGCTACGATGACGATCAGTCCCATACAAATCAAAATGGTGCCTACATTCTCGCTGATCCATTGCAGCATGGAAACTCACTCCTTTTCAAAAATACTTGGAAAATGTTGGAACACCGGCCCGAAGGGGCGGCGTGGGTTCCATCTCCCGAAGGGGGGGGGAGCCGACGCCGGAGCCCTCCGTATCCATGGGAAAGGCTGGGATAAGGTGCTTACACCTTGGCGCTGAGCTTGGTGGCCTCCTTGTAGGGGCGGACCAGCATATAGATGATCATGGCCAGCGCAGCCAGAGCAGCGATCAGACCGATGATGTTCAGACTGCCGGTGAAGGCGTTGCCGAACTGGTTGATCATCAGGCCGACGAGATAGGCGAAGCCGCACTGATAGCCGATGGCGAACCAAGTCCACTTGTGGTTGTTCATCTCACGCTTGATGGCGCCGATGGCAGCGAAGCAGGGGGCGCACAGGAGGTTGAACACCAGGAAGCTGTAACCGGTGATGCCGGTGAAGGCCTGAGCGATGTTCTGGTACACGGTGCCGTCGCCGCCGCCGTACAGGATACCCAGCGTACCCACGATGTTCTCCTTAGCCACCAGACCGGTGATGGAGGCCACGGTCGCCTGCCAGTTGCCCCAGCCCAGAGGCTTGAAGATCCAGCAGATAGCGCCGCCGATGGCAGCCAGAATGGAGGAGTCGATCTCGGACTCATCCAGCATACGGAAGGTACCGTCCACCCAGCCGAAGTAGGTGGTGAACCACACGAAAATGGTGGACAGCAGGATGATGGTACCGGCCTTCTTGATGAAGGACCAGCCACGCTCCCACATGGAGCGCAGGACGTTGCCCAGAGTGGGCCAGTGGTAGGCGGGCAGCTCCATGACGAAGGGAGCGGGGTCGCCGGCGAACATCTTGGTCTTTTTCAGCATGATACCGGAGATGATGATGGCGGCCATGCCGATGAAGTAAGCGGAGGTGGACACCCATGCGCTGCCGCCGAAGATGGCGCCGGCGATCATGGCGATGAAGGGAACCTTGGCGCCGCAGGGGATGAACGTGGTGGTCATGATGGTCATGCGGCGGTCACGCTCATTTTCGATGGTACGGGAGGCCATGATGCCGGGCACGCCGCAGCCCACGCCGATGAGCATGGGGATGAAGGACTTACCGGACAGGCCGAACTTGCGGAACACACGGTCCAGAACGAAGGCGATACGGGCCATATAGCCGCAGGCCTCCAGGAAGGCCAGCATCAGGAACAGCACCAGCATCTGAGGCACGAAGCCCAGCACGGCGCCGACACCGGCCACGATACCGTCAAGGATCAGGCCGCTGAGCCAATCGGCTGCGCCGGCAGACTCCAGACCGCTCTCCACCAGAACAGGCACGCCGGGGACCCACACGCCGTAGTCGGCGGGATCGGGGGCGTCAAAGCCGTTCTTGTTGAGGTAGGCCACGGCGTCCACATAGGTGACACCCACGGTGCTGTCCTTGTCGGCACCCTCAGGGATGGCGTCGTAGTAGGCGGTCATGGTGTTGATGGCCAGCGTCTCCTCATCCTCCACGTCCACGGTAGCGGTGGCGTTGCTGCTGGCGGTGAAGCCGTTCATCTGAGCGGTGACGGCAGAGGGATCAAAGTCATCGGCCTCGGGGTCGATCTCGATGCCCAGAAAGGCCTCCACAGCCTGCAGGGAGGCGGTGTACTCGTCGTTGACCTCGTTATAGGCCTTGGAGCCGATACCCAGCAGGTGCCAGCCGTCGCCGAACAGGCCGTCGTTGGCCCAGTCGGTAGCGGGGGCGCCCACGGCCACCATGGCGATCCAGTACACAAGGAACATCACCAGAGCGAAGATGGGCAGGCCCAGCCAGCGGTTGGTGACGATCTGGTCGATCTTATCGGAGGCGGAGAGCTGGCCCTTGCGCTTCTGCTTGTAGCAGCCCTTGATGATCTCGGCGATGTAGACATAGCGCTCGTTGGTGATGATGCTCTCGGCATCGTCATCCAGCTCCTTCTCGGCGGCCTGAATGTCCGTCTCGATGTGCTGCATCACGTCGGCGGGGATGCTGAGCTTTTCCAGCACCTTGTCGTCACGCTCGAAGATCTTGATGGCGTACCAGCGCTGCTGCTCCTCGGGCATGGTATGTACGGCGGCCTCCTCGATGTGGGCAATGGTATGCTCCACGGGGCCGGAGAAGGTGTGCATGGGGATGGTCTTGCCGTTCTTGGCAGCCTCCACGGCGGCCTCGGCGGCCTCCATGACGCCGGTACCCTTCAGGGCGGAGATCTCCACCACCTGGCAGCCCAGCTCACGGGACAGTTCCCCGGTGTTGATCTGGTCGCCGTTCTTGCGGACCACATCCATCATGTTGATGGCGATGACCACGGGGATGCCCAGCTCGGTAAGCTGGGTGGTCAGGTAGAGGTTACGCTCCAGATTGGTGCCGTCGATGATGTTGAGGATGGCGTCGGGCCGCTCACCGATCAGGTAGTTACGGGCCACCACTTCCTCCAGCGTGTAGGGAGACAGAGAGTAGATGCCGGGCAGGTCCATGATGACCACATCCTCGTGCTTCTTCAGCTTGCCTTCCTTCTTCTCCACGGTAACACCGGGCCAGTTACCAACAAACTGGTTCGAGCCCGTCAACGCATTGAACAGCGTGGTCTTACCGCAGTTCGGGTTGCCTGCCAGGGCAATTTTGATCTGCTTATCCATTGATGCTTGCTCCTTTTGGTTTGATTTCTCTAACTTATCACTAACAAAAATCAGGGCCTATGAAGGCCGGGTTCGCTCCATCCGCAACAGGACACTTACTCGACCTCGATCATCTCGGTGTCGGCTTTTCGCAGGCTCAGCTCATAGCCACGGACGGTGACCTCCATGGGATCGCCCAGAGGGGCTACCTTGCGGACGAATACCTCGGTGCCGCGGGTGATGCCCATGTCCATGATGCGGCGCTTGACAGGGCCCTCGCCGTGGAGCTTTACCACCTTGACGGTCTCGCCGATCTTGACCTCACGCAGTGTTTTCATACTTTTCTCTCCTTTTTTTGTCAAATCATGATCTTCCGTGCCATCTCTTCACTGATGGCGATACGGGATTCCTTGATCTTCACGATGATATTGCCGCCCAGCGTAGCCACCACCGTAGCCGTACCGCCGGCTACAAAGCCCAGATCCTCCAGATGCTTCTTTACTTCCGGGCTTCCGCCCACCTTCCGAATGAGATTCTCCTCGCCGGGGTTGGCCAGTGCCAAAGGCATCATCACATCATTCCTCCCAACCGAACGGTTAGCACCTGCTAACCTCTGTGCCAAAATTAAAGTTAAGTTACCCTAACCATCGACTAAGTTTAACCGCTCTAACCCACTTTGTCAAGGGGATTTGGAAAATTTTTTTCTCTCCTTGCATTTTTGGTTAGTCTGTGTTAACCTATAAGAAATACCCGAAAAAGGTTGGTGCAGTTTGCCATGAAGATACAGAAATCCTCTCAGGACTATCTGGAGTCCATGCTGATGATGCAGCAGGAGCACGGCTATATCCGTTCCATCGATGTGGCGGAGCATTTGGGTGTTACCAAGCCCAGTGTCAGCTACGCCACCAAGCGTCTGCGGGAAAACGGCTATATCACCATGGACCGGGAAGGGTTCATCACCCTGACGGACTCCGGCATGGCCATTGCCGCCAGTATGCTGGACCGGCACCACACTCTGACCCGCTTCCTCATCACTCTGGGGGTGGATCCCAAGGTGGCGGAGGAGGACGCCTGCAAGATCGAGCACGACATCAGCGACGAGACCTTTGCCGCCATCTGCGCCCACGCCGTGCGGCACGGCGAGAAGAAATAAGCGCACACGAATACGCAGCAAAAGGCGG
>OIZW01001662.1_pt1 | contig 13052 bp, 7 predicted proteins | sample 1588581 | NCBI WGS metagenome assembly OIZW01 (sample SAMN03283266) | human gut metagenome | biome: human-associated habitat; material: feces | host: Homo sapiens | place: USA | collected 2013 | reverse complement strand
TGGCGGCAGCGACCTGCGCAGTGTGCGCGCCGCCGCCGAAAAGCGCGGCGGAACTATGACGCTGCACTGGGAGAATGAGTGGTTTACGCTGCGGGTGCTGCTGCCGCAGAAAAGCTGAATGGATGGCCGTTTTTTTGTTTGAGGACAAAATGCACAAATAGTAACTTTTTAATTATGTAAATTAGACAATAAAATTTGAAACTTTTTTGAAACATTTGCAAAACATGTAATAAAAACAACAACTTATGTAGAATTGTGTGAAATTTTCTCTTTATTTGGTATCATATTAAACGAAATGATGAGCGCGCCATCAAAAGAAATGTCAACATTTACAAAAAGAGGAGGAATAACAAAATGCTGTCAATCAACATGGATGACGTTATTAACGTTATCAACTCCATCAAAGGATATTTGATTGGCTTTGGAATTGTGGCTGTGTTGCTGATTGTGGCAATGATTGCATGTCGCAAGATGAAAAAGTCCAAAAAGTATCTGATCCGTTTTAATGCAGTATTGGGCATTGTACTTGCGTTGGGTGTTACGGTAAACCTGATTCTTGTCGGCCCCATGTACTCCATGGTCACCCTTGCCACCGGCGGCGGTAAGGTCAGTGAGGAAAATGGCGCGCTTGCCACAGAACTGTGCGAGGACATTGCTGATGAAGGCATTGTGCTGCTGGATAACGCAGGGACTCTGCCGTTGGCCAAAAACAGCAAACTGAATGTTTTTGGCTGGGCCTCTACCAACCCCTGCTACGGCGGCACCGGCTCCGGCGCACTGTCGGACGCTTACCCCACGGTTTCTCTGCTGGAGGGCCTGACGAACGCAGGCTTTGAGCTGAACACGGAACTGAGCGATTTCTATACCGCTTACCGCGCAGACCGACCGGAAGTTGGTATGTTTGCACAGGACTGGACTCTGCCGGAACCGGAAGCAGCCCAGTACAGCGATGACCTGATCAACAATGCAAAGGCATTCTCTGACACGGCAATGATTGTAATCACCCGTGTTGGCGGCGAAGGCGCTGACCTGCCCACCGACGTGAGCACCGTTACCTATGATGCCGGCCACAGCTACAATGACTTTGAGCCGGGCGAGCATTACCTGCAGCTTTCCAAGACGGAAGAGGACATGGTAGATCTCGTTTGCAAGAACTTTGATAATGTAATTGTTGTTTATAATGGCGCAAACGCTATGGAACTTGGCTGGGTCAAGGACCACAGCCAGATCAAGAGCGTGATTTGGTGCGCAGGCACCGGCCAGAGCGGCTTTAATGCACTGGGCTCTGTGCTGTGCGGCGATGTGAACCCCTCCGGCCGCACCATTGATACCTTTGTGTATGACCTGACCGCCACCCCGACCTGGAACAACTTCGGCAACATGCTGTATGACAACATGAACGAGTTCGAGGCAGATTCCTTTGGCACCAAGGTTACCCCCGCTTTTGTCAACTACGTTGAAAATATCTACGTTGGCTACAAGTTCTATGAGACCGCTGCGGCAGAGGGCCTGATCGATTACGATAAGACGGTTGTTTATCCCTTTGGCCACGGCCTGTCCTACACCAGCTTTACCCAGACGCTGAACAGCGTTACCGAGAGCGATGGCACCATCACGGTTGATGTGACGGTCACCAACACCGGCAGCGTGTCCGGCAAGGATGTTGTGGAAGTTTACTACAACCCGCCGTATACCAATGGCGGCATTGAAAAAGCCTCTGCAAATCTGATCGGCTTTGCAAAGACCAGCGAGATCGCCGCAGGTGCTTCTGAAAATGTTCAGGTCACCTTCAAGGCGGAAGATATGGCTTCTTACGATGCACACGGCAAGGGCTGCTATGTGCTGGAAAAGGGCGATTACATCATCAGCATCAACAGCGATTCCCACAATGTGATCGATTCCAAGACTTACACGGTCGCATCTGACATTGTTTACAACGAGTCCAACCCCCGCTCCAGCGACCAGACCGTTGCCACCAACGAATTTGACTTTGCCGAGGGCAATGTGACCTACCTGTCCCGCGCAGACGGCTTTGCAAACTATGCCGAAGCTACCGCTGCCCCCACAGACTACTCCATGCCTGCTGAAGCAAAGGCTACGTTCTACAACAACTCCAACTACGACCCGAACGACTTTAACAATCCGGACGATGTGGCCCCGACCACCGGCGCAAAGAACGGCATCCAGCTGGCTGACATGGTTGGCGTGGCATACGACGATGAAAAGTGGGACAGCTTCCTGGACCAGCTGACGGTTGCTGATATGGACAGCCTGATCGCCCTGGGCGGCTACCAGTCCGTTGCCGTTTCCTCCGTGGGCAAGGTTCAGGCCATCGACTGTGACGGCCCTGCCTCCATCAACAACAACTTTACCCAGCAGGGCTCCATCGGCTTCCCGTCTGCTGTGATGATCGCAGCAACCTGGAACACCGATCTGGCCTATTCCTTCGGCGAATCCATCGGCAAGATGGCAGACGATATGGGTGTTTCCGGCTGGTATGCACCGGCTATGAACATTCACCGCTCTGCATTTGCCGGCCGTAACTTTGAGTATTACTCTGAGGACGGCGTGCTTTCCGGCGCAATTGCTTCCCATGCGATCATGGGAAGCCAGGACCAGGGCGTGTACGCATTCATGAAGCACTTTGCCCTGAACGACCAGGAAACCAACCGCTGCGGCATGCTGTGCACCTGGGCAAGCGAGCAGGCCATCCGCGAAATTTACCTGAAGCCTTTTGAAGCCTGCGTAAAGAACGCTGACTGCCACGCAGTGATGTCCAGCTTCAACTACATTGGCAACACCTATGCAGGCAACTGCCCGGAACTGCTGATCAACGTCCTGCGCAATGAATGGGGCTTTGTCGGCATGGTTCTGACCGACTACTACGGTGTTTACGGCTACCAGGATTCTGACCACCTGATCCGCAACGGCGGCGACTTCTGCCTGGTCAACTACGATACCGAGACCAACCACCTGACGGATACCACCAGCGCAACCGCACTGGTATGCGCACGCCAGGCCTGCAAGAACATCCTGTACACCGTTGCAAACTCCCGTGCTTACTATCCCGAAAACCTGAACCCCGGTATGGCTACCTGGGAAAAGGTTATGATCGGTGTTGATGTGGTTGGTGTTCTGGCACTGATCGCACTGGAGATCTTGGTTGCTAAAAAGGGTTACGCCAAGCGCAAGAAAGAAGAAGTTGATGCATAAGCCAAACGCATAACGCAGCAACTGATCCTGCTATAGAACACAGGCTCGCTGCACGGTCAGCGGGCCTGTGCTTTTATTAAAAGAGGACCGAAGTTCAATGAAAAACGCAAGTATCATTCAAAAATTAAACCTTGAACAAAAATGTGCGCTGCTTTCGGGCGCTACTACCTTTGGGACCCGTGCACTGCCGAAAAATAATATCCCGTCCATCACCCTATCCGATGGCCCCAACGGCGTGCGCAAGCAGGCGGGCGCGGCGGACCACCTGGGGCTGAACCCCAGCGTTCCGGCCACCTGCTTCCCCACGGCAGCCACTGTGGCGTGCAGCTGGGACCCTGCCCTGGGCGAGCAGATCGGCCAGGCCATGGGCGAAGAAGCCGCCGCGCAGGAAGTTGCCGTGCTGCTGGGGCCGGGTCTGAACACCAAGCGCAGCCCCCTCTGCGGCCGCAACTTTGAGTATTTCTCCGAGGATCCGTATCTTTCCGGCAAAATGGCCGCGAGCTATGTGCGGGGCATCCAGTCCAACGGTATTTCGGCCTGCCCCAAGCACTTTGCCGTCAACAGCCAGGAACTGCGCCGCATGGCGTCGGACTCTGTGGTGGATGAACGCACTTTGCGGGAACTGTACCTGACCGGGTTTGAGATCGTGGTCAAGGAAGCAAAGCCCAAGACCATCATGAGCAGCTATAACCTCATCAACGGAACTTACGCCAACGAGAACCGCCACCTGTTAATAGACATCCTGCGCGGGGAGTGGGGCTTTGACGGCGCTGTGGTAACGGACTGGGGCGGCAGCAATGACCATGCCCTGGGCGTGCAGAACGGCTCCACGCTGGAAATGCCCGCCCCCGGCGGGGACGCGGTGCGCGAGCTGATGCAGGCTGTGCAGAGCGGCAAAATTACCGAAGCGGATGTGGACGCCCGGCTGGACGAGCTGCTGACGCTGGTGTTTGATACCCATGCCGCCGTGCAGTCCCACAGCCGCACCTTTGATGCGGACGCTCACCACGCCCTGGCCCGCCGCGCCGCAGCCGAAAGCATTGTGCTGCTGAAAAACGAGAACGACCTGCTGCCGCTGGCCGAGGGCGCAAAAGTTGCCGTGATCGGCGACTTTGCCCAGACACCGCGGTACCAGGGCGCTGGCTCCAGCGCGGTCAACTCCATCAAGGTGGATACCTTTTTGGACTGCCTGAAAGAGAGCGGCCTGGCCAGCGTGGGCTTTGCCTCCGGCTTTGACCGCCAGGGCAAACCGGATGCCGCCAAACAGGCCGAGGCTGTAGCCCTGGCCCAAAAGGCCGAAGTGGTGCTGCTCTGCCTGGGGCTGGATGAAATCAAGGAAAGTGAGGGTCTGGACCGCGGCGATATGCGCCTTGCGGACAACCAGATCGAACTGTTAAAGGCCGTGCAGCAGGCCAACCCCAACACCGTTGTGGTGCTCAGCGCAGGGGCTTCGCTGGAAACCCCGTGGCTCAAACACTGCCGTACCCTGGTGTATGGTGCGCTGGGCGGCCAGGCGGGGGCGGGCGCCATGCTGGATGTGCTGACCGGCAAAGTGAACCCCAGCGGCAAGCTGGCCGAAACCTGGGTCAACGCCTATGCGGATACCCCCGCCAAGGATAACTTTGCCGGGCCGGGCCGCATGGTGCAGTACCGCGAGGGGCTGTATGTCGGCTACCGCTATTACCAGACCGCCGGTGTGCCGGTGGCATTCCCCTTTGGCTATGGGTTAAGTTACACCAGCTTTGCCTACAGCAATTTGCAGGCCGCGTCCAATGGCGTGACCCTGACCGTAACCAACACCGGCAAGCGCGCCGGAGCAGAGATCGTGCAGCTGTATGTGGCAAAACCCGGGGCAGAAGTGTTCCGCCCCGCACAGGAGCTGAAAGGCTTTGCCAAGGTGCAGCTGCAGCCCGGCGAAAGCAAGACCGTGACCATCCCGCTGGACGACAAGGCATTCCGCTACTGGAACACCAAGACCGACAGCTGGGAAGTGGAAGGCGGCAGCTATGAGCTGCGGGTCGGCGCGTCCAGTGCGGACATCCGCCTGACCGCCGTGGTGGAAGTGGCCGGTACCGGCGCACCCAACCCCTATGCGGGCAAGCATCTGCCGCACTATACCAGCGGCAAGGTGCAGAGCGTGCCGGATGACGAATGGGCCACCCTGCTGGGCCGCCCGGTGCAGCAGGGAAAAGTTAAAATTGACCGCAACATGACCCTGGGCGAGCTGAACCACAGCCGCAGCCCGCTGGGCTGGCTGATCTGGCTGGTGCTTACCGCACTGCTGAACGCCAGCTACAAGCGCGGCAAGCCGGACCTGAATGTGCTGTTCCAGTACAACATGCCGCTGCGTGCCCTGGCCAAAATGACCAGCGGTGCCATCAGCATGGGCATGGTGGATGGCATTGTGATGGAATTACAGGGATTCTGGATCATCGGCCTTGTGCGGGTGATCATAGAAGCCGTGAAAAACCTGGTACTGAACGCACAGCTGGAACAGCGCCTGCGCAACAGCTGAGGAAAGAGAGGGGCTATTTATGCAGCTATGGAATAATTTTGCGGCAAAACACCCCGCCGCAGCCAAGTGGGTGCGCGAAGGCGGACTGTTTGTGATCGTATCCAACCTGGTTACGGTGTTCAAATACCTGCTGCTGCAATTTTTGCCGGCGGCGTTCAGCAGCCTGCCGGTGGTGGATTTTGGCTGGCCGGGCATCCCGGTCACGCTGTTTGGCGAAACCTTCCAGTGGAACATCCTGGGGTATGATTCCGCCCATGGCGGTCTGCCGTACTTTTGCGCCTACATGGTTGCCATGGTGGTGGGAGAATGCATAAACTTTCCCATCCAGCGCAACTTTGTGTTCCGCAGCAAGGGCAACCTGGCCAAGCAGATCGCCTGGTATGTGGTGGCGTTCTGCTTGATCACCTGCATCGTCAACTCCATCAACTGCGTGTGGGTGGCGGTTGCGGGCCTGCTGGTGCCGGATTTCATCTACAACATTGGCACCACCGTGCTCAATGGCGGCATTTCCATGGTGATCTTCTTCTTTGTGAACAAGATCATCTTCCCAGAGGGCGCACAGGCAAAATAAAGCCCGACAGGATCACTGGTGCTTTTCCCGGTACTCGAACAGGGCGGCGGCACGGTACAGGAAAAAGTCCTTTGGGTGGTATAAAAATGTGATTGCCAGCAACGGCGAAGATCTGAACGGATAAAGAAGAATGCTGCCTTTCCCTGATGTGGAGAAAGACAGCATTTTTATTGCGTTTTTCGGAAAGAGGTGAGCAGCGGCCCCTACAAATGGGTAACGGCTGGCCATAAAATGGCGCTATTACATGGTGTGCTTTGTGAGAAAGCGCTGTAGTGTGATGATATAAAACGGATGGGTGCATGGTGTGCGCCCCTACGGAATTACAACAAAACACCCCCGCCCGTGCGGTAAATGAACTGCATAGGGCGGGGGCACCGTTATTTTACAAAGAAAACGCGCAGAGCGGAGATTTTAGGCAATACCGCACAATTCTAAGTGCCGCAGCCGCCGGAGCGGTGCTTAAGCCGTCAGGCGGGAATTGTGCGGTGCTGCCTTTACTGTTCCACGGCACCGGTGGGCAGCTGGGGAACAGCGGTCAGGATGCGCATGAACTCTTCGCCGGTGATGGTTTCTTTCTCGTACAGGTACTTGGCGATCTCGTCCAGCTTGCCGCGGTTTTCAATCAGCATCTGTTTGGCTTTTTCATGCTGCTGCTTGACGACTTCCACGACCTTATCGTCCACTGTGGCGGCTGTGCGCTCACTGCAGGCCAGGCTGGCATCGCCGCCCAGGTAGGCGTTGTTCACGGTTTCCAGGGCAACCATGTCAAAGTCGTCGGTCATGCCGTAGCGGGTAATCATGGCGCGGGCCATCTTGGTGGCCTGCGCGATATCGTTGGATGCGCCGGTGGTGATGGAGTTGAACACCACTTCTTCGGCGGCACGGCCACCGGTCATGGTGGCAATTTTGGCCAGGATCTCTTCCTTGGTCATCAGGGTGTGGTCGCCGTCCTCTACCTGCATGGTGAAACCCAGCGCGCCGGAAGTGCGCGGCACAATGGTGATTTTCTGCACGGGGGCGGAATGGCTCTGCAGGGCGGCAACCATGGCATGGCCGACTTCGTGGTAGGCCACGATGCACTTTTCTTTGTCGCTCAGGATCTTATTCTTTTTCTGGGCACCGGCCAGGATGGTATCCACGGCTTCCTGCAGGTCGTACTGGGTAACGGCCATGCGGTGGTGGCGCACAGCGCCCAGGGCGGCTTCGTTGATAATATTGGCCAGCTCGGCACCGGAAGCACCGGGAGTCATGCGGGCAACCACGGCAAAGTCACAGTCGGGGCCGATTTTGACCTTTTGAGCGTGCAGGCGCAGGATGCTTTCGCGGCCTTTCAGGTCGGGCAGCTCCACGGGCACACGACGGTCAAAACGGCCGGGGCGGGTCAAAGCGGGGTCAAGGGATTCAGGACGGTTGGTGGCGGCCAGAATGATAACACCCTTGGCGGCGTCAAACCCGTCCATTTCGGTCAGCAGCTGGTTCAGGGTCTGTTCGCGTTCATCGTTGCCGCCCATACCGGAAGCACCGTCACGCTTTTTGCCGATGGTATCGATCTCATCAATAAAGATAATGCAGGGGGCTTTTTCGTTGGCCTGTTTGAAGAGATCACGCACCTTGGAAGCGCCCATGCCGACGAACATCTCGACAAATTCAGAACCCGCAATGGAGAAGAAGGGAACACCGGCTTCGCCGGCAACAGCGCGGGCCAGCAGGGTTTTACCGGTGCCCGGGGGGCCGACAAGCAGAACGCCCTTGGGCATTTTGGCACCGATATCCTCGTAACGCTTGGGGTTATGCAGGAAGTCAACGATTTCCTGCAGGCTCTCTTTGGCTTCGTCCTCACCGGCAACATCGGCAAATTTGATGGACTTGCCATCCTCAACGACATACTGTTTGGCACCGGATTTGCCGCCGCCAAAAATCATGCTGTTGGCGCCGCCGGTCATTTCACCGACCCGCTTGCGCATCATGCGGTTGAACCAGACGATCAGGATGATCATGGGCAGCAGCGAGATGACCCAGCCCAGCAGGGTATCCACCCAGGTGGTCTGGTTGTACACCTTGCCAAAGGAAACGCCGGCGCTTTCCAACCGGGTGACCAGCTGCAGGTCCTGCGCAATGGAGTTGGTGCAGTAGGTGGTATCGTTTTTGTCCACAAAATAGATCTGCTGATCCTGAATTTCAACGGTGCTCAGCTCGCCGCCTTCGAGCATGTTCAGGAAGGTGCCGTAATCGACCTGTTTGACCTGGCCTTTCATCATGGCGGGGAAGGCCCAGAAATTGAGCAGCAGCAACACCACAAGGATCACGGCATATACAATGCCGGTCGTCTTTTTGGGGTCGCGCGGCTGTTGGGTTTCGTGCATAACAATTCCTCCAGTTGGGGGCGGTAATAGGGGCCCCCGATAGATTCTATCATGAAGAATAAAAATGAACTGCGGATGAACAAGGCATGAAATAGCTGGAAATTCCGGTAAACTTTGCGTGAACAAGGGCAGTTTGTGGGCAAAAACAGGAATGCAGACCGCGTAACGACAGGGAAAAGTGAAAAGAATCTGAACGGTTTTCCACAAACAGAGGAGCTTCTTGTGGAAAACAAAAACGCGCGGCGGGGAGACAGGATGTTGATGACAGTATACCATGGCTGCAGCTCAGTATGCGGGACGATGCAGGCATCGTCCTCTACAGATCGTTTACAGGTTTGCGGTGGATGGATTTACGTTTCTCCGCGGCGTGATAAGGGCATCGCGCCCTACAAATCTTTATAACAAAAGCGGGGCGCTGCCAATCAGCAGTGCCCCGCTTAATTTTGTGTTATGCAGTTTTATCGCCCCAGGCGCACCGGCTCCGGAGGCTCCTGGCCGGGGCGCAGGTCCATCCACCAATAGGCAAGGTCCAGCCATTGGCCGAACTTGTACCCAGTGCGGGGTTCCACGCCGATTTTTTTGAAGCCGAGCGCCTTATGGAACGCGCAGCTCTCTTTGTTCTGGCCGGTCACAAGGGCAACGGCGTTGCAGTAGCCGCGCTGGCGCACGCCGTCCAGCAGGGCTTTGTACAGCCGCCCGCCAACCCCCTGGCCCACACAGTCGTGGGCGCAGTAAACGGTCAGCTCCACATCCCACGCATAAGCTGTGCGGCTGTGCCAGGGGTGGGCGCAGGCAAAGCCGCACAGCTTGCCCGCTGCATTGACGGCAACCAGGAACGGCGCGCGCTGCTGCACATAGGCGATATTTTCGCGCTGGAATTCCTCGGTACACAGGTCATACTGGAAAGTGGCCGTGGAGTGGGTGACATACCAGTTGTACAGCTCCGCCACGGCGGCGGCGTCCTCCGGCGCGGCATCCCGCAGGGTGATGGTGTTTTCAGCGGTCCACTGGGCGGCAAGGGCTTCCTTTTCGGGTTTTGGCAGCTTTTTCAGGGCGGCTTCCCGCTTCAGGGCGGCACTTTTATCGGTGCAGCGCTCGGCATAGGTCAGCTTAACGGCACCTTTGGCGTGGGTATACTTGGCACCGGCCTTGCCGCCCTTGTGGGCGCGCAGGCGGCGGGCAAGGTCATTGGTCCAGCCGGAATACAGGCTGCCATCCGCGCAGCGCACCATGTAGACCCAGGCGGAAGCCGGGTCGGGCTGGCAGTCCGCCGCGGTGCTGGGGCGGGGACCAAACTGCTCTAGAGTTTCGGCGCTCACTGTGCGCTCACCGGCCTTCCAGCGGCGCGCAGGGCACGGCGGCATGCCTCAATGGCATCCTCTTTGGTTTCCGCGGTGACAAGGAAACGACTGGGGTGGCAGAACTTGAGAGCCAGGCCGCTCTTTTCGCGCAGGATCTCCTCCGGCTGGCCACCCCATGCGGGCGGGAACGGCACCTTGCTGCGGCGGGTCTTGTAATCGGTCACGCACTGGGCGCTGTAGCCGCCGCGCTGGCTGGGGTAGACAACAAACAGGGCATCGGTTTTGTACAGGCCGTTTTTCCAGGGCATGTAGTCCGGCAGGACCACAATGCCGTCCCTGGAGTTTTTGTAGGCGTTCTGGACGGTCTCGTCCGCGCGGTTCACGGCGTTGGCTGCGGCAATCTCGTTTTCCAGCACCTGCTTGGCAAAGGGCACGGCGCGCCAGAAGCAGGCATCGGAATCTTCGCCGGAATCCCACACGGGGTTAAAGCTGCCGATGGCATCGGCCAGGGAGTTCTGTTCGCCGGTGTTATCGTTCAAGTCCAGGGGCTGAACAAAATTTTCATCCAGCAGGCGGGCCTGGTGGGCACCCACCAGCTGGGCACCCAACACGCGCCACAGCAGGCCAAAGGCCGCATAGGGCACGCCGTTGGGGCGGCTTTCGCGCGGTTCCTGGTGGTGGTCAAACATACCGCAGCCCACATCGTACACAATGCCGTCAAAACCATCCGGCACAACAAAACCGCGGGTTACTTTGATATCCGGCCGCACAATCATCAGCAGCGCTGTGGCAAACACATCGTCTGCATGGAACTTGCCGCCGTGAGTAAAACCTTTTGCAGGAATTTTCATAGAATAGCCTCCGTCTATGGGGTAAAATGATGATTAACTAATATTATAACATGAAAGCGTAGGTTGGTAAATGCAAAATCTGCGCGGGCGGGCCGGATTTGGAACAAGTGGCAGCATTTGGCCGAAAAACGGTGATTCACAACCGGCATAAAATATGATATACTAACCTAATATGCCCTTTTGCGGGCATACCGGACATTCGGTGTGTTGACGCGGAATGTTGACCGCAACTTAATGAACAAACAAAGCGAAGGAACTGGATACCCATGCAAAACATCAAAAAAACATTAAAAAGCAAGCGCTTCTGGCTTGGCACGGTGCTGCCATTTGCGCTGGCTGTGGCAGCGGCCTTTGTGGCGCGCTACCAGTTAGAAATTTCTGACGGCGTAACTGCCAACTACATGGCGGGGCAGTGGCCGGTATACGCACCGCTCAATGCGCTGACGGCGTTCTGCCTGACGCTGGTGGTGTTTGCCCTGTGCGGCAGCTGGGGCATTGCAACCGGCGTTTCCGGCCTGATTTTTACCGTGCTGGCGCTGGTCAACTATTACACGCGGGACCTGCATGGTTCCGCCCTGATGCCGCAGGACATCCTGAACCTGGGCACCGCGGCAGAGGTGATGGGCAGTTATACCCTGCACATTACCCAGACAGTTATTACCATTGCGCTGCTGTACATCCCGGTGCTGGTGGCTGCCGTTGTGCAGGTCAAACTGGCCGGCAAGCATAAGCGCAGCTGGAAACAGCGCGGCGCCCATGCGCTGGCCTGCGCCTGCGGCATTTTTGCGGTGCTGTATCTGGGGTATTTCAGCCCCAACCCCATCAAGCCCGCCACCACTTACGGCTGGGCCTGGCAGGAAACCTATTATAAGTACGGCTACCTGGCGGGTAGCCTTGAAGCCGCCAGCCTGATGGTGGACCCCATCCTGCAGCCGGACGGCTACAGCGAGGACGCCGCCACCGAGGCCGCTGCAATGGCGCAGGACTATCAGGCCAGCCCCGAAACGGCAAACGAGCAGGACTACCCCGATGTGTTCCTGATCCTGTCCGAAAGCTTTTATGACTTTGACCTGGTAACGGACCTGCAGGCCGACCAGGAGATCATGCAGGTGACAAAAAACCTGCCCAACTCCATTTACGGCCACACCATCAGCCCGCATGTGGGCGGCGGCACCAACTCCAGCGAGTACGAGATGCTTTCCTCCAACTCGCTGATGCTGATGCCCTCCATCACACCGTTCAACTGGTTGAACCTGCACAAGGCAAACAGCCTGGTCAGCAACCTGAAAGATCTGGGGTATGCCACGCTGGCAGCCCACCCCTATACCAACTCCAACTACCGCCGCGATTCTGCCTGGCTGACGCTGGGCTTTGACGAGACCCACTTCCAGGATGATTTTCCGACCAAGGAAACCTATGGCAGCCGCCCCTACCAGACCGACAGCGCCACCTACCGCGACCTGGAAGGTTTGTATGAAGCAATGCCGGAGGACCAGCCGCGGTTTGTGTTCCTGGTTTCCATCCAGAGCCACGGCGATTACGATATGAACCCCCCGGAGGAGGATATCGTGCATGCCGCAACCGATTACGGCGAGTATGATTCCATCATGGATGAATACCTGAGCAACATCTATATGACCGACCGTGCCTTTGGCGAACTGACCGAATACCTGACCGAGCAGTACGAAAAGACCGGCCGCAAGGTGATTGTTGCCATGGCAGGCGACCACGCCCCCAGCTTTGTGGATCATGTGGCCGACCATACCTTTACCGATGAGAACAATTTGCAGATTTTGGAGCGCAGCACGCCCTACCTGATCTGGGCAAACTACCCGCTGGAAAACGCAGGCCAGACCAGCGCCACCGACGAGTACAACCGCATGGATATGTGCATGCTGGCACCCACCCTGGTGGAAAATGCCGGGCTGCCGCTGACCCCGTATTACCAGTACCTGCTGGCACTCAAGCAGGTGGCCCCGGTGGTGACAGCCGCCAATGACTATATGGACGCGGACGGCGTGACCCACACCTACGGCGAGAATGCAGAGCTGGATGCCTGGGTGCATGGGTACTTCTATTTGGAGTATAACAACATCGGTGCCAAAGCAACCAGTCAGCAGAATTTGTTCCAGGTGGAAAAGTAAGAAGCTGATAAGCAGACGTCAGCCAGGATTCCTCTGATTTAGGGCAACACCGCACAATTCCCGCCTTGCGGCTTAAGCACCGCTCCGGCGGCTG
>OIZW01001661.1_pt1 | contig 13059 bp, 9 predicted proteins | sample 1588581 | NCBI WGS metagenome assembly OIZW01 (sample SAMN03283266) | human gut metagenome | biome: human-associated habitat; material: feces | host: Homo sapiens | place: USA | collected 2013 | reverse complement strand
TATATGGGAAAAGCAATCAGCGCGCTGGAAAAATTTCTGCGCAGGAGGTTTCCGGATACTCAAAAGGGACTTCTGATGGCGGGAGCAGCCCTGGCAGCGATTCTGCCGCTTGGAAGCTTTCTGATGGCGGCAGCCGCAATTTATCTGGCAGGTCTGGTGCATCCCGTGCTGGCATTTTTGCTGGAAACGCTGTGGTGTTGGCAGGCGCTTGCGGTGAAGGGACTATATACAGAGAGCATGCGGGTGAAAAAAAAGCTGGAAGAACAGGATCTGCCCGGCGCCAGGAGCGCGGTGGCAAGAATTGTCGGAAGGGATACGCAGAATCTGGACGCAGCGGGAGTTGCAAAGGCTGCGATTGAGACGGTGGCGGAAAATTTTTCGGACGGTGTGGCAGCACCGCTTTTTTATCTGGTGATCGGAGGTGCGCCGCTTGGACTTTGCTATAAAGCGATCAATACGATGGACAGCATGGTCGGCTATAAAAATGACCGGTATCTGTACTTTGGACGCGCGGCAGCAAAGCTGGATGACGTTGCAAACTATATTCCGGCGCGGATTTCTGCTTTTTTGATGATGTTTGCAGCATGTCTGAGCGGGCAGAACGCAAAGCATGCGTTTCAGATCTGGAAGCGCGACCGTTACAATCACGCAAGCCCGAATTCCGCCCAGACAGAAAGTGTGGCGGCAGGAGCACTGGACATCCTGCTTGCAGGGGATGCATGGTATTTTGGAAAGCTGCATAAGAAGCCGACGATCGGAGATCCGGTCCGGGAGATGGAACTACTGGATATCCGGAGATCGCATAAGCTGTTATATGGGACGGCAATGCTTGGTCTGATACTTGGAATCATCCTCCGGATTCTGGTTCTGTAGATGATATTGATAATAAAAATCAAAAAACAAATAATATTATCTGCAAATTATGAATAAAAAGTTAGAATTGTGCAAACAATGTTCCTGTTGACTAACATAGTCAGTGCAACTTACAATATAAAAAAGAGGTAAAGAAGGTGTTAGTTATGCAGGCATTGTCAAAGGCGGCGGCTGGAAAAAGCTACACCATCAAGTGGATGTTCGGCATCCCGGAAGTTCTGGATAAGATCCGAAAATGCAAGATTGATGAAGGCAGTGAGATCACAGTCATTCAGAATTCCGGAAGAGACCTGATCATCAGAAGTGGTGAGAAGCGGATCGCAATGAGCAGCGATGCGGCAACAAGAATTCAGGTATAAGATTCCGGTTGACTATTTTCTGCAAAGTGAGTAAGATGGTTGTAGCAAAATAGCAGAGAGAGCGGCTAGCCGCATGGGTGAAAAAAGTTGGCAGAACAGAAAGAGACAGTTCACGGTGGAGACATTTACCGGAATCGATCTGTTACAGATTATTCTGTAAACAGTAACCCACTGGGAGTTCCCGAAGCAGTACGAAAGAGCGTACAGGAAAGTGCAGACAGGATCATGCATTATCCGGATGTCAGATGCGACAGACTTCGGGAGTCGATCAGTGATTTTGAGAGAATAGAAAAAGAAAAGATACTCTGCGGCAATGGTGCGGCAGAGCTTTTTTTTGCTGTCGTAATGGCAGTGAGACCGAAAAAAGCACTGGTGACGGCACCAGCTTTTTCCGAGTATGAGCGGGCACTTGGCACAGTTGGAGCAGAGGTACAATATTACAGATTAAAAGAAGAACAGGATTTCCGGATACAGGAGGATATACTGGAACAGATTACGGAAGATACAGATATGATATTTCTGTGCAATCCCAATAATCCGACCGGACAGACAATGGAAAAAGAACTGCTGATCCGTGTGATGAACAGGTGTAATAAATGCGGTACGATACTGGTCCTGGATGAGTGCTTTATAGAGTTTCTGGAAGAACCAGAAAGATATGAATGCCGGGGGTATCTGACACAGTATCCGAATGTGGTCATTATCAAAGCATTTACGAAAATATTCTGTATGCCGGGTGTAAGACTTGGATATGCATTGTGTGAGAATGCAGCTCTTAGGAAACGAATGAGGGCAATGCTCCAGCCGTGGAATGTGTCGGTAACGGCACAGGAAGCAGGTGTGGCAGCACTTGTTGATTGCGAAGCATATTTAAAGAGAACGAGAGAATATATAAAAAAAGAAAAGTTCTGGATGACAGAGCGGATGAGAAAGCTTGGTCTGAATGTATGGGGATCGGAAGCAAACTATATATTTTTTAAAGGAAAAGCAGGGCTGTATGAGAAGGCACTGAAAAGCGGACTGTTGATCCGGGACTGCAGTAACTATGAAGGACTGACAGAAGGGCATTACCGGATTGCAATAAGATCTGAAGAAGAGAATGAAAGGTTGATAACATGGCTGGAAAAATTATGATACAGGGGACAATGTCCAACGCAGGAAAGAGTCTTCTGTGTGCGGGACTTTGCAGAATATTCAAACAGGACGGATACCGGGTGGCTCCGTTCAAATCCCAGAATATGGCACTGAATTCCTTTATTACAGAGGATGGACTGGAGATGGGACGTGCACAGGTTGTGCAGGCAGAGGCAGCAGGCGTGGCGCCGCAGGTAGAGATGAATCCGATCCTGTTAAAGCCGACCAACGATGTAGGATCACAGGTGATCGTAAATGGTGAAGTCTTGAAGAATATGAGTGCAAGAGAATATTTTGCTTATAAAAAGCAGCTCATACCGGACATTATGAAAGCATTTCACAAATTAGAAGAAGAGAATGACATCATTGTGATCGAAGGAGCGGGAAGTCCGGCAGAGATCAACCTGAAGAAAGATGATATTGTAAATATGGGGCTGGCGAAGATGGTAGATGCGCCGGTGCTTCTGGTCGGAGATATTGACCGCGGAGGAGTATTTGCCCAGCTTCTGGGGACGCTTATGCTCCTGGAAGATGATGAGAAAGAACGTGTAAAGGGACTGGTCATCAACAAATTCCGCGGGGATAAGACAATCCTGGATCCCGGTATTGTCATGTTGGAAGAAAGAGGCGGCATTCCGGTAGTCGGAGTTACACCGTATATGCAGGTCGAGATTGAAGATGAAGACAGTCTGACAGAGCGTTTTAACATGACAAAGTGTGGAAAAGGTGCAGAAGAAAGAATCGGTCTGGTGGATATCGCAGTCATCCGGACACCGAGAATTTCGAACTTTACGGATTTCATGCTGTTGGAAAATGCTCCGGGAGTGAATCTGCGTTATGTAAAGAATCCAAGAGAACTTAGAAATCCTGATATGATCATCCTTCCGGGAACAAAAAATACGATGGGAGATCTGAAATGGTTAAGACAGAGCGGAATGGAAGCAAAGATTCTGAAGGCGCATGCCGGCGGCTGTGTGGTCTGGGGAATCTGCGGCGGCTATCAGATGCTGGGGCAGTCGCTCAGTGATCCGGAAGGCGTGGAAGATGGCGGCAGTATGAAAGGACTCGGCCTTTTGCCGGTAACGACTACATTTACCACAGAAAAGACCAGAACAAGGGTGAATGGAACACTCCTTCATGTGGAGGGGAATCTGAAAGCACTTGAGAATCTGAAGTTTGAAGGATACGAGATCCATATGGGAAAGACCGAACTTCTGGAAGGATGTCCGATGAATCAGATTCACGATACGGTGAAGAAAAAGGACAGACAGATTCCGGATATGGAGCCGGAAAACAGAATAGAGAACAGTACAGACGGAATCTCGCATGGAAATGTATACGGAACATACATCCACGGCATTTTTGATAAGGAGAAAATTGTATCGGAGATCGTAAAATCCCTGGCAGAAAAGAAAGGACTTTCAATGGAAGAAGTGGAAGGTGTAGACCTGAAAGCATTCAAAGAAAGCCAGTATGATCTTCTGGCAGATACACTCAGAAAACATCTGGATATGAAGGCAATCTATCAGATCATGGGAATGCAGAAATAATTTTTCGGGATTACTATGTATTCGTAAGGAGCTGTAGATACCAAAGTATGCAAGAGAAGTTGCCGATGGCAAGTTTTGTAGTTAGAAAAGATGAAGATGTGGGCTATGACGGACTATGAAGAGAAAGGAAGAAAACGTTGAATATACAGAAAAATAATCACGCAGCACATACTAAAATAGAGATAGAAAATGTTCTTCCGACAGAGATCGAAAAGCGGAGCTTTGAGATCATTACGGAAGAACTGGAGCAGGAAGGCATCGTGCTTCCTGAGATTCAGGCACCAATTACAAAGCGCTGCATACACACCAGCGCAGATTTCGATTATGCAAAGAATCTGGTCTATTCCGAGCATGCGGTGGAGAAAGCACTTGAAGCGATCAGAGGCGGTGCTTCCATTGTAACCGATACACAGATGGGACGTTCCGGAATTAACAAAAAGAGACTGGCACAGTACGGCGGTCAGGTATACTGCTTCATGTCAGATGAAGATGTGGCACAGGCGGCAAAGAAGAATGGAACCACAAGAGCTGTTGCCAGTATGAAAAAGGCGTGTGAACTGAACGAAAAACTGATCTTTGCCATCGGAAATGCACCGACAGCACTAATTCACCTGTATGAACTGATCAAAGACGGAAGAATCCGTCCGGAGCTCGTGATCGGTGTACCGGTCGGCTTTGTAAATGTGGTACAGTCCAAAGAATTGATCCTGACTCTGGAAGATACCCCGTATATTGTAGCGAGGGGGAGAAAAGGCGGAAGTAATATTGCGGCATGTATCTGTAACGCACTGATCTATATGCTGTAGGGAGGAAGAATTTATGACATTACAGCAGTTAAGGTATATTACCATGGTTGCGGAGAAGGGGACGATAAGTGAGGCGGCAAAAGAGCTGTTCATTTCCCAGCCGAGTCTTACCAATGCGATCCGGGAACTGGAGCAGGAGATGCAGGTGACGATTTTTCACCGGACGAATAAAGGGGTGACGATCACCGCGGAGGGAGATGAATTTCTCGCCTATGCAAGACAGATCCTGGATCAGGTCGGCCTCATGCAGGAGAGGTATCTGAATGTAAATGAACGGAACCCGAGATTTTCCGTATCCTGCCAGCATTATTCTTTTGCGGTCAATGCATTTGTAGATGTGATCCGTAAATTTGATGCGAGAAAATATGATTTCACACTGCGGGAGACACAGACTTATGAGATCATCGAAGATGTGGCGAAGCTGAAAAGTGAGATAGGTATTCTGTATACTTCTTCACAGAATGAGACGATCATCATGAAACTGATCCGTCAGAATGATCTGAAATTCGAAGAGTTATTCATAGCAAAGCCACATGTATTTATCAGTTCAAAGCATCCGTTGGCAGATAAGGAAGCACTGACACTGGAAGATCTGGAGGAGTATCCGTATTTGTCATTTGAGCAGGGGGATTATAATTCCTTTTATTTTTCCGAAGAGATATTAAGCACACTGGACCGGAATAAGAACATCAAAGTTAGAGACCGGGCAACGCTTTTCAATCTGGCGGTCGGCCTGGACGGGTATACGGTAAGCTCCGGCGTGATCAGTAAAGAGCTGAATGGAGAGAATATTATCGGAAAACCACTTCTGGTAGACGAATATATGCGGATCGGAACGATTGTGCGGAAAGATGTGGCACTGAGCCGGTATGGAAAAGCATATATGGAAGCATTGAAAAAATATACAGGCGGATTGTAAAAAAAGAAGAAAAGCAGTGGAGAAAGGTTTCATTTGTAAAAGAAGTTGCGGAAGAAGTCTGAAATGTTTAATATAAAATTGAATATATAAAAAAGATATGGAAGATATATCAAATATACGTTTCACATTTTTGATATTCTTCCGTATAATAGTCTGCTGAGGGGGATGGATCGGAAAACGTAAGAACGTATGAGAATCATCCTCCGTTTTTATTCTAAGGAGATGAAAACATGGGAGTAATGAAAAGTTTATTTTCCGGAAAGCAGATGTCGGAGGCATTCATCTGTAGTGCATTTCTGGCCTTGTCGGGTGGATTTCAGGATGCGTATACCTATAATACGAGGAATGAAGTATTCTCGAATGCACAGACAGGTAATGTGGTGCTGATGAGCCAGAATTTCATGACGGGAAAATGGGAGGCTGGACTGAAATATTTATTTCCGCTTTTTGCATTTGCTTTAGGTGTTCTGATTGCGGAGCAGATCCAGAATAAGTACAAATATGCCAGGCGCCTGCACTGGAGACAAGGAATACTGGGAGCAGAGATCCTCATTTTGTTTGTTGTAGGATTTATTCCGCAGCGGGGAAATATGATCGCGACTGTTCTGGTATCCTTTGCCTGTGCGATGCAGGTGCAGAGTTTCCGGAAGGTAAATGGATTTTCATATGCAAGTACTATGTGTATCGGAAACTTACGGAGTGGAACGGCGGCATTATCCTTCTATCTGAGAGAGAAAAAGCCGGAACAATTGCGGCAGGCAATGTATTATTTTGGAATTATAGTTCTTTTTGCGGTAGGAGCCGGAATCGGAGGCAATCTTTCAGCCAATTATGGAATCCATATGATCTGGGTATCCTGCGGACTTTTGATCGTCAGCTTCCTGCTGATGTTCCTGGATATAGAATCCCGGAGAAACGAAAGATAAAAAAGGGACAAAAAAGAGACATTGATCCGTCATCAGATACGGATCAGTGTCTCGATTAGTTTTTGCGCTGCAATGCTCTGTGGTCTGGAAGCATTCTGTACAAGACAGATTTGTCTCGCAGGAAGGGATTCTTTCAGATGGATCTGAAGAATTTCTCCACGCTTGAGCGGTTCTTCTGCAAGCTTCTCCGGATAGAAGCCGATACCAAGATTGTGCTGGATCAAAGCCAGGCACTGGTCGGTGGATGTAACTTCAAGATCCGGACGGAACGGAAGCCCGTGAGAAGAAAAGTATTGAATATGAAGATCTCTGGTGCTGGTGTAATTTTCCAGCGAGACGAAAGGGTAGTCCGTAAGTTCTTCCAGTGAGCAGATGCGGGAAGCCGGTTCTTTGTATTTCGGGCCGGCAATCAGAATTTCCCGGAAAGAACCCAGGGAGATTTTCTGAAACTGTTTTTGAACAGAAAGTGGAGTTGTTACAATTGCAAAATCCACTAGTCCGCTTTCCAGGGAAGCAATCGCCTGCGGAGTGGAATGGTTGGATATCTTAAGCCTTACGTGTGGATAATGATTGTGAAATGCTTCTAATTTGGACAGAAGCATAATACGAAGTGCATTTTCACTGACTCCGATGGAGATGAGTCCGCTTGTAAGACTCTGGTCACGCTTGAGCTCGGCTTCTCCGAGTTCAAGCTGTTCGAAAGCAATCGCAACGTGGTTAAAAAGCTTCTGGCCTTCAGGCGTCAGTGAGACTCCGCGGTTCGAACGGACAAAAAGGTGACATCCAAGTTCTGTCTCAAGATTATTCATACAACGGGTAATGTTCGGCTGGTTATTGTGTAATACCTCTGCCGCTTTTGTAAAACTGTGATGTTGTGCAACATGGTAAAAAATACGGTAATAATCGTATGTACTCATAATATCCTCCAAAATAATATATAAAATTGATATATATATATAGTTAGTTATCTTTAATACGGATGATGCCAGATAAGTATAATATATTCTAGGTGAAAAGACAATGTTAAGAAAAAAAAATATATTACATAGTAGAAAAAAACGTAGTATACTGATTTATATTTTTCTTATAAACAGATGTGTTTGTAATGAAAATGATGGATACACCTGAGAGGAGAGACTTAATTATGATAAAAATGAATGTAAAATTTGAAACACCGGAACAGCTTGTAGAATTTTCAAGAATGTGTCAGAAAGTAGAGGCTGATACCTTGATTGAAGATACAGCACATAAACTTATCATTGATGGAAAATCAGTTATGGGAATGATGACAGTTACGCTGAATCAGAAGATGATTTTTGTAGTAGATGGTTCTGATGCGGAAGAGGTAGTTCATACATTTGAAAAATTCCGCACCGAAGAGGCAGTACAGAAGCAGAATCTGGGTTAACAATTGCATTTTACAGGTACTTATGGTATCGTAGTCAAGATGAGAAAAATAGAATGAAAACTGCAGGTGCCGGCTGGATAAGATTGATAGAGCCGGTGAAAAGGGAAACAGGTGCAAGTCCTGTGCGAACTCGTCACTGTGAGCAGGGAATATCAGAAAAGAAAAAAGTCACTGGATAACGGGAAGACAAGATTCTGATGTATGGATCTGTGAGTCAGGAGACCTGCCTGTAGTGTACATGGAAGTAAATCCGGACCACGAGTAATTGGTTGTACAAAAATGGAAGAAAATTATAATAAATTAACAAGGCCATTTTGTACCCTTTTACGGATGATTTCGTGGAAGGGTATTTTGATTGACAGAAAAGTAGTAGGGAGAGAGTATAAGATGAAACATAATTCCAAGCAATTTTTGGCCTTATTTATGGCTGTGTCTATGGCAGTTGCACCGGTATCGGGAGTGTATGCGGAAGATCAGAATGCAGCTGTAGAAGATACATTGAGTGAGAATAAACAGGATAGTGATGAAGTTGGACAGACAGAGCCGGAAGCCACTGCCGGACAGACAGAGTTGGAAGCCGCTGCCGGACAGACAGAGACAGAAGCCGCTGCCGGACAGACAGAAAGCAGTGTGACGACAGATACAAGTCAGGAAGTCACAAAAGAAGCCGGGAAAAATCAGGTAGCTGTTGAAAAGGTACAGAATACGCAGGAAGACGGAACCGTCCCACAGACGGAACCAATCGGCGAAGACGAAATATTTGAGAACATTACTGATATTAGCGGTATGGCAGGTGCTTTGAAAGACGGAGAATATGGTGTTGATGCGGATCATTTTTCGGCAAAACTGACTTCGGGTGGTTCAAGCAAGGTGAAGATTGAGTGTCAAAAAGTAATCGTAAAGAATGGAAAAGCAACAGCCTGGATAAATTTTAGCAGTTCTAAGTATGATAAAGTATGGGTGAAAGTGAATGGAACCCAGAACATATATCATGCAAAACCGAGAGAAGGCGAGGCCGGAGTTACATTTGAGATTCCTGTTAATTTAAATAGTTCAATGACTTTTATGGCACATACCAGTTCCATGAGTGGAAAAAATATTGCATATACGATCAATATTGCAATCCCGGAAGATACAGTTCCGTCGACACCATCCACACCGGATCAGACCGTTATTACGGAATTAAGTTTCAAAGAGGGATCTGAACTCAGCATGAAAGAGGGAGAAGTTCAGGAACTGACACCTCAGTTCACACCGGCATTATCAGCATCTGAGACAGCACCGGATATGACATGGACTTCTTCTGATCCAGAGGTTGTAACCGTTGCAAAATCCGGAACACAGGCTGAGCTGACCGCAGTGAAAGCAGGAACTGCTGAGGTGACTGTGTCTATTAAGAATGCGGAAGGAACAGAGCTTAAAGCCACATGCAAGGTAACGGTAACAGCATCGGAAACAGAAAATAAAACCCTGACAGATGGAAATTATCAGGTAGATGTGGATACTGGAAATAAGATGTTCAAAGTTACGAATTGTATCCTGACATCTGAAAAAGGTAAGATGTATGCTGTAATCACATTAAGCGGAACCGGATATGATTATCTTTATATGGGATCAGCAGCCGATGCGGCAGAAGCTGCAGCAAAAGACTACATTTCATATGTGGCTGATGAGGCAGGAAAATATACATACAAAGTTCCGGTAGAAAGTCTGGATAAAGGAATTGCAGTTGCGGCACATTCCATTAAAAAAGATAAATGGTATGACCGCACACTTATATTTTCATCTGCCTCTGCAAAACGTATCATAGCAGACGGAACCTATCAGGTGAATGCTGAAGCCGGCGGAAAGATGTTCCGTGTTACGGATTGTGTTATGACTGTAAAGAATGGACAGATGACGGCGGCAGTTACATTAAGCGGTCAGGGTTATAACAGAATCTATCTGGGCGATGTAAATAACGCATCGGATGATGAAAAGAACTGGATCCTTCCGGATTCGCTTCTTGCAGAGCAGTATACATTTCAGATTCCGGTAGAGAAACTGGATGAGGTAATGACAATTGCCGTTCATACGACAAAGAGTAATAAGTGGGACACCAGAACACTGACATTTCATTCAGAAGGCATGACTAAGATTGCGGACAGCAATAATGGAAATGCTTCGAATGGTAATAACGGAAGCAACGGCTCATTGACACCGGGCGGAAATAATAACAATCCGGGAAATGGTTCCAACGGAAATAACCAGGGAAATGCAGAAAACAATAATGGAAACAGTGGAACTACAGGAAATAATACGACAAATAATGGAAAACCGGATCAGGAATCAAAATACGAGTCTGATCTGAATAAGTCAACAGCCAGAGTCAATAGTACCACAGGATTAAAAGACGGTGTATACACACCGGACAGCTTCTCATGGTCAGGCGGAACTGGAAAGGTAAGCATCACTTGCAGCAAGGTAACGGTTACAGGCGGTCAGGCATATGCAACGATCACATTCAGCAGTCCGCATTACCAGTATGTAAAAGCGAATGGAAATGTATATTATCCGAGTGCGAAAACAGGAAGTTCTACATCCTTTGTAATTCCGGTAGAACTGAATAAGAATAACTCGGTTGTGGGTATGACAACGGCGATGTCTACGGCACATGAGATTAAATATACGATTTTTGTATACATTGCCGAAGCAGCAAAAGCCAATGCATCAGCGAGAGCCAACGGAAAAGAAGTAACGGTAATCGGTGCAAACGGAAGTGACAGCAGCAAGACGGCAACAGCAAACAAAAAAATGGACGAGGTAGCACCGGAGATCATCGGCCTGGAGTATCAGTCTGAAACAAAAGCCGAGTATGCGAAATATTTCAAGATATATCATTATGATCAGGGAATCACATTGTTGGAGATCGATATGAATAAAAAGACCGGAAGAAAAGCAGCCGGTAAGAAATGGAAAGAAGCATCAGAAATAAGCGGACTGAATCCGGCAGAGCAGGAGCAGGCAGCACTGTACCTGAACAAAGTGATCAAATATCTGATCGTTCCGGAAAATGTAGAGATTCCGGCGGGGCTGGATAAGGAAGTCATTGTGGTAAGACAGCCGGCAGATCATGTTTATGCAGGATCGAATAAGACGATTTCCCTGATGGAAGAACTGGGACAGCTTGATAAAGTGACAACAGTCGGTGTGAAGAAAAATAAATGCAAGAATGAAACTATCAAAGAAAAGATGGCTGAGAAAGAAGTCATTTATGCGGGAACGTCCGGCAAATTAAATTATAAGAAACTTGTAAAAAACAAATGTAATCTTGCACTCCTTTCATCCAGCGTGCTGCCGGAAAAAAGAAGCAGCAAAAAAGCGGCAAAGAAAAAAATGACAGCTTATCGAAAGATGACAGAGAAGATGACGCTTCTTCAGATTCCGGTGATCGTTGACCGTGCAAAAGATGAAAAAGGAAAAGATGCACAGAAAGAATGGGAAAAGGTCTACCAAGTGATTTTGGGATGTGACGGCCAAAGTGCAGAATAGAGATTGCGTAAGATAGCAGAGTGTGGACAATGCTCTTGTGATCAGAAAAAGTGGAGAAAAGGATGAAAAAGAGAACATATCGGCTGTTGTGTGTACTTGCAGGTACAGTGCTTCTGGTAACAGGAGCACTGACCGGGTGCAGCACCTCAGGCAAATCGGGTGTATCGAAAGGTGACGGAATACAGCAGACGGAAGAAGCAGGGGCGGCAGAAAAACATGCTCCGAAGATAGACGGTCTTGAGTATGAGAAAACAATGAAGCTGAAATATGCTACGGGTTTTGATGTCTATTATTATAAAGAAGGATATAAATTACTGGACGTACACGAAGACAGGCAGTATCTGATCGTGCCGGAAGGTAAGAAGAAACCGGCAGATCTGGATAAAGAAATTGTGGTATTAAAACAGCCATTGGAGCACATTTATCTTGCAGCAACATCGGCAATGGCATTGTTTGATGCGATGGATGGGCTGGACAGTATCCGGATGTCGGGAGCACAGGCTTCGGACTGGTATATTGATCATGCGAAGAAAGCAATGGAAGACGGCAAGATCCTGTTTGCAGGAAAATACAGCGAACCGGATTATGAAATGCTGATAGATGAGGACTGTGATCTTGCAATTGAATCCACGATGATCCTGCATACACCAAAGGTTCAGGAGATGATCGAAGATCTGGATATTCCGGTGTTTATTGACCGTTCCAGTTATGAAAGTCATCCGCTTGGAAGGACGGAGTGGATCAAAGCATATGCAGCAATGCTGAACAAAGAAGATGCAGCAGATACATTTTTTGATACACAGACAGAAGTGATCGGCAGTCTGAAAGATTTTAAGAATACAGGAAAAACAGTTGCTTATTTCTTTGTGAATACAGATGGAACAGTGATCGTAAGAAGCAGTAGTGATTATATTCCGAAGATGATCGATATTGCCGGAGGAAAATACATTTTTCAGGATCTTAAGAACACAAAAAGCAAGAGTGCTTCTGTGGAACTGTCGATGGAAGAGTTTTATGCAAAAGCAAAGAATGCAGATTATCTGATCTATAATGCATCGATCGACAGTCCGATTAATAGCATTGCAGATCTGACAGCGAAGAGTGAATTGTTCGCAGATTTTAAGGCAGTGAAGAACGGAAATGTGTGGTGCACCGGAAAATCACTGTATCAGGCAACGGACATTGTGGGAAATCTGATTACGGATATCAATCTGATGCTGACAGATGGAGATGAGAGTGGTATGACATTCTTGTATCGGGTAAAATAGTACAGTATAATAATCAGGTGGGCGTTTGAATGTGTTCACCTGATTTTTTTAAAGGAGAAACGATGGAGAAAGAGAATTTCAGGCGGCGTTCCAGATACATCCTGGTATTCGGGGTTCTGGCAGCGGCGTTCTGTGTTGTAACAGTTTTAAATATTAATACGGGAAATGTCCATATTTCAATAGCAGAAATATGCAAGATACTGATTCGAAGAGGCGGAGAAGGAACAGAGGCAAACATTATATGGAAGATACGACTTCCGAGAGTACTGATGGCGGCAATCCTGG
>OIZW01001658.1_pt1 | contig 13062 bp, 10 predicted proteins | sample 1588581 | NCBI WGS metagenome assembly OIZW01 (sample SAMN03283266) | human gut metagenome | biome: human-associated habitat; material: feces | host: Homo sapiens | place: USA | collected 2013 | reverse complement strand
GCCGCACCTCGCTCGCCGTATCGGCACTTAGAATTATGCGGTATTGCCTTAAAGTTTTTCGCCAGGCCTTTTTTCAAAAAGGCCGAAAAGACTCCCCGTAACTGCCTTAATAGAACCCGTAACTCGGCAAAATCTTGGTGCTCTGCGCCCACAGGGTCGGCACGGGCAAGCCGGACAGAACGGGATAGAACCAGGCAAAGCACACCAGCGCCGCAATGCACAGCCCCGCGCCAATCTTTTTGGCGCGGTCCTGCCGCTTCATCTGCGTTAAAACCAGCACAACGGCCGTCAACGCAAAGACCGAGCTGGGGAAGTAATGGTACATGAAAGTGCAGCGCGATACCAGCATCCAGGAAAGCAGCTGGCTGGCGTACAAGATCAGAACGCCCGCTCCCTTTGCCGTGCCGCGAGCCGAAACCTGGCGCCACAGCAGCAGCAAAATGCAGAACAGCCCCGCCCAGCAAATGACCGGATTATAAAAACCCGCAATGCTGCCCTGAAGCCCAGCTTCCAGGTAAGAATTTTTGTAATACCACACTGGGCGCAGGTCCAGCAGCCAGGTGTACCAGCGGCTTTCAAACGGGTGGGTTGCTTTCAGGGTGGAATGATACCAGTACATGTAGGTTTGGCAATCCCACCAATCCCGCAAACCAAAGGTAGGGTCTTTCCACCAATAAGGCAGGTAGGATGCAAGATAGATCAGGAACGGCACAACGATGTAAAACGCCACACCGCCCACAGCAGCCATCCGGAATTCTTTCCAGAAGCCCGGCTGTTTTTGCTTCCAGCGGGCATACAGCACACCCAGGTACAATACCGCAAGCCCTGCCCCGGCATAAATTCCGGTCCACTTGGATGCACACCCAAGCCCAAATGCCACGCCGCCCAGCGCCATGGGCAGCAGCGAGCCGTTTACGCCGTTTTGCAGCACGCTCTGGCAATACCATACCATAAAATATGCGCCTAACAGGATAAAGAACGTACCGTAAATATCGATTGTGGCAATGCGGCTTTGGGAAAATCGCATGAACCCAGCGGCAATCAGCGCACCTGCCATGGCCCCGGCCCAGCGTTTGTGGGTCAGACGGCGGGCAAAGCACCACATCAGCGGCACCAGCATCACGCCGAACAGCGTTCCGGCACAGCGCCAGCCAAAGGCTGTCATTCCAAAAATAGCAATGCCCAGCATGATAAAATCTTTGCCCAGCGGCGGGTGGGTGGTTTCGTATGCCGTCATGCGGTGCAGCATTTCGTACCCAGTACGGCCATGATAGATTTCATCGAAATACATGCTGTTCAGCTGGCTGATGGTATCTGGCACTTCGCTCTGCTCATCAAACAGAGCATCGCCGCCCGTTACCGGCACCAGCGCACCGGTGGCATCCCGCAGGGCCAGTTCAAACATCTGCGCATTTTCAATCGTTGCGGTCAAGGTCTGCCCTGCCGGAGCCGTGATGGCCGTTTTGGTCCAGCAGAACGGCGTTGCATAGCTCAGTTCCTTCTGGTACAGCTCATTGCCCGCTGCATCCGTGATGCGCAGGCTGCCACCGGTGGAAATGCCGGGGTACACCCAGATTTCCACCGCGTCCTGCTGCGGGGTAAAGTCGATGGTTGCCGTGCTGTCCGTAGCATCCACAGGGTTCTGCGGTGCTTTCATGCTGCCAAGGTAAGCAAAGCTCACCACAGCAACGATCAACGTCAGCGTTGCCAAGGCTTTCTTCTCTTTAGCCGTCCAGGCAGGCTGCGGATCAATGCGCAGGGTGCACAGTCCCAGCTTTTTCTGCACTGTTTTTGTTTTATCTTTTTCGATGGTTTCCACTTTTGCCAGTGGAGAAATCGCTCCATGGCGGCAGATGGCCCACGCGGTGAAAGCCAGCAGCACAAAGGCTGCCGTTTCGGCAAAGCCGACTGCCATGGCAAACTCGCGGCTGGTATCGCTGCTGAGCCACTCGTCATCGCTGCCTACCAGGGTATACACAGTTTCCAGGTTCAAGAAGCCCGTTATCGACAGACCAAACCCGGCGCCATACAGACGGATGTCATTCCAGCGCGCCGCAGCAAGCAGTACCAGCAGCATGCCCAGCACCAGGTAACGCTCGTGCATGCAATGGGCAAAGGTAAAAATCCCCACCGTGTAAAACGCTGCCAGCAGCAGCGGGGAAAACTGCCCCGCCCGCCAGCTGATGACCGCCAGCACCACAAGCAGCACCGTGATAACAGCGATGTTGAAAATGCCCAGCACTTTCCAGCTCAGGTTAAACACCGGGCAAGCATCCAGCGCCTGCCAGTTGCCGCCCAGCGCTGCAAACCAGTTGAACGCATTGATGGTGGCATACTGGTAGCCAGACGCCGTGGTGATGTACTTATCGATCAAGGACGGCACCAGATTTTTTGCCCCGTAAAACGGCAGGCCCGCCAGCAGCGGCGGCAGCAAAGCCAGCGCAGCACCGCAAAAAATCTGGCCGACCGATTTCAGCGGGCTTTTGCCATCCCGCACGGCATCCGCAATAGCCACCAAAAAGCAGACGGCCAGCACCGGCCCAGCCAACAGTGCCTGCGGCTTGATGGCCAGCGCCACGCCGTACAGCACCGCAGCGAGCAGGTAGCGGCGCTCTTCCAGCAGCCAGAAGCAGAGCAGCAGCGGCAGCGCAAAAGCCCCATCGATCTGCTTCCAGATGCCGGTATCAAACAAGGTCAGCGGGCAGAATGCCGCAAACAGCACCAGGCAGCGCTGTGCCCTGCCCTGCCCCATATACCGGCGGCTGATATGGTCCAGCAGCACCACGGCGGCACAATCACAGATTGCGGGGATCAGTGCCAGCAAAAAATAAGTCCAGTGGGATTCATAGCTCAGTTGGAGCGCCTTGCGCACCAGGCTGACCAGCCCCAGCACAAGGATGTAGCCGGGCGGGTAGTCCGCAAAATAATCGGCGCTGTAAAAGGCCGCGGGACCTTCGCTGGCCAGCTTATCCCCCCAGGCCACAAAGCAGCTCATATCATAGGTGTAGCCTTCAGTAACAAGGGCCAGCAGCAGGCGCGCGGCAAGCGCTGCGGCCAATATAATATACAGCGTTCGCTCTTTCTGTTTGGTTCTGGTATTTGTCATTCTGAACTCTCCAGATCATGCAGCGTATTTGCCGCTGCAATAAAATAAGGAACTGGAAGCAGAGGCAGATGCTTCCCTGTTTCCAATTCCTTTGTTTTGCCGTGATTGTGCAGTAATAATTATAGCTTGGTCAGCTGCGGGCCCTTGGCGGTGTCCATCACATTCCAGCCCAGCTCAGTGATTTTGGCGCGCAGAGCATCGGCGCGGGCAAAGTCCTTGGCCTTTTTGGCTGCGGCGCGCTCTTCCACCAGCTGCTTCACTTCGTCGGGGGCTTCCTCGGCCTTGCGGTTGTACATCAGGCCCAGCACACCGGTCAGCTCGTCAAACGTGGCGGCGGCCTTTTCCAACGTAGCCTTATCGGCAGCATCGGACATGGTGTTGATGTCCTTGACGAACTCAAAAATGGCGGCCAGAGCATCGGGGGTGTTCAGGTCGTCATCCATGGCGGTCTTGAACTTTTTGCGTGCTTCTTCGCACTTTTCAGTCAGGGCAGTGTCAGTGCCATGGGCATTACGGATGGCAAAATCCAGGTTATCGCGGCAGGTGTACAGGCGCTCCAGGCTGTTCTTGCAGCTCTCGATCAGGTCCACCGTATAGTTCAGCGGCATGCGGTAACCAGCGGTGAGCATAAAATAACGGATCGGCTCATAGCCGTACTTATCGGCAATTTCACGCACGGTAAAGAAGTTGTTGGCGCTCTTGGACATCTTCTGGTTGTTGATGTTCAAAAAGCCGTTGTGCATCCAGTAATGGCTGAAGGTGCAGCCGTTGGCGCACTCCGACTGTGCAATCTCGTTTTCGTGATGGGGGAAGATCAGGTCCTGGCCGCCTGCATGCAGGTCGATGGTCTTGCCCAGGTGCTTACGGGCCATGGCGCTGCACTCAATGTGCCAGCCCGGACGGCCCTGGCCCCAGGGGCTGTTCCAAGAAGGCTCGCCCGGCTTGGCGGCTTTCCAGACAGCAAAATCTGCGGGGTCTTCTTTCAGGTCGTCATCCATCTGGCTGCGCAGTTCGCGGTTGCCGCTTTCCAGATCGTCCAGGTTCAGGTGGCTCAGCTTGCCGTAACCGGGATCAGACTTAACGCGGAAGTAGACATCGCCGTTGTGGGCAACGTAAGCATGTCCGGATTCGACCAGGTCCTTGACGATCTTGATGATCTCACCGATATGCTCGGTTGCGCGGGGGCGCACGGTGGGGGCCTTAACGTTCAGGCCCTCGGAATCTTTGATGTACTCGGCCTCGAACTTGCGGGCAACCTCCTGCATGGTGGTGCCGTTCTCCTGGCCTTTTTTGATCAGTTTATCGTCAATATCGGTGATATTGGAGACATACAGCACCTTGTTGCCAAGGTACTCCAGATAGCGGCGCAGCGTGTCAAACACGATCATGGGGCGCGCATTGCCGATATGGATATAGTTATACACCGTAGGGCCGCAGACGTAAATGCGATAAACGCCCGGCTCCTGCGGGATAAAATCTTCCTTTTTGCGGGTCATGGTATTAAAAATCTGCATGGACAGGAACTTCCTTTCCCAACTTTGCTGGTACGGCGCGGCTAAACCTGCAAACCGTTCAGATTTATTATAGCCGCCCTGATAAGCGGTTGCAAGGGGGCAGCATCATTTTGCCTGCATAAAGCAGGAACGATTCTGCCACAGGTAGATGCAGCCGGAAAGTGCGGTAACGGCAGCAACGGCCCAACACAGCACCTGGGTGGTAAAGCTGATAACCCCAACGCCGTCCGCCGGGGCGAGCGCCATGGCAAAGTAATAGAAGATGATGGTGACCATCTGCAGCACGGTTTTGACCTTGCCCCACATGTTTGCGGCAATGACGGTACCGGACTCTGCCGCAATCATGCGCACACCGGCCACAGCAAACTCGCGGAACATGATGATGGCCAGCACCACGGGGGAGCAGACACCGTCCACCACCATATAAATAATGGCGGCGGTGGTGAGCATTTTATCAGCCAGCGGATCCATAAACTTGCCAAAGTCCGTTACCAGGTGGTTTTTGCGGGCCAGGTAGCCATCCAGGAAATCCGTAAAGCTGGCCACAGCAAACAGAATGCCCGCTATCAAGGCATACGTTGCGTTGAACCGGAGCGTGCCCATATGGCTCATGGCAGCAAATACCATAAAGAACGGCACCATGATGACACGCATCATCGTTAATTTGTTAGGCAGATTCATGGTTTATTCCTCCACTTTGCTTTCCGCATAACCATAAAGATCATAAGTATCGGCATCGGTGATGGTAACGTTATAGAACGCGCCGGCTTCCAGCGGGGTATCTGCCGGGGTCATGATGCTGCCATCAATTTCCGGGCAGTCTGCTGCGGAGCGCAGCAGGTACATGCCGGTTTCATCGTCCACGCCATCGCAGATGCACTCATAGGTCTTGCCGACCTTTTCTGCTTCCTTTTCCGCGCTGATCTCGGCCTGCAGCTCCATAATGTGGTCTGCGCGGCGCTGCTTGACTTCCTCGTCAATCTGGTTGTCCATCTTGGCGGCCACGGTGTTTTCCTCGGCGGAATAGGCAAAGCAGCCCAGGCGGTCAAACTTGACGGTTTTGACAAAGTCGCACAGCTCGCTGTACTGTTCCTCGGTCTCACCAGGGAAACCTGCAATCAGGGTGGTGCGCAGCGTGATGTTGGGGATGGCCGCGCGCAGGCGGCGGATGGCATCCTCAATTTCTTTGCGGCCGCCGCGGCGGTTCATGTTTTTCAGCACCTCGTCATCGCAGTGCTGGATGGGCAGATCGAGATACGGCACAACCTTATTGTTGCGCACAAGGGCTGCGATGAATTCATCGGAGATACGCTCCGGGTAGGCGTACAGCACACGGATCCAGCGGATGCCCTCAATGGTGTTCAGCTTATCCAACAGTTCGCAAACTGCGCCGGGTTTGCCCCAGTCCTCGCCGTAAGCGGTGGGGTCCTGCGCCACCAGGATCAGCTCTTTCACGCCCTCCCCGGCCAGCCAGCGAGCTTCGGCAACACAGTCTTCAATGGGGCGGCTGCGCAGCGGGCCGCGGATGAGCGGGATGGCGCAGTAATGGCAGCGGTTGTTGCAGCCTTCGGCAATTTTCAGGTAAGCATAGTGGCGCGGCGTGCTGATAACACGGGCACCGCCCAGCTCCATATCGCATTTGGGGCCATAGCTTTCCACCTGGCCCGCGCCGTTGGCGGTCAGGCGCTCCACAATGGCGGGCAGAGCGGCGTTGGAGCCAATGCCCACAACGGCGTCCACTTCCGGCATTTCGCTCACAATCTGGGTTTTATAGCGCTCAGCCAGACAGCCGGTCACGATCACCTTCAGGTTGGGGTTCTGCTGCTTATACTGGCAGGCCATCAAAATGTTTTCAATGGCTTCCTCTTTAGCGGACTGGATAAAGCCGCAGGTGTTGACAATAATAATGTCCGCCTGTTCGGGGTCCGCAACCGTCTGGTGGCCCGCCTTGATCAGCGCGTGGCAGAATACATCAGCATCGACCTGGTTTTTGGGGCATCCAAGGGAAATAATTGCAATATTCATGTATGGTTGTTCCTGTCTCTCTTTTCAGTATGTTATGTTGGGCTCTGCCGCTTGCTTGGGCAAAATTCAGGCAAAGCTATCCGTTCGGTGCATTGATACCACAATGCCGCAGGAGCATTTTTTGCCCCTGCGGTGTGTACTTTTTTGTGTTACGCTTCGGTTTCTTCTGTCTCGGCATCTGCCAATGCCTGGCGGATCACGCTGTGGGAGAACCCGCGCCGTGCCAAAGCGGCAGCTACCTGCTGCCATTTGCCCTGTGCCAGCTTTGCGGCATAGTGGCGTTCCACCAGTGCGCGGGCATTGGCCAGCTCCGGGTTTTCCTCCTCGTCCTCCTCGCTTTGGGCAAACAGAGCTTCCACCGCTTCGGCGGCCGCGCCGCGGTCAATGCCTTTGGCGTGCAGATCATCCAGAATTGCACGGCGGCTCTTGCGCTTGCGCAGCAGCTCCGCCGCACGGCGGCGGGCAAAACCAGCGTCATCCAGCAGGTTCAGCTCCTGCATTTTTGCCACGGCGGCGGCAGCGCTGTGGGGGTCAAAGCTGCGGCAGAGCTTTTGATAAAGCTCCCCGGCTGCATGGTCCCGCAGGGCCAGCAGGTCCATGGCTTTATCCACAGCCTTGCGGGTGTCGCTTTTGGTCTGCAGGTCATGGATCTGCCATTCTTCCAGCTCATCCCCGGTATGCAGCCCCGCCATGGCAAAGGTGTCCTCGTCCAGCGAAAAGGCAAACTCGCCGTCAAAGAACAGCGCATAGCGGCCTCTTTTTGTTTCTTTTACCTGTGTCAGCTCCGGCATCGCTTATTCGTCAACCATGATGTCGAGGTCCATCTCGCTGCCGGTGGTCTTGGGTGCATCCGCCATGGGAGCGGCAGGGGCATCTTCAGCAGTAACGGGGGTAACAGCCGGCTTCTCCAGCGGCTTCACGGTTCCCTTTTTGCCGGCCGCCAGCAGACGGTCCGCATTTTCGCGCACCTGCTTTTCAATCTCAGCAGCCACATCAGGGTGTTCTTTCAGGTAGAGCTTGGCGTTATCGCGGCCCTGGCCCAGGCGGATATCGCCATAGTTGAACCATGCGCCGCTCTTTTGCACAATGCCCAGCTTAGCACCCAGATCGATCATTTCGCCCAGTTTGGAGATTCCCTCGCCGAACATGATGTCAAACTCGGCCTCACGGAACGGGGGTGCCACTTTGTTCTTGACGATCTTGGCGCGGGTACGGTTGCCGATAAAGGAACCGCTGGCGTCCTTCAGGCCCTCAATACGGCGCACATCAATACGTACAGAGGAATAATATTTCAGGGCGCGGCCGCCGGTGGTCACTTCAGGGTTGCCGTACATCACACCGACTTTTTCGCGCAGCTGGTTAATAAAGATACAGACGGTGTTTGTTTTGCCGATGATGCCGGTCAGCTTACGCAGAGCCTGGCTCATCAGGCGTGCCTGCAGGCCAACGTGGGAATCGCCCATTTCGCCTTCAATTTCGGCTTTGGGCACCATGGCAGCAACAGAGTCCACAACAATAGCGTCAATCGCGCCGGAGCGTACCAGAGCTTCGCAGATTTCCATGGCCTGCTCGCCGGTATCCGGCTGGCTGACCAGCAGGCTGTCAATGTCAACGCCAAGGGCGCGGGCATAGGTGGGATCCAGGGCGTGCTCAACGTCGATAAAGGCAACTTCGCCGCCCAGCTTCTGGGCTTCAGCCAGAACATGCAGGGCCAGGGTGGTTTTACCGGAAGATTCCGGCCCATATACCTCAATGATGCGTCCGCGTGGCAGGCCGCCGATGCCCAGCGCCAGGTCCAGCCCCAGGCTGCCGGTGGAAATGGCATCCACCTGCATGGCAACGTTGGTCCCAAGCTTCATCACGGCGCCTTTGCCAAACTGCTTTTCGATCTGGGCCAGTGCCGTCTCCAGCGCTGCCTTTTTATCCCCTGCCGGGCCGGTGGGGAGCTGCTTGGATGAACTTTCCTTTTTTGCTGCCATAAGTTTATATCTCCTTATCTGAGCGATCGTGCGTTGTATCCCATATGCACCACAGGCAACTGCGGTGCTGTTTTTATTTTGTACGGCAGGTGCGCCGCTATCCAAATGGTCGTCCTGCGTTTATCAGGTATTATTATAACCAATCGCGGCGCAAATTACAACCATTTGTTGTCATCTTTTCAAAATTTTCTTCGCATTTTCCACATTTCAGCTGCAAAACGTTGAAAATCAGATTTATTTCACCCGTTGGGCGTACACCACACGGTCGTTGCCGCCGTAATCCTTCCTTGCCTGCACTTGCTGCCAGCCGTTTTGGCGGCATATCTCCATCACATCCGCCCGCTGGGCACAGCCAATCTCAAACACCAGCCACCCACCGGGGCAGACAATATCACGGTAGTGGGCGGCAATGGCGCGGTAAAAATCCAACCCATCCGTTCCGCCGTCCAGCGCCATAGCTGGCTCGTGGGCGGTCTCCGGCATCAGGGCCTGCATCTCTGCCCCGGTCAGGTACGGCGGGTTGGAGATGATCAGCTGCACGCTTTGGGGCATAAGCTCTCGCCAGTATTGCAGCACATCCGCTGCCTTTGCCTGGACACCGGTGCCATGTACGTTGGCTTGCAGGTATTGCAGCGCCTGCGGGCTTTTTTCCACGCAGGTCACGCTGGCACCTGGCACAAAATGGCGGATGCCAATGCCCAGGCAGCCAGTTCCGGCGCACAGGTCCAGCACCCGGGGCTCAGGTTTTCCCATCTGCTGCAACAGCTCAATGGCAGTTTCGCACACCACCTCGCTGTCTGCACGGGGGCAGAGCACACCGGGGCCGACTTTGAAGGTCAACCCCAGAAAGTCCCACTCCCCTGCCAGGTATTGCAGCGGCACCCGCTGCATGCGCTGAGCCGCCAGTTCCGCCAGGCACTCAGCCTGCGGCCGGGTAAGCGGGTCAAACAGCAAGCGCGGATCTTTTCCAGCGGCAATGCGCAGCAGTTCGCGGGCGTCGTAATCAGCATCGGGGCAGCCTGCGGCCTGCAGAGCATCCTGCACCATGCGCACAGCCTGGCGCGGCAGAATGCCCGCCAGCTGCTGTGGGGCAAGCGGCGTTACCATTGGCCGTCCTCCGGCTTTTTGGGCAGTACGGGGGTAACGGCGGCGATGGCCACTTCAATCATGTCATCTTCCGGCTCAAAGGTCGTCAGGTGCTGCAGCCAAAGCCCCGGCACCGAAACAGCCCGTGCCAGCAGCGAGTTGGAACGCCCTGCCCACTTCAAAATCTCATAACAGATGCCCACCAGCAGCGGCAGCATGGCCAGCTTGTACAGCACGCGCAGCATGGTACCGCTCCACGGCAGCACCGCATACAGCACAATGCTGACCAGAATGACCAGAATCAAAAAACTGGTGCCACAGCGGGGGTGGAACCGCGTATGTCTGCGGATGTTAGCAACCGTCAATTCCTCACCTGCCTCATAGCAGGCAATCGTTTTGTGCTCAGCCCCGTGGTACTGGAACATGCGGTGGATTTCCTTCATGCGGGTGCAGAGGAACATGTAACCCAAAAAGATTGCCAGCTTGAGCACTGCTTCCAAGATGACCCGCAGCCAGCGCCCCATGGGGATCACTTTTGCCACCAGCCCAGTCAGGAACGTAGGCAGAAAGGTAAACAGAAAAATTGCCAGCACTACACCTGCGCAGGCGGAAAGGGTCATCAGCGCACTTTGTACCTTGGGGCCGGCGTGTTCGTCCAGCCAGCGGTCCAGCTTGCTCTCGTTCTGCTTTTCTTCCTCTTTTTCCTCTTCCGTCATGGCAATATCGGCGGAGTGCATCAGGTATTTGTACCCGTTCATCAGGTTTTCCACCATATTGCACACTCCGCGCACCAGGGGAACTTTATTGTACCAGTGGGTGGTCACATCGGAATAGCTCAGATCAATCGTGCCGTCCGGGCGGCGTACCGCGCAGCAGATTTTTTCAGGGCCACGCATCATAATGCCCTCCATTAGGGCCTGGCCGCCCACAGAGGTACGGAATTTTTCAGTTGGACGTTGTTCTTGCGGCATGGGTTCTCCTTTATTTTTGCGATCAAATCGGCTCGTGCAGATGTTCCTGCCCAGCGTGGTAGATGGGCAGGGTGATGGTAACGGTGGTCCCCTGTCCCAACGTTGAGGTGATATCCGCCGTACCGCCCAGTGCTTTGGTGATCTCATCCACCACCGCCAGGCCGATGCCGGAACCACGCACGGCGTTTTTGGCTTTGAAGAATTTCATCTTTACGTTTTGCAGGTCATCCGGCGCAATGCCGCGGCCCTGGTCCCGGATGCTGGCCGTTACGGTGGTGGCGGTGCGGGTCAGAGTAAAGAAAATGGTTCCTTCCGGCGGCGAATATTTGATGGCGTTATCAAATACGTTGACAAACACCTGGCGCAGGCGGGCGGGGTCAGCCCAAACGGGATACGGCTCCGGCGGTTCGTCATACACAAGGTGCAGCCCCTCCTGCCGGATGCGGGCTTCCACAAACAGGGCAGCGTCGGTGGCTTCGGCCACAAAATCCAGCACCTCGCAGTTCAGCTTGATGCCGTTTTGCAGGCGGGAAAAATCCAGCAGTTCCTCCACCATATCATACAGGCGGTCGGTCTCACTGCGGATAATGGTAATACCCTTGCGGTAGTTTTCGTCATCGGGGTCACGGATGTTGGCGATGGTTTCCACCCAGCCTTTGATGCTGGTCAGCGGAGTGCGCAGTTCGTGGCTGACAGAGGAGATGAACTCGTTTTTCATCCGTTCCGTTTTTGTCAGGTCCTCGGCCATCTGGTTGATGGCTTTGCACAGGCGGCCGATCTCATCGTCATACGGGGCATCCGGCAGGCGGGTGGTCAAATCGCCATGGGCAATGCGATTGGCGGTGGCTTCCACCTGGCCCAGCGGCCGCACAATGGTGCGGATAAAAAACAGGCCGCTGAACACCGCAAACCCCAGCACCACCGCCGCCACGCCGAACGAAACCATCAGCGTGCTGTACCACTGGCGGTCCACCAGCGTCAGGCTGGTAACAAGGCGCATGGCCGTCACATTGCCCGCCGCATAAGGCACCAGGCTGGTAACAGCCATCACGTGTTCGCCGTCCGCTGTGCGGAAAGTGACCATGCCGCTGCCGGTGGAGCCGGTGACAGCCTGATAAAAATCCCTGCCCTCGCTCAGCAGATTCTTGTTCATGGTGCCGCTGGAGGTTGCCAGCACCACGCCGGAGGAATCCAACAGCATGAACTCGAACTTATCTTTTTCATCAAACTGTTCCACCGTGCGGCGCAGGGACTGGCTGCGGCTTTCAGACGTTGCCTGGCTGCTGCCGGCGGTGCCGGTTGCCTGCAAACGTCCCTCCACGGTGGAAAACCGCGCCTGCATGGCACGCTGCACCCCGCCGTACAAATTCTGGTGGCTGTAATACAAAAACAGCCCCAGCGCCGCAGCCAAGATGCAAATGGTAATCAGCAGGCTGCCGCGCAGCCAGCGGCGGGTAATGCTCTGCACAGGCGGCAGCCCCCTTTCCATAAAAATGCGGTAATTATGCGTTCCAGCGGTAGCCATAACCCCAGACGGTCAAAATGTGCTGGGGGCTGCTGGGTTCATCTTCCACTTTCATGCGCAGGCGGCGGATGTTGACATCCACGATCTTGACATCGCCGAAATACCCCTTGCCCCAAACGCCTTCCAGGATCTTTTCGCGCACCAGGGCAGTGCCGGGGTTGCGGAAAAACAGCTCCATGATCTGAAATTCCACCTGGGTCAGGTCAATGGGCTTGCCGGATTTGTACAGCACGCGGCTTTTTTCATCCAGCACAAAGGGGCCGCTGACCAGCTGATCCGGCTCGGAGCCTGCCTGTTCATCGTCCGCAGTGGCGTTGCGGCGCACTCGGCGGGCCAGCGCTTCCACGCGGGCCACCAGCTCCGACACCGAGAACGGCTTGGTGATGTAATCATCCGCGCCGATGGAAAGGCCGCGGATCTTATCGCTCTCCTGCCCTTTGGCGGACGCCATAATAATACCGATGTACGGGTCGCCGTGGCGGATGGTTTCGCACAGCGAAAACCCATCCATGCCCGGCAGCATGATATCCAGCAACGCTACATCGCAGGGGGGATTTTTCTGGATCAACTCCAGCGCACGTTCCGCGCTGGGGGCTTCCAATACTTCCCAGCCTGTCATTTTCAGGTTCAGTGCCACAAGTTCGCGGATGCTGGCTTCGTCTTCTACGACCAGAATACGTTTCATTGTTTTTCCTTTCCCGGTCGGGATTCTGTTTCCCGCCGCCTGATTGTTATGGCGCACCGCCCGCAGATAGACATGCGCGTTTTACCGTATATTTTTAGTTTTTTTTTAACGGAACACGGTTGTTCCGTGGATGATATCGTCAATACTCAGGCCATAATACGGGGTCACCAC
>OIZW01001657.1_pt1 | contig 13066 bp, 10 predicted proteins | sample 1588581 | NCBI WGS metagenome assembly OIZW01 (sample SAMN03283266) | human gut metagenome | biome: human-associated habitat; material: feces | host: Homo sapiens | place: USA | collected 2013 | reverse complement strand
GCGGGCCGCGTCGAGGCTGCCGCCGGTGCGGAACGCTTCAAACCACGCGGCCTGTTCACTGGGAGTATTGCCCAACTCCGCAGGGCGGATAGCCTTGAGGTGCGCGGACACCATCGGCCCGCTGCGCCCGTTGAAGATCGAGACCTCGAGCGCGACTTCCACCTCACTGCCGACGGGATAGGCAAACGCCTGCGGCGCAATGCCGAAGCTCGACGCAAACAGCGTGTCGCTGCCCTGCCGCAGCCGGATGCGGGTGTGGCGACCCTCCGCGCCCATCGGCCAGATGCCGTCCACAAAGGCATGCTGCACCAGCAGCACGGGCGTGGGGTTCTCGCGGCCAAAGGGTGCCAGCCGGGCCAGTTCGCCGACGTTTTCCAGATTCAGCTCGCCCAGCGTGGCGGCGGCGTCCAGCCGCAGGCTGACGGCCTCGGGCGGGGCGGCGTGGGCCGCGGCCCAGGCGTTGATGGTCTGCCGGAACGCGGCAAGATTTTCTTCCTCTATCTCAACGCCCGCCGCGGCGGCGTGGCCGCCGAACCGCGTCAGATACTGTGCGCAGTCGGCCAGCGCACTGTGCAGGTCGAACGGGTCCGGTGCGCGCCCGCTGCCGCGGCCCTCGCCCTCGTGCATCGAGATGACGATGACCGGGCGGCTGAACCGCTCCATGAGCCGCGCCGCCACGATGCCGATGACGCCGGGGTGCCAATCCTCGCCGCTGACGACGAGCACGCGGTCCCGGGTGCGGGCGGGGTCGGCCTCCAGCGCCTGCAAAGCAGCGGCAAAGACCTGCTGTTCGGTTTGCTGGCGCTCGGTGTTGATCTCGGCCAGGCGTTCCGCTATGCCGGTGGCCTGATCCTCGTCGCCGCAGAGCAGCAGCTTGAGCGCTACCGCGGCGTTGTCCATGCGGCCCGCAGCGTTTAGGCGCGGGGCCAAACTGTAGCTGACCGTGTCCGCCGTGACGGGCTTGCCGCCGCAGCCGGCGCTCTCCAAAAGCGCGTGCAGGCCGGGGCGCATCGTGTCCTGCAAAAGGGACAGGCCCTCGCGGACAATGGTGCGGTTCTCCCCCACCAGCGGCATGACGTCGGCCACCGTGCCCAGCGCCGCCAGCTCGCCGTACATTTCCAGCAGCTCGGCGGGGTCGCAGCCCTCGAGCGCGGCACAGAGCTTGAAGGCCACGCCCGCGCCGCACAGGTCCTTGAACGGGCTTTCGTCGTCGGGGCGCTTGGGGTCAACAACGGCGATGGCGTCTGGCAGTGTGTCGCCCGGCAGGTGGTGATCCGTGATGATGAGGTCAAGGCCCAGCTCCTTTGCGCAGGCGGCCTCCTCGACGGCGGAAATGCCGTTGTCTACCGTCACGACGAGCTTGAAGCCCTTGGACGCCAGTGATTCCAGCGCCGCGCGTGTCAGACCGTAGCCGGAGCCGCGGGTAGGCAGCTTGCAGCGGACGTGTGCGCCCTGGCTGGTGAGACATTCGTACAAAATGGCCGTGGCCGAGATGCCATCGACATCATAGTCACCGTAGATGACCATGAGCTCCTCATTTTCGATGGCCTCCTGGATACGGACGACAGCTTTGTCCATATCGGTGAGCAGGAACGGGTCGCTCAGCGGTTCGTCCTGGCCCAGCAGGGCCTGCGCAGCGGCGGGGTCCGTGCAGCCGCGGGCGGCCAGCACCCGGCGCAGCAGTACGCCGCACCCGGCCCCGGCCAGCGAGGTTTCCGCCGCGGGGTCCGCCTTTTTCAGTTGCCACGCAGGGTAATTCATACAGTTTAGCTCCTTGTGTTAAAATCAGCTTCAAAATCGTGGGTCAGGCCATCCTGCCGCAGCATAGCCTCCAGCGTGTCGATCTCGGTGGAAACGTCCATGCTGACGTCCTGCAGAAGGGTGTCGTACAGCTTTTCATACGCTTGGTTCAGCGTGTGCAGGATGCCGGTGATGTCGCGGCGGATCTCCGCCGCGTTCGCGCTGTCCGTATCGCCCAGGCCCTGCGCCGTGTCCAGCAGCTTGCGGGTCGTTGGCAGGTAATACTCGCGGAAGCGGCGCACGCGGTTCAGCTGCTCCGGGTGGTTGTGGACAAAGCCCATGATCGACGCGCAGGTTTTCTGCATTGCGGCAAGCTCTTCGTCCGCATCGGTGCCCAGCTTGCCGCGGCAGACTTTTAAGTAGTTCAAAAAGTCCATGCCCTCGCGGCGGAACTGTTCGGCATCGGTCAGGGGTGCGGCAGGTTCGGCCTGCGGCGCAGCGGCGGGCTTTGCCGCCGTCGGCATGAGCGAATCGTCCAGGTAAAGCGTGCTGTAATCGTCGGAAATGGCGGCATTGGGCAGGTCGCCGCTGCCGACAGCCTTCGTCACAGTGGCATAGGCCGTTTCCTGCTTGATCTGCGCCTTGCGGGCCAGCGACGGCAGGTCGCAGGTCCAGTCATTGGCGGCGCGCAGCAGTCTGCGCAGGCGGCTGAAATAGGCCAGCTTTTTCATGCCCACAACGGCCATAAAAAGGAAGCCGAGCGTTGCGGGGTAAAACACAGCCGTCAAAATCGGCAGGGCTATAAAATCCTGTTGGGAAAGCCCCAGCGGCCCTGCGCCGACTGCCGTCAGGATGCCCAGCACAAGCGCCGCGATGCCGAAGCAGCCTGTAAAGGTCCAGCCAACCGCCGTCAACGCAACGCCGACAGACTGGCCGCCGTTTTTCCACTTGCGCTCCAGACGGCGCTTCCATGCGGCGAAGCTGTCGGGCTGCGGCCTGCTCATGGCATCGCCCGCCTGTGCAAGGGCGTCTGCAATGCTGCCCAGCACCGACGAGCCGAGCTTGCTGCCCGCCTCAACGGCGCTGTCCAGCATATCGCCGAAGTCGTAGTGATCGTATTGATATTTGGGAGTTTTGTTGTCAGGCATTTGGTTGTCCAATCTGTTGTCACTGCATTGTAGGGGCCGGACATGTCCGGTCCTCGTCTTTCCGGTTATAGGGCGGTTTCCTGTAGGCTGCGGGCCGGGCATGTCCGGACCCTGCGGACGCATCAGTCCGCCATCGGTCCCCAATTCTTCATCAGCTCGGCGGCGCAGCGCACACCGTCGACGGCGGCGGTCATGATGCCGCCCGCGTAGCCCGCACCCTCGCCGCAGGGGTAAAGCCCGGCCAGGCCGGTGCATTGCAGGTTTTCTTTATCGCGCAGCAGGCGCACGGGGCTGCTCGTGCGGGTCTCCAGACCCGTCAGCACGGCGTCGGGGGCGCGGTAGGCCGCCAGCTTGCGGCCAAAGGCGGTCAGGCCCTCGCGCAGGGCACCGCTCAAATCATCGGGCAGCAGGCTGCCGAGGTCGCAGGGCGTCACACCGCGCGGGTAGGTCGGCTGCACCGCGCCCAGCTCCAGCGCGCCGCGCCCGGCCAGAAAGCTGCCGACGGTCTCCGCCGGGGCGAGGTATCCCCCGCCGCCCGCGCGGTAAGCGGCCTGCTCCAGCCGACGCTGGAACGCGACGGCATTTGCAGGGTCGTTGTCGAAGTCGCTGCCGTCCACACTGACGACCACCGCCGCGTTGGCGTTGCGGCCATCGCGGGCGTGCAGGCTCATGCCGTTGGTGACAACGCCGCCTGCCTCGCTGGCGGCGGCGCAGACCGTGCCGCCCGGGCACATGCAGAAGGTGTAAACGCACCGCCCGCCGGAGACGTGCTGGCTCAGCTGGTACTCCCCCTTCGGCAGCGCCGGGTGACCCGCCGCGCCGTGGTAGAGGCTTTTGTCGATCTCGGTTTGCAGGTGCTCGGCGCGGAAGCCGACGGAGAACGGCTTGCATTCCAGCGGCAGACCCAGGCCGTGCAGCATGGCAAACGTATCCCGTGCGCTGTGGCCAACAGCCAGGATCAGCTGTTCACAGGGCACAGGGCCCGCCGTCGTCTCGATGCCGGTCAGCGCACCGTTCCGGGTGTGCAGGCCGGTCAGCGCCGTGTTGAACCGCACCTCACCGCCCAGAGCCTCGATCTCTCCGCGGATGCTGCGGATGACGCCGCGCAACAGGTCGGTGCCGACATGGGGCTTCTGCCGCCACGCAATGTCGGCGGGCGCGCCGTGGTCAAGGAACGCCCCGGTCACGAACGCGCACAGCGGGTCGCCGACGCGGGTCGTCAGCTTGCCGTCCGAGAAGGTGCCCGCGCCGCCCTCACCAAACTGAATGTTGGCGTTGGGGTCCAGTGTGCCGGTTTTCTCAAAATGCTCGACGGCTCGAATCCGTTCGTCCAGCGCGGGGCCGCGCTCGAGCACCAGCGGGCGGTAGCCTCTGCGGGCCAGCAGCAGCGCCGCGAACAAGCCCGCCGGGCCAAGACCGACGACCACCGGGCGATGAGTCAGCGACGTTTTCCCCGTTGTAAAGTCGAATTTCGGCGGCTGTGTATAACAGACACAGGGCGAGGCCCCGGCCAATGCCGATTCCTCACCCTCGTCCTTGAGTGTGACTGCGATGGTGTAGACAAGCACCGGCGTACCGTGCCGGGCGTCCACGCTGAGTTTTGCCACACCGCAGTGCGCCGCCCGGCGGGCGGGCACGCGGAGAATGGCCAGTGCCTTCGCCGCTGCCTCGGCGTCCGGGTCGGGGCAGGTCAGCGGCAGGCGGATGTTGCGGACTAAAAGCATAGATAAGGTTCCTTAAACGATGGTATTTTGTATGCGCCATGTAGGGTCCGGACATGTCCGGCCCTCGGCTTTCCTGTTATAGGGCGGTTTCCCGTAGGCTGCGGGTCGGGCATTCCCGGCCCCTACTGCGTCGCGTTACTTCGACGTGACCTCGCACTGGACCGTATAGCTGCCGGTGGCAAAAATACGGCTGGACGACGGGATCTGAATGCTGACAGCAATCGTCTGCTGGCCGACGGTCAGGTTCAGGCTCTGGCAGTCGATCTGCGCGACGATGCTGTCGGCGGACAGCTTCTCGATTTCATCCGCCGGGCCGTAGAGCGTCACACCGCTGACGATGCTGGACAAGATCTGAAGCTCGTAGTTGCTGGGCACGTTGATGGCGCGGATGTTCGAGACGTTCAGCTTTGTCGAGGTCATCTCCGACGTGTCAAAGTCCAGCGTGACGTTCGTGACGCCGTCCAGCGAGACGATGCCCGCGGGCAGCTCGATAAGGCGCTGGTAGTCGCGGCCCGGCTCAAACTCACGGGCCAGGTCAAAGTCCGTCACGGTCAGGGCCTCCAAGGCGCTGATCGTGCGGGCGGGACCGGCCACGCACAGAGTCTGCTGGCTCAGCGAATAGTGCAGGCTCTCGACGTCGAAGCCGTTCGGCGCGCCGATGAAGTCCACCTCCAGCGGCAGCTCCCGCACCTGATAGACCGTCAGCGTGACGTTGGCGGAGTCGCTCTCCATCGAGATATACTGCGGCGTGAAGGCGTTGCCCTCCTCGTCGCGCAGCTCCAGCGTAGCAGGCACCGTCGTGGTGTCGGCCAGCTCGCCGTCCATTTGGACCGGGGCGACGATGCTGGACACCTGATCCAGCTCGCTCGTCGGGCCGCTCAGCGTGATCTCGGCGGGCACGGCAGTGGTCTTGTTCAGCATATAGCCGCTGGAGATCGTCACCGCGGAGGCGTCCACCGTGACGGGAACGGTCTTTTCGCTGACCTCGTCAAAGACGACGTCGATGGTGCTTGGGCTTTCCACCGTACACTCAATGTCGCCGGGGAAGTCTGTTGTGTTCGTCACACGGGCCTGCAGGCGCAGCGTGACCTTGCCCGCGCCGCTGACACCGGCGTAGCTTGGGTAGACCATGATGTCGGCGCTGCGGATGTTGCCGATGATCGTGCTGTTGCCCTCGACTTTTACGGTCACGCCCTCAATGTCGGGCTTTTCCACAATGTCCAGACCCTGGGCCGTGTAGGTAGACGCGCCGCTCGTGTAGTTGATCGGCACGCCGGTCACCGTCGTGGAGCCCTGGGGGTCGATGTAGACCGTAACGATGATCCACATGGCAAAGCCCATGATGATTGCCAGAACGGCGGAAAGCACCGGGTTATCCCAGATCGTGCGCGGGCCCTTGGGCGCGGCGCCGTTCAGCCCCGGCGCGAGAGGGTTATTCGGGTTTGCCATGGTTCAGTGCGCCTCCCTTGCGCATCAGCTTTTGCAGCGGCGAGATATCGGCCTCCTCGTCCTCGGCGGGGGGAACGATCTCCTCCTGCAGAAGGTTGAAGAGGTTCTGGCGGTCCAGGCGGCGGATGAGCACGCCGTTCTTCGCCATCGAGATGATGCCGGTCTCCTCGCTGACGATGACGACGATGGCGTCGGAGTTCTCGCTCATGCCGAGGCCCGCGCGGTGGCGGGTACCCATGTCCTTGCCCATCTCGAGGTTGTTGGACAGCGGCAGCACGCAGCCCGCCGCCACAATGACGCCGTCGCGGATGACGACAGCGCCGTCGTGCAGGGGCGTGCCTTCATAGAAGATCGTGCCGAGCATTTCGGGGATGACATCGGCGTGCATCGGCGTACCGGTGCGGATGATCTCATCCAGATTATTGTTGCGCTCCAGTACCATCAGCGCGCCGGTGCGCGTGTCGGACAGCTGCTCCGCCGCGTCGCAGATGGCCACAACGGCGCTCTGCCACGCGCCGCGCAGCGACGGGTCACTGCGGCGGTTCCCGACCAGAAGGTTGGCCCACATTGTGGACTGACCCATGCGCTCGAGCGTGCGGCGCAGCTCCGGCTGGAAGATGACGACGGCGGCCATAAAGCCGATGGTGATGACGTTGTTGAGCACCCAGGTGACGGTTTTCAGGTTGAGCATGACGGCCAGACCGTAGAAAACCAGAATCAGGATGATGCCCTTGACCAGCTGGCCCGCGCGGGATTTGCGCGCGAATTGCAGCAGCTGGTAAAAGACAAAGGAGATAATAAGGATGTCCAGCGTATCGGACAGCGGGTCAAATGTACGCAGGCTGCTTAAAACGGCATTGAACATCTGGTTGGGCAGCATGGGCACCGCAGCCCCCTTTCTGGGTCAAAATAGGCATTAGAACAGGTGTAGAGGCCGGGCATGTCCCGCCCCTGCCGGGAGGCTGACAAAATCACTCGATCAGCGCCACCGCATGGGCGGCAATGCCGAGGCCCTCGCCGGTGAAGCCGAGGTGCTCCTCAGTCGTGGCCTTGACGCTGACGGCGTCCACAGGCAGACCGAAGGCGTCGGCAATGTTCCGGCGCATGGCCGGGATATGCGGGGCCAGCTTCGGGCGCTGGCAGAGGATCGTGGCGTCGATGTTGCCGACCTTATAGCCGTGCTCGGCGATGATGCGGGCGACCTCGCGGGTCAGGGCCAGCGAGTCCGCGCCCTTGTAGGCGGGGTCGTTATCCGGGAAGTGCTGGCCGATGTCGCCCAGCGCCGCCGCGCCCAGCACAGCGTCCATTACGGCGTGCAACAGCACATCCGCGTCGGAGTGGCCCAGCAGGCCCTTCTCATACGGGATCTCCACGCCGCCCATAATGAGCTTGCGATCCTCCACTAAGCGGTGAACGTCGTATCCGTGACCAATGCGCATGGTTTTCTCCTTTTGCAGATCTTCTTTTGTAGTGATTTTATAGTTGGCGTAATCGCCCTCGGTCAGCCTGACGGGCAGACCGGCCAGCTCAAACAGGCTGCAATCATCGGTGACAAGGCGGGCTTTTTCCCCCGTGACGGCGGCAAGCGCCTGGGTGTAGAGTGCGCGGCGGAAGCACTGCGGCGTCTGCACGGCGTAGAGCGTGGCGCGGTCCGGCGTGTCCAGCACGCGGCCCGACGGGTCTGCGACCTTCACCGTATCCTTGACGGGCACTGCGGGCGCGGCTGCGCCGGTCTCGGCGGCAGCGGTCAGTGCGGCGGTGATGACGTTCTCGCTGACAAAGGGGCGGGCGGCGTCGTGGATGGCAACAAGCTCGCCCGTCGCCGCGGCCAGACCGTTGCGCACGCTGTCGGCGCGGGTCGCACCGCCCTGTACGACGGCGCAGGGCTTGGGACAGGCGGCGGCGATGGCCTCGCAGGCGGCGCGGTTGCCGCCGCAGACCAGCACAAGCTGGGTAATTGCCGGGTGCGCAGTCAGTGCGGCACAGCTTGTCTCCAGCACGGTGCGGCCATCCGGCAGACGGTAGCTCAATTTGTCAAAGCCCATACGGCGGGATGCCCCTGCCGCCACCACAATGGCGGTCACGGCGGGAAGATTCGGTTGTGCCATGGGCACACTGCCCCCTTTACCTATTTATAATAAACATTATACAGGGTTATGCCAAGAAAATCCACTAAAATCAGGATGATTTTTTTGTGAGAATAAAAAAATATCGCATTCTCCGCAGGGGTCGGGCACACCCGGCCCCTGCGGAAAACGCGATTTTGCGGAAAGGCCGCGGGCGGGACATCTCCCACCCCTACCGTGCGGCAGGATCTTCCGTCACCGGCAGCACCAGCACCGCCTTTGCCCCGCGCGGTGCGTTCCGGGCAAAGGCCGCCGTGCCGCCGTGGGCGCGGATGATCTGCTCGACGACGTGCAGACCCAGAATGTGGGGCGTATTCTCCCCCGCTTCATCGGTCTGCAGGGCGTGCAGCACGGCGGGCGGGTAGCCCGCGCCGTCGCCGGCTATCGTGATCCTCAGTGTTTTTCCTGTGCGCACCGCGGAAAGCTGCACCTGCACGGGGCCGGGGTTGTGGCAGGCCGCATTGTGCAGCAGGTTTTCCACTGCGCGGGCCAGCAGCGCGGCGTCCGCGTCCAGAATCGCCTTGTCGGCGTCGGGTGCAATTTCCAACGCCACCGTGCAGCTGGCCGCCAGCGGGCTGTCACAGAACTCGGCGGCCAGCCTGCGCAGCAGCGGTCCGGCCTGGGTTGGCCGGCAGCGCAGCGGCTGCGCGCCGTATTGCAGCTTGCTGGTCAGGTTCAGATCCTCGATCAAAGCGCGCAGCTTCTCGCTCTGGGTGCGGATGCCGCACGCCTTCTGCCGCGCCGCGGCGGGCAGGGCGGTGTCCTGCTCGAGCTGCTCGGCCCAGCCCAGAATCAGCGCCAGCGGTGTGCGCACATCATGGCTGACCCCCGCGATCCAACTTGTGCGGGCATCGTCCCGCCGGGCGATGATCTCATTGCGGCGGCGCAGCTGCTCACTCGTGCGGTTGACCGTGTCGGCCAGCTCCCCCGCAAAGCCGTCTGTCGGCAGCCGGATCGTACCGCCATCGGCTACGGTGGCCAGCCCTGCGGCAATCATCTGCAAGCGCCGCGCACCGCGCCAGCTGAACAGCAGACAGCATGCAGCTGCCACACCCAGCAGCAGCGCCAGCGCGGGCAGCATACCCGCTGCCATGGCGTTCATAAGCTGCTCATTGTTGTAAATATTGTACTTCCAGACCGAACCGCGCGGCATGGCGGCAACAAACAGGCCGTAGTCTGCCGTCCAGCAGAACACCGGCCAGTCGTCAAGATACCACCGCGAGAACGAGGCAATTTCCGACGCTGTGTAGTGTTTATTCAAGTTCTGCGGCAGGTCATGCTGCCAGATCACACTGCCGTCGTCGTCCAGCGCCATCGCCCAGGCGTAGCCCTGCAGCCAGTCCGCGGGTGTGCGGGCGGGGTCCAGCTGCAGGCCGTCGGCGGTAGGGGTCAGGGCCTCTGCCAGCGTGCCGATGCGGACGCGGCTGTCCGTGGCCTCGCCGTAGTGCAGCCCCAGATAGACCACCGCCCCCAGCAGCAGACCCACCACCAGCAGCACCACCGCCGCCGTGGCCAGCACATAGCGCCCGATCATTCGTGTAAAGGTTTTCAACTTCACACCTCCCCAGTCAGCCGGTAGCCGATGCCCCGCACCGTGAGAAGCCACTGCGGATGCCCGGGGTCAGGCTCGATTTTCTCCCGCAGATGGCGGATATGCACGTTCAGGCTGTTCTCGTACCCGTAATAGTCCGCGCCCCAGACAGCCTCGCAAACGGCATCATAGGTTACGATGTGCCCGCGGTCATCGGCCAGCCTTTGCAGCAGGGCGCGCTCGGTGGCGGTCAGGGCCAGCGTTGTGCCGTCGGCGCGGCGGACGGCGGCGTCCTGCAAATTGACCGTGCAGTCCCCCAGCGTCAGCACCCGGCTGCGGCGCAGCTCGGTGCGGTAGGCGCGCTGCAAAAGGTGCTGCACGCGCAAAAGCAGCTCCTGCATCAGGAACGGCTTGGTCAGATAGTCGTCCGCGCCAAGCCCCAGCCCGAACAGCCTGTCCGCGTCGGCGTCCCGCGCCGAGAGAAACAGCGCCGGGACGTCCGATTCTGTCCGCAGGGTGCGGAATAACCCGAAGCCGTCGCCGTCCGGCAGGTTGATGTCCAGAATCATCAGGTCCGGGCGGTGCGCGGCGAAGGCCGCCCGTGCCGCGGCGCAGTCTGCGGCAGTGCATACGCTTTTGTAGCCTGCCGTGCGCAGGTTGTCCGTGACTAGGGTAAGCAGGTCTGGGTTGTCATCGACAAGGAGGATGGCGGCGTCGTAGATGGTGGTCATAGGTTTTCCCCTTTTTTGAGCTTGTAGGGGCCGCCCATATACGGCCCCTGCTTATCATACTACGATTCACCCCCGCCCACCATAGCACGACCCCAAAATTAAGGCAAAATTAAGCTGCTCTTACAGTTCGTTTAAGGCGCAGGGTGTAACATAGGGCCATACCGAAAGCAAAGGAGTGTGCATTATGCAAACCGTAATCGAGACAAAGGCCCTGTGCAAGCAGTACGGGCCGCATACAGCCGTGGACCATGTGGAGCTGCACGTACCGCAGGGGTGCGTGTACGGATTCATCGGGCCGAACGGCGCGGGCAAATCCACCACTATGAAGATGCTGCTGGGGCTCATCCACCCCACGGCGGGCCGGGTGCGCCTGCTTGGGCAGGAGCTGACCGAGAAAAGCCGCCTGCCGCTGCTGCGCCAGACCGGCAGCCTGATTGAGTCCCCCGCCGGGTATCTGCATCTGACCGCACAGGAGAATCTGGAGATCGTGGCCGACTTAAAGGGTGTGCCCCATAAGGACATCGGCCGCGTGCTGGACATTGTGCATCTGACGCAGGACCGCAACCGCAGGGTCGGGCAGTATTCGCTCGGCATGAAGCAGCGGCTCGGCATTGCCATGGCGCTGCTGGGCAGCCCGAAGCTGCTGATCCTGGATGAGCCGACGAACGGTCTGGACCCCGCGGGCATTCAGGAGATGCGCGCGCTCATCCGGAACATGCCCGCCGCCACGGGCGCGACGGTGCTGATCTCGAGCCATCTTTTGGGTGAGATGGAGCAGATGGTCGAGCAGGTCGGCATCATCGACCACGGCCATATACTGTTTGAGGGACCGCTGACCGAATTGCAGCGTCACAGCCGCGGCAATGTCACGCTGCGGCTGCTGGACCCGGCCAAGGCTGCGCCGATCCTGCGCGCCAACGGTCTGACCGCGCACAGCGACAGCTGCGTTGTGACACTGCCGCCCCTGCAGGATGCCCTGCTGGCCGACATCGTGCAAAAACTGGCTGCCTGCGGCGCGGGCGTTGTGGAGCTGACGCCCCACACCAAGACGCTGGAGGAGATTTTCCTGAGCCTGACGAGCGAGGAGGCGGACTGAGATGGGCAAAGCACTGCATGCGGAGCTGCAAAAGGCCCGCCGCCGCCACGATTTGCTAATCTGCCTGGCCGTGCCGGTGGTCGTGTATCTCTGGGCCGGGGCGGAGGCCCCCACCGGCGCGGACGAGCTGGCCAACGCCTACAGCGCCCTTTTGTTCGCGCTGCCCGTTCTGAACGCCATTTTAATGCCCATTGTGATGGCACTGATCGCCAGCCGCCTGTGGGACATGGAGGTCAAGGGCAATACTGCCAAGCTGCTGTATACTCTGCAAAGCCGCCGCAGTCTGTTTGCGGGCAAGGCGCTGCTGGGCACGGGCGAGGTCCTGCTGATGGTCACGCTGGAAATGGCCGTATCCATCCTGCTGGGGCGGGCGCAGGGCTACACCGAGGCGTTCCCTGCCGAGCCGTTTGTGTACACGGGCATTTGCACGCTGGCTGTCGATGTCATGCTGTTTTTCTCGGAGCTTCTGCTGATGTTGATTTTTGACAACCCGCTGCCTGCGCTTTGTGTCGGCATTGTGGGGGCACTGATCGGGCTGTTTTCGGCGTTCATGCCGCCCCTTGTCAGTTATTTTGTGCCGTGGGGCTACTTTGTCCCGCTGTCCTGCTATGAGGTTTCCTACTGGGACCAGGCCACCCACACTGTGACCTACGGCCTGCGGCCCTACAGCTGGGGACTGCTGGCGTTTACCGTGGTACTGGCTGCGGCTTTGTTTGCCGCCGCCTGGCGCATGATGCGCGATAAGGAGGTATAACGAATGCTGAAGCGTTGTATAATTGCCGAGAACCGCAAGCTGCATGCGTCGCCCATCTGGGTGATCTTCTTTGTGCTGCCGTTGATTTCCGCCGGGTACGGGACCTTCAACTATCTGCAAAATCTGGAAATCCTGGCCGAGCGGTGGTACAGCCTGTGGACGCAGCACACGCTGTTTTACTCGATGCTGTTCTTTCCCGCGATGGTGTCGGCGTATGCGGCCTACCTTTGGCGGCTTGAGCACCTTGGCCACAACTGGAACCTGATCATGGCAGCACCCGTGCGGCCCTTTGCGCTGTTTGCGGCAAAGCTCCTTGTCGTTGTAAAGCTGATGTGCTTTACACAATGCTTTGTCTTTGTGCTGTACGTGGCGTGCGGGCGGCTGTTTGCCGGGTTCAGCGATTGGCCGCCGGTGAGCATCGTTTTCTATCTGGTGCGCGGCATTTTCGGCGGTCTGGCTGTGGCGGCGGTGCAGCTTTTGCTGGCCATGCTGATCCGCAGCTTTGCGGTGCCCATTTTCTTAGGGCTGGTCGGCGGCATTGCGGGAATGCTGATCGGCAGCAAGGGCTATGCCCTGCTGTGGCCCTACTGCCTGATGCAGCAGGGCATGAACGCCAACCGCAGCACCGACGTGCTGGCCGGGAATGTGCTGCCGTTTTTGCTGGCGTGTGCAGGCTGGCTGGCGGTGGTGCTTTTGACCGCAAAAGTGCTGCTGGAAAAAACGGATGTGAAAGCGTAATGTTTTACCGCGCAGCAAGGGCCGCGTAT
>OIZW01001655.1_pt1 | contig 13096 bp, 8 predicted proteins | sample 1588581 | NCBI WGS metagenome assembly OIZW01 (sample SAMN03283266) | human gut metagenome | biome: human-associated habitat; material: feces | host: Homo sapiens | place: USA | collected 2013 | reverse complement strand
TCGTATATACTCCGTTATGCGGTACCGGTAACAAGCCGGTAAGACGTATCCTGTCCGAGCTGGGATTTAAGCACGTCTATGTAGTTCCCGAACAGGAGAATCCGGATCCAAACTTCACCACACTGGATTACCCGAACCCTGAGGATCCCAAGGCATTTACATACGCACTGCGTCTGGCCAAGGAGAAGGATGCGGACATCGTTCTGGCAACCGATCCCGATGCAGACCGTCTGGGTGTGTATGCCAAGGATACCAAGACCGGCGAGTATGTGGCATTTACCGGTAACATGTCCGGTATGCTGATCGCAGAATATATCCTGCGAGAGAAGACTGCTACCGGCACTATGCCCGAGAATCCCGCACTGGTAACCACCATCGTTACCACCAATATGACCAAGCCCATCACCGAAGCTTATGGTGTAAAGCTGATCGAAGTACTGACCGGCTTCAAGTTCATCGGTGAGCAGATCAAGTTCTTCGAGCAGACCGGCAGCAACAATTATGTATTCGGTCTGGAAGAGAGCTACGGCTGTCTGGCAGGTACTCATGCAAGAGATAAGGATGCAGTTGTAGCAGTTATGTGTCTGTGTGAAGTGGCGGCTTACTGCAAGAAGCACAACATGACTCTGTGGGATATGATGGTATCCATGTATGAGAAATACGGTTACTTCAAGGAGACCCAGTACACCATTACCATGAAGGGTATCGACGGTGCAAGACAGATCGCCGAGATCATGGATAAGCTTCGTAAGAATCCGCCCAAGGCATTCGGTGACCTGAAAGTGGAGAAATTCCGTGACTATCTGAACGATGTAGTCATCGACATGGAGAGCGGCGAGAAGACCACTACCGGACTTCCCAAGTCTAATGTCCTGTATTTTGAGCTTCCCGACAATGCATGGTGCTGCGCCCGTCCTTCCGGAACCGAGCCCAAGATCAAGTTCTACATGGGTGTTAAAGGTAACAGCATAGAGGATGCACAGGCCAAGGTAGAGAAGCTGACCGAGGATGTAAAGGCTGTACTGTAACCACCATGAGCAAATAGCATGCAAGTATGTTATTCAGGAAAGCTCTGGAAGAGCGATTTTGCGAATGGGGTTCTGAATAGTTAATGTTATTTTTAAGAGCGAATCGCCCGGGAAGGGCGATTTGCTCTTTTATAAAAGTGGAGGTATCCGTGGCAAAGCTGAACATAGCAAACCTTAAGAAAACTCTATATTATTTGCAACGCAACGGCCTGAGGGAAACCTGGATCTCTGTAAGGGAACGCCTGACAGAGACAGACCGCTATTTTTATGTGCCCTGTCCGGAAGAGGAACTGGAAAGGCAAAGTTGCAGAAAATGGGATAATCCGGTTACGCTCAGCATTGTGGTGCCGTTGTACCGTACCCCGGAAATCTATCTGAACAGAATGATAACAAGCGTTATGCAACAGAGCTATCCTCACTGGGAACTGATTCTGGCGGATGCCACAGAGGATCACAGTGTGAAGGAGACGTTGACAAATCAGGGATTCCTGACAGAACGGCTCCTGGAAAATGCGGAAACTATTGCAGCGGATGCAAGGATCCACTATATACACCTTACGGAAAATGCCGGAATTGCGGCGAATACCAATCAGGCATTACCCTATGCAAGGGGAGAATATATCGGCCTGCTGGATCATGATGATGTATTGACACCGGATGCTCTGTATGAGATGGCAGATGCTATTACCAAAGCAAATGACAGAGGTGTCAGAGTTGCATTCGCTTATTCGGATGAAGACAAATGCAACGGGGATGAGACAAAATATTACGATCCCAACCATAAAGAAGACTTTAATTACGATTTAATCCTGAGTAATAACTATATCTGCCATTTTCTGGTGATGGATGCAGATCTGATGAAGAAACTGGCATTCCGGCCAGAATGCGACGGTGCCCAGGACTATGATCTGGTGCTGCGGGCAGTGTCAGAGGTGCTGGCTGCAGATGGCCGCTCCGGGGAGGAGAGAATTCTTCATATTCCCAGAGTGCTGTATCACTGGAGATGCCATGAAGCATCTACAGCAGCCAATCCCCACAGCAAGAAATATGCTTACGAAGCGGGGCTGCGTGCACTGCAGGATCATGCGGCAGAGCGTGGGATCCCGGCAAAGGCAGAGGAGACCAGACATGTAGGATTTTATCGGTTACAATATACAGAGGTATTACAGGAGAGACCGGATGTGGCTGCCGTAGGTGGCAGAGTGCTGTCTGGGAAAAACCGCGGCAGGATCGCCGGCGGCAGAATGACTGCGGACGGAAAGGTGTTCTACGAGGGACTGCCGAAGGACTATGGTGGTTATCTTCATCGGGCGGAGCTGTCCCAGGATGCAGAAGCGTTAGACCTTCGCTGCATCAGGATCCGGTCAGCTGACAGGGAATTGTTTGAAAAAATCGTGGGAGTGCCTTATACGGAAGTAGTAAGAGGTCCGGAACAACAGCCGGTATTTGACAGCTCCACACTGCCTGCCGGGGCAGATATCCGGCTTTTAAGTCTGCAATTATCGGAAGCATTACGAAAACGGGGAAGACTGCTGTATCTGCCGGAGTATCCGGAGAAATGGGAGAGACTATGAAGGAAGTAACCGTCGTTATACCCAATTACAACGGAATGAAATATTTACCGGAATGCATGGCTTCCCTGTGTCAGGGACAGGAAAATGCACCGGAATATGAAGTGCTGATCATAGACAATGGTTCTGCTGACGGGAGCGTGGAATATCTGGACAGCGAATGGTGTCGCAAAAAAGAGGCACCGGCAGAAGAGGGGGGAAAACCGCAGGTGCGTCTGATCGCCCTGCCGGAGAACACCGGCTTCTGTCATGCGGTGAATCTGGGAATCCGGGAGGCACGAAGCCCCTATGTGATCCTGTTGAACAACGATACCAGAGTAGAAGCTGGATTTGTGAAAGGACTGTATGATGCCATTCGGAAGGATGAAAAGATCTTTTCCGTCAGCGCCAAAATGCTTATGTGGGATAAGCCAGAGCTGCTGGATGATGCGGGAGACCGCTACTGCGTTCTGGGATGGGCATATTCCCGGGGAAAAGGCCGGCCTGCTGTGGATTATGACAAGAATGTCAGCATATTCTCAGCCTGTGGCGGAGCGGCAATTTACAGACGTCAGGTATTTGAGGAGATCGGCTATTTTGACGAAGCGCATTTTGCTTATCTGGAAGATCTGGATATCGGTTACCGTGCCCGGATCTACGGCTATGAGAACCGGTACGAGCCGACGGCATCCGTTCTGCATTACGGCAGTGCTTCTACGGGATCCCGCTACAATTCCCGGAAAACGGAACTTTCTTCTTCCAATAATATCTATGTCATCGGCAAAAATATGCCGCTACTACAGTGGATCCTGAATCTGCCGTTCTTTTTGCTTGGATTTGGCATAAAATTTCTGTTTTTTTGTAAGAAGAGAATGGGAAAACTATATTTAAAGGGATTGGCCGAAGGGTGGAAACGTACCGTGGGTCCTGTGGGAAAGCAGGCAAAGGTGCACTTTCAATGGAGCCATCTATGGAATTATGTGAAGATTCAGTGGCAATTATACCTGAATGTTTTTCGAATTCTTATGAAATCTTAAGAAATTGCTTCATAAATTCTTAAGTTGAGAAAAAACCACCGTTATTGTAGAATGAAATCGTTGAAAAGAAGCTTTTCGGACTTAAAGATTGGGTGACCCGTATGATAAAAGACAACCAGAAAGTCTTTAACAGGCTTCTTGTGATAATAGATGCGCTGATCACGGCAGTATCTTTTGTCCTTGCCTATTATATCAAATTTTATATCTTAAATGACGGTCCGGGGATCGGTGTCCTGCCGGTGCAGGATTATTATATGCTGCTTCCCTTTATTGTACCCGGTTATATGTTCCTGTATTACCGGTGCAGTGTGTATTCCCCGAAGCGTACGGTTCGCCGCAGACATGAGATATACAGTATCCTGCAGGCGAATACCATTGGCCTGGCGGCTTTGATCATTATTTTATATATGATCATCCGTGAGATCAATTTTTCACGATCCGTCATGGCAATTTTTTATGTCCTGAATGTTTTTCTTACTTCCGTATTCCGTATCATCATGCGCAAGGCATTGCGTTCCATACGGAAAAAGGGGTACAACCTGAAGCACATTTTGCTGGTAGGTTATTCCCGGGCGGCGGAGGAATATATCGACAGAATCCTCAGCAATCCCCAATGGGGATATGTAGTGTGTGGTATTCTGGATGAGCACATCCCGGGCGGCACGACCTATAAGGGAGTGAAAGTACTGGGAACGCTTGGTAATCTGGAATACATCCTTCCGGAGAACAAGCTGGATGAAATCGCGATCACACTTTCCCTGAAGGATTATGATTATCTGGAAGGTGTGGTGGATATCTGTGAGAAATCCGGGGTGCACACCAAATTCATTCCGGATTACAGCAGTCTGATCCCCAGCAGACCCTATACGGAGGATCTGATGGGATTACCGGTGATCAATATCCGGTATGTACCGCTGACGAATACAGGCAATATGGTGATCAAGCGGGCAATGGATATCGTTGGTTCCATTTTCGGTATCATTATTACCTCACCGATCATGCTCATATCAGCAATTCTGGTAAAGCTGTCCAGCCCGGGACCGGTGATCTTTAAGCAGGAACGGGTAGGACTTCATAATAAGCCGTTTTATATGTACAAATTCCGCAGCATGGCAATGCAGACGGCGGCGGAAGAGAAAAAGGGCTGGACGGTACGCAATGACCCCAGAGTCACCGGTATCGGTAAGATTCTCAGACGTACCAGTATCGATGAACTTCCCCAGCTGTTCAATATCTTAAAAGGAGATATGAGTCTGGTCGGTCCCAGACCGGAAAGACCGCAGTTTGTGGAAAAGTTCAAGGAAGAGATTCCCCGTTACATGGTAAAACATCAGGTACGGCCGGGACTGACCGGATGGGCACAGGTGAATGGCTTGCGCGGTGATTCCTCCATCAAGAAGAGAATCGAATATGATATTTACTATATTGAGAACTGGACCATTGGATTTGATATCAAGATCATTCTTATGACGTTCTTTACAGGATTTATCAATAAAAATGCTTATTAGTACAAGGAGAAGACAAGATGGCAACAAATTCTAACAACAATGGCGGCAATGGTCAGAGACCTGCCGGAAGCGGAAGAAAACCTTCCGGAAGCGCACAGAGACCTACAGGACAGAGACCCGCCGGAAGCGGTCAGAGACCTGCCGGCAGTGGACAGAGAACCGGAGCTGCGAACGGACAGAAGAGAATGTCTGCCAAACAGCGTGCAGCCAAGAAGAGAAAAAAGGTTATCATCTTTGGCATAGAGATCGTAGTGATCCTGTTCATGGTAGCATTATTGTATCTGGTAATGACTCATACCAGCAATGAGGGCCCCAAGGTAACCGTTCTGGAGACAGAAGAACTTCAGATTCCCGAAGAGGTGCAGCAGGATGAAACTATGAAGGGCTATATGAACATTGCCCTGTTCGGTGTGGATGCCACCAAGGAAAGCCTGTTGTACAAGGGCAGCCGAAGCGATAGTATCATGATCGCCAGCATCAACATGGATACCGGTGATATCAAACTGGTCAGCGTATATCGTGATACGTACCTGAATATCGGTACGGATTCCTACCAGAAATGCAATGCCGCTTATTCCTATGGCGGAGCAGAGCAGGCGGTTAAGATGCTGAACATGAATCTGGATATGGATATTACGAACTTTGTGACCGTAGGCTATAAAGGACTGAGCGAAGTGATCGACGGTCTGGGCGGTATCTATATTGATGTGGACTCTGAGGAGATCAAGCATATCAACAACTATCAGATCGGTATTGCAGAAGTTTTGAAATGCGATTATACACCGGTAACTGAGACCGGTATGCAGCTGTTGAATGGTCTGCAGGCTACTGCTTACTGCCGTATCCGTTATACCGCTGGTAACGACTTTAAGCGTGCTGCCCGTCAGCGTGAAGTTATTCAGGCAATCGAAGATCAGGCAAAGAAAGCAGATTATGCAACATTGTCCAAGGTATTCAACAGTGCCATCGACGACATTTACACCAGTCTGGATTCCAAGGACATCCTGGATCTGCTGGGCAATATTTCAAATTATCGCATAGTGGACGAAGGAGGTTTCCCCGAAGAGACCATGCGTGACACCGGCAATATCGGTGCAAAGGGAAGCTGTGTTATTCCGGTAAATCTCGAAAGCAATGTAGTATGGCTGCATCAGTTCCTGTTTGATGATGCCAACTATTCCGTAACCAGCAACGTGAAGGAATACAGCAATAAGATTGAATCTGACACATCACCTTATATGAATAAGTAAGAAACAGTGTATAGAGTAAAGCAACAGGAATACAAGGGAGTCTTCCGGAATCTGCCGGGGCTCCCTTGTGCATTACCCAGAAGGTTATAATCCTCTTGGACAGTAGGAAAAGGCTTGTGCCGCAATAAGAGTTAAAGTATAATGAACCAGAGATTGGAAAAGTGAGGAGCGCTCTGACATGGAGATAGATGTGATCATTCCCCTGTATAAGCCGGGAAAAGAATTATTTACATTATTGGATAAACTGGGCAGTCAGAGCGTACCGGTACATCAGGTGATTCTTCTGAATACGGAAGAAAAATATTTTGATCAGCTGATCTACGGAATCAGATTTCTGGAAACCTATCAGAATATCAAGGTATACCATGTATCCAAAAGAGAGTTCGATCATGGCGGTACGAGACGGATGGGAGTAAAAAAGTCTTCCGCGGATGTCTTCGTGATGATGACACAGGATGCCATGCCGAAAGATGACAGGCTGATCGAAAAACTGGTGGAACCCCTGCAGGGGGAAGTGGCGGTGGCCTATGCGAGACAGCTGCCCAGAGAGGATTCGACACCGGTGGAGAGCTATACCAGAGAATTTAACTATCCGGCAAAGTCCCGGATCAAATCGGCAGCAGACCTGGACAGCCTGGGGATCAAGACCTTTTTCTGCTCCAATGTCTGTGCGGCCTATCGCCGGGAGATCTATGAGGAACTGGGCGGGTTCGTCAGACATACGATATTTAATGAAGATATGATCTATGCGGCAAAGGCGGTGGAAGCAGGATACTCTGTGGCTTATGCGGCGGATGCGCAGGTGGTGCATTCTCATAATTATACCAACGGGCAGCAGTTCCACAGAAACTTTGACCTGGGAGTATCGCAGGCAGAGCATCCCGAGATTTTTGCAGCATATCCTTCGGAGTCCGAGGGAAAACGAATGGTGAAAGATGTGACGGTATATTTGCGCAGCAACCATATGTCTGCCGGATTGCCCCATTTTTATATGCAATGCGCCTGTAAATATGCAGGTTATTTACTGGGAAAGAACTATCGCAGGCTCCCGAAAAAATGGGTACTTGCTTTTACTTCCAACAAGGAATACTGGAAACAGAACAGAAAGGATGTATGACTATGTGTGGTATTGTAGGTTATATTGGAACAGAACAGGCAGCACCGATCATTCTGGACGGTCTGTCCAAGTTGGAATACCGTGGATATGATTCCGCAGGTATGGCAATTTTTGACGGTGAGAAGATCAACACCAGAAAAGCAGTGGGAAGACTTAAGGTTCTGGAGAACCTGACCCACGGCGGAGAGAATATGAAAGGAACCTCCGGTATCGGACATACCCGTTGGGCAACTCACGGAGCTCCCAACGATATCAATTCCCATCCGCATATGAACAATGCGGGAACCATTGCCGTGGTACACAACGGCATTATCGAGAACTATATTCCCCTGAAGAAAAAGATGCAGGATAAGGGGTATCAGTTCGTATCCGAGACTGATACCGAGGTATTGGCACATCTGTTAGACTATTATTACAAGGGAAACCCTCTGGAAGCCATCACGAAGGTGCTTCATCGTGTGGAAGGCTCTTATGCGCTGGGAATCATGTTTGCAGATCAGCCGGATAAGATTTTTGCAGCCCGCAAGGACAGCCCGCTGATCGTAGGAAAGAGCGACAACGGCAGCTTTATCGCTTCCGATGTTCCTGCGATATTGAAATATACCAGAACCGTATATTATGTAGACAATCAGGAAGTTGTGGAATTACAGCAGGGTAGTCTGCGTTTCTTCTCCGTGGATGAGGAAGAGATCGAGAAGCAGCCGGTGACCATTGACTGGGATGCCAATGCGGCAGAAAAGGCTGGATATGAGCACTTCATGCTGAAAGAGATCTATGAGCAGCCGAAGACCATCAACGATACCATCTCTCCGAGAATCAAGGATAATGATATTGTGATCGAAGAGCTGAACATGAGTGATGAAGAGATCAAAGAGATCACGAAGATCCATATTGTGGCCTGCGGCTCCGCATATCATACCGGAGTTACCGCAAAATATGTGATCGAGGGTCTGGCAAGAATCCCGGTAGAAGTGGATGTGGCCAGTGAATTCCGTTATCGTGATCCGATTCTTCAGAAGGGTAATATGGTCATTGTCATCAGCCAGTCCGGTGAGACGGCAGATACTCTGGCAGCACTGAGAGAGTCCAGGGAAAGGGGCTTCAAGGTACTGGGCATTGTCAATGTGGTGGGAAGCTCCATTGCCAGAGAGGCAGACAGTGTTATGTATACCTGGGCAGGTCCCGAGATCGCAGTGGCTACCACCAAGGCTTACAGTGCACAGCTAACTGCACTTTACATGTTGGCTATGAAATTCGCCAGGGTACGTGGTACTATTGATCAGGAGAAGTTCGCCGGTATGCTGACAGATTTAAGATGCCTGCCGGATCAGATCGAACTGCTTCTGGGACAGAAGGAGAAGATCCAGCATTTTGCCAACCGTTACGTGGGAGCAAGAGATATCTTCTTCATCGGACGCGGTATTGATTACGCGATTTCACTGGAAGGATCCTTGAAACTGAAGGAGATCTCCTATATTCATTCCGAGGCTTATGCAGCTGGAGAACTGAAGCATGGTACGATTTCTCTGATCGAAGATGGTACGCTGGTAGTGGCTTTGGCAACCCAGCCGGATCTGTTCCAGAAGACCATCAGTAATATGGTAGAAGTAAAAGCAAGAGGAGCCTTTGTTATGGCAGTCACCATTGAAGGCAACAAGGCCATTGAGAAAGCGTCGGATTATGTAATATACATCCCCGAGACCAATCCGTACTTTACCAATTCTCTGGCAATCATTCCTTTGCAGTTGTTCTCCTACTATGTGGCAGTGGGACGCGGCTGTGACGTGGATAAACCCAGAAACCTGGCAAAATCCGTTACTGTTGAGTAGAGTGTAATAACTTACCCATAGAGAGACTGCTTGCAGGCAGAACAGACTCTCTGTTTTTTCAGGATTCATAATTGCTTCAGAAAGTTATCACAATTCGGACACAATTGACGGATATACTGTGTTCATAAGGTGAGAGGAAGAAATGAAACAGGTAATGGTAAAAAGAGTTTCTCACTTGCAACAGGATAGGAGGAAGCAATATGTACGAGAATAATAATTTTTCCGGTTACGGAACCGGCAATGAAAATACAACCGGTACATTCAGTGGAGCAGATCTGAATGAGACAAGAACAGAAAACAGTTATGGCTATGAAAATCATAGTACTACCCAGAGTGCAGCAGGAAGCACGAATGGTTACACCACTTATCAGATGGGCGGAACCACAGGCAGCAACAATACGGAGCCTAAGAAAACCCAAAAACATGGCGGTTACTTCCGGAAGGCAATGGTAAGTGTCAGCCTGGGATTGTTCTTCGGACTGTTCGCAGGAATCGGTTTCTATGCAGTACAGCAGGGAACCGGGATGTTTACGACCAGCACAGATACCGCAGTGGTAGATGAGATCGCTTCTGAGGCAACGACAGAAAGTACCCAGAGTGCACAGCTGGCTACCAATGTTACTTATGTAGAGTCCGATGTATCCAATGTGGTAGAAAAAGTAATGCCTGCCATGGTATCCATCGTAAATAACTTTACCGAGACAGCCAATGTCTTCGGACAGCAGTATACACAGGAAGAAGCAGCCAGTGGTTCCGGTATCATTGTAGGTAAGACCGATGATGAACTGCTGATCGTATCCAATAATCATGTAGTAGAGAGTGCAGATACTCTGACCGTTACTTTTATCGATGGCAGTGAAGCACAGGCACAGGTCAAAGGACTGGATTCCGACATGGATCTGGCAGTGATCGCAGTATCTTTAAATGATCTGAGTGATGATACCAAGAATGCTATTACAGTAGCAACACTTGGCAGCAGTGATGATCTGAAGCTTGGTGAGCCGGTCATCGCTATCGGTAATGCCCTTGGCTATGGTCAGTCTGTTACCAACGGTATTGTAAGTGCCCTGAATCGTGAGATCACTCTGGAGAACGGCTCTACCGGTCTGGAGAACGGCTCTACCGGTACTTTCATCCAGACCAACGCAGCCATCAACCCCGGTAACTCCGGCGGTGCACTGCTGAACATGAATGGTGAGGTTATCGGTATCAACTCCAACAAGATCGGTGGTACTGCCGTAGAAGGTATGGGATATGCTATCCCGATTACTTCGGCAAGTCCTATCATTGCAGATCTGATGGAGCGTCAGACCAGAACCAAGGTAGCTGAGGATGAAGTCGGTTACATCGGCATCTCCCTGCAGGAAGTAACTTCCCAGATCTCCCAGATGTACAACATGCCGGAAGGTATCTATGTATTATCTGTAGAGGAAGGCAGCGCAGCAGCCAATGCCGGTATCATGAAAGGTGATATCATTACCAAATTTGACGGCAGCAGTATCTCTTCTTACTCTGATCTGCAGAAAACGTTACAGTATTATGCGGTCGGTGATTCCGTAACCGTAACGGTACAGAGACCTCAGAACGGTGAATATGTATCCATCGAGCTGAATCTGACACTGGGCAGCAGACCTGCAAGCCAGAAATAAAGAAATAACAGGTAAATAAAAGGAAATGGAAAGAGACCCGGGCGAGACATATGGTTTTGCCCGGGTCTTGTAATATTTACCAAAATATGAATAGTTATAAATGGTTTAGAAAAACTTAACTTGTGCCCCGCTACTTCATTGAGTATAATAAGCGTAGGCAATGAGAAGTGTCAGACACGGGTATTATGCAATATGACTGCTTGCAGGCATTATTGCATAATGGCCGGGGATGATAGGGCGAAGCCCGTATATCGAGGGAACACGAAGTGTTACCGAGATACACTGCGAAGATGCTTTGGAGCCGGGGATGATAGGGCGAAGCCCGTATATCGAGGGAACACGAAGTGTTGCCGAGATACACTGCGAAGATGCTTTGGAGCCGGGGATGATAGGGCGAAGCCCGGATATCGAGGGAACACGAAGTGTTACCGAGATACACTGCGGAATAGTGGTAGGAAACAAAGAGGAGAATAACATGACAGATAATTATAATGATGATTATAGAGAAGTGATCCCTAAGGAGGAAAAAACAGAGACCGATGTGAGTGAAACTCAGGATAACGAAAAAAATAACGGAAACACACAGGTGGCGGATACTGCAAAAGAAAATTCCACCGAAAAAAAGTCAGAGGACAAAAAGGACAGCAGCGAATACGAAGATGTCTGCTTTATCTGCCGCAGACCGGAGAGCAAAGCCGGCAGAATGTTCAAGCTGCCCAACCATATCTGCATCTGCGATGATTGCATGCACAAGACCATGGAGACTGTGAGCCAGTTCGATTATCAGGGAATGTTGAACAATCCCAATGATTTCAACCAGTTTAACGGACAGAACGGATTCCCCAACATCAGTTTTGTGAATCTGGCGGATCTTCAGGGAGACGGCGGTATTCCCAACAAGCAGAAACTCAAGAAGAAAAAGAAGGCGGAAGGTCCCAAACCGGTATTCAATATCAAGGACATTCCGGCACCTCATAAGATCAAGGCCAGTCTGGATGAATACGTGGTAGGACAGGAAAAAGCCAAGAAGGTCATCTCCGTAGCAGTATACAACCATTACAAGAGAGTGGCCACTGACACTATGGATGAGATTGAGATCGAAAAGTCCAACATCCTCATGATCGGCCCCACCGGTTCCGGTAAGACCTATCTGGTAAAGACACTGGCAAAACTTCTGGATGTGCCTCTGGCTATTGCTGATGCCACCTCTCTGACTGAGGCCGGTTATATCGGTGATGATATCGAGAGCGTGGTATCCAAATTGCTGGCAGCGGCGGGCAATGATGTAGAAAAGGCGGAAAAAGGTATCATCTTCATCGATGAGATCGACAAGATCGCCAAGAAGAAAAACACCAACTCCCGGGATGTCAGCGGAGAGAGTGTACAGCAGGGTATGTTGAAGCTTCTGGAAGGTGCGGAAGTGGAGGTGCCGGTAGGTGCCAACAGCAAAAATGCCATGGTACCTCTGGCAACGGTGAACACCCGTAACATTCTGTTTATCTGCGGTGGTGCGTTCCCGGATCTGGACGAGATCATCAAGGAGCGCCTGACCAAGACCGCATCCATCGGTTTCAACTCGGAACTGAAGGATAAATACGATAAAGATACCGATATTTTATCCAAGGTGACTGTGGAGGATATCCGCAAGTTTGGTATGATTCCGGAATTTATCGGTCGTCTGCCGATCATTTGTACTTTACAGGGATTGTCAAAGGATATGCTGGTGAAGATCCTGAAAGAGCCGAAGAATGCGATTCTTAAGCAGTACCAGAAGCTGTTGGAGCTGGATGAGGTAAAACTGGAGTTCACAGACGATGCCCTGGATGCTATTGCCGAGAAGGCAATGAAGCGCGATACCGGTGCCAGAGCTCTGCGCTCCATCATCGAGGACTTCATGCTGGATATCATGTATGAGATCCCGAAGGATGATAACATCGGAAGGGTTACCATTACCAGAGAGTACATTGAAGGAACCGGCGGCCCCATCATCGACATCCGCAGTAATGAGATCCTGGAACCCGTGGAGAATCTGAAGCAGATTCCGGTGGAAGAGAAATAAATTGAGAGTTAGTGAAATACATTGGCAAAATCCACGAACTCCCGGAGCATGCGATACACATGTCTCGAT
>OIZW01001653.1_pt1 | contig 13105 bp, 7 predicted proteins | sample 1588581 | NCBI WGS metagenome assembly OIZW01 (sample SAMN03283266) | human gut metagenome | biome: human-associated habitat; material: feces | host: Homo sapiens | place: USA | collected 2013 | reverse complement strand
CAGCTGCAGGTCAGAGAAGAAATCTATCTGGACAATATGCTGGATCTGTTTTAATTATTTGAGCCACCACCTCATAAATGAGCAAAATCAGCTGCGTAGCAGATGGCGGCAGGGTCGTTGCTGTAGGAACTCTGGAGCAGATCAAGGCAGATGCCGACAGCATTACAGGAAAATATCTGTAAAAAATCAAAAACCCGGATACGGCAGAGGCATCCGCTCACCGTACCCGGGTTTAAAAAACTGATTTTTACAGAATCACCTGCTCCAGCTTCTCACGGAAGTCCGCTTCGGACATGGCGCCGACGAAGTTGGCCACGGGCTGTCCGTCTCTGAAGATCACAAAATTCGGAATGCTTGCCACGCGGTACTTCTGGGCGATGGTCATGTTCTCATCCACATTGATCTTGCCGACCTTTACTTTTCCCTCGTAAGCTTCTGCCAGCTTTGCCACGGTAGGAGCCATCATCTTGCAGGGATTGCACCAGTCTGCGTAGAAATCTACCAGAACGGGCAGAGGGGAGTTCAGAACTTCTTCCTCAAAATTAGCAACGGTAAACGTATATTCCATAAGTATCCTTCCTTTCTGTTATCTGTTGTTGATAGTATCTCAAAAATAAGATTCTATATTCGGGGCCTTATCTGTAAATAATATATTTGCAGATGGGATTGCCAACGGAGGAAAACTTTTCCTCGTATTCGGTCATGACGTTCCCCTCCATCAGCGCGGCATCGTTATGCAGATCGTAGGTGATCACCTGCGCTTTCCATCCGGCGGGCTCAAGTTCCTCTACTGCAAAATCAAACAACGGGCGGTTGTCCGTCTTGAATTCCAGCGTACCCTCTTTTTTCAGGATCACATTATAGCGGGCCAGAAACTGTCTCGAAGGAAGTCTTCTCTTCGCATGACGGTCCTTGGGCCAGGGATCGGAGAAATTCAGATAAATGCGGTCCACTTCACCTTTTCCGAATACCTTATCGATGTCTTCTGCATCCATACGGATGAATTTCAGGTTGGGAAGCTCGTCCTCTTCCATTTTCTGGATCGCGCGGAGCAATACGCTGGAATATTTTTCAATTCCCACATAATTGATCTGCGGATTCTGCTTTGCAAGGGTATGTAGGAAACGTCCTTTTCCCATACCGATCTCAATATGGATCGGATGATCGTTTCCGAAAATCTCATGCCAGGTTCCGGGGCATGCTTCCAGGGTATCTTCCGGTACGACATAGGGACTTTCCGCAATAACTTCCCGGGAACCGGTAATATTTCGTAACCTCATGGTAATCTCAGCCTTTCTTATAGTAATCTGTATTGTCAATGTACTTTATCTGAGAAAGCTTGTCAAGTCACAGGCCGGGGGATTATACTGGCAGTAGGAGGAGAAAATTTATGAAATGGATGATTGCATCGGATATTCACGGATCGGCATATTACTGTCGAAAACTGTTGGAAGCATATACGGAGGAAGGGGCCGACAGGCTGCTTTTACTGGGGGATATTTTATACCACGGCCCCAGAAATGATCTGCCCAGAGATTATGCGCCCAAGGAAGTGATCGCTTTATTGAACGAGCGGAAAAATGATATCTACTGTGTACGCGGTAATTGCGATACGGAGGTGGATCAGATGGTGCTGGAATTTCCGGTGCTGAGTGATTATTGTGTACTTGCGGAGGGGACGCAGGCAATCTATGCCACCCATGGACATATCTATAATGAGCAGAAACTGCCGCCATTGCATTCCGGAGATATTTTACTGCACGGTCATACTCATGTGCCGAAATGCGTTGTTCATGAGACAGAGCAGTATATCTGCATGAATCCGGGGTCCGTGTCGATTCCCAAGGAAGAAAGCTGGCACGGATACATGATCTGGGAAGGCAAAAATTTTGTGTGGAAAGACTTCGACGGACAGGAACATTTACGGTATTCCGTATAGAGAATGACAGCGTTCGCAGAAGGTCTTAAAAAGAATTAAAAAATAGAGATAAGACTTTGGTTTTTAGGTAAAATGGTGTATGATAAAGAATGCGCATTATCATACACCATTTTATTTTGAAGATATCAGGAAGGATTTATACATGCAGTTTTTCAGGCATTTTTCATATAGAAGTTTTTTAACCAGGGCAGTGATGGGAATCAGCGCTCTCTGCCTTTTTGCATCTCAGGGGCTTAGTGTCTCTGCTGCAACGATCAAAGAAGAGAACATCGCCCGCAATCAGGCACTGGCCATTCAGTCCAATGAAGTGGCAAACTGGCCTACGGGACCGGTAGTCAGCGCAGGATCCGCCATTTTGATGGATGCGGATACCGGAGCGATCCTTTATGCCAAAAATATCCATCAGCAGGAATACCCTGCCAGTACCACCAAAATTCTGACAACATTGATCGCATCCGAGCGCTGCAGCATGGATGAGATCGTGGATTTCTCCTATGATGCGGTACACGATATTGATCCCGGAAGCAACCATATCGCTATTGACCCCGGCGAGCAGCTGACCATGGAGGAATGTCTGAATGCCATTCTGATCCGCTCCGCCAATGAAGTTTCTTTCGCGGTAGCAGAGCATATTTCCGGAACGACCTGGCAGGACTTTGCACCGATCATGAATGAAAGAGCCAAGGAACTGGGGTGTGTTGATTCCAATTTCGTCAATCCCAACGGACTTCCCAATGAGGATCATTACACCAGTGCCTATGACCTGGCGATGATCGGAAGAGCTTTTTTTGCCAACGAAGCGCTGTGTAAAATGACAATGACACATATGCTGCACATTTTGCCGTCGGAACGCCAGCCGGATGATATTATGGAAGTCAACAAGATGGAACTGATCCCCGGCGGTAAATATGCATATCCGTATCTGGTAGGCTGTAAGACCGGTTACACCGATGTTGCCCGCAGTACACTGGTGTCCTGTGCGGAAAAAGACGGCATGAAGCTGATCTGTGTGGTCATGAAAGACGAAAATCCGAATTACTATGAAGATACAATCACTCTGTTTGATTATGGTTTCAGCAATTTTCAGAGAGTGAACATTTCTCAGACAGAGACCAAGTATAATATCGAGAATGCAGGATCTTTTTACAGTGGGAATGATATTTTCGGCAACTCCAAACCGATTCTGGAACTGAACCAGACGGACAGCATCACTTTGCCGAACACCATCACCTTTCAGGATGCGGTGTCCAGTATTTCCTATGATAATACAGAACCAGGACAGGTGGCTGTGATCACTTATACTTACAATGATGTGGTACTGGGAACGGCATCCCTGGACTTTACGGCAGCGGAAAAGGGCAGTAGTGTCTTCCGGGAAAATACGGCAGAGACCACGGAGTCTGCAGAGGAAAGCGGTGCAACCGATGAAACGCAGTCAGGCACAACGACCACAGAGGCAGACAATACAGAGACAACCGAAACAGCAGGAGATAACACCGGAAACAATGGTGGAATTCCAACGGCTGCACAGGAGACATCCCCGGAGGAGGAAAACAGCACTTCCGGCGGTCCTGCGGTTATTTTCATTAATGTGGTAAAAGTATTTTTCTGTATCGTGGGAATTGCGGTATTGATCTTCCTTGCACTGTTATTACGTACGTTTTTCAAGAATTATCATTTTGCCCACCGCAGTACCCGCCTGACCTGGAGATTTAACCGCAGAAGAAATCGTTCCAGATCCCGGTATCGTTCGGTGGATCAGGACCTTCGTAACAGACGCAAAGAAGAAATCCGACAGGCGAAAAAACGTCAAAAACCCAAGAAGTCATCCCACTTTCGCGGGTAGTATTCCGAAGGGGAGATTTCCATACATTTTGCCCAGTTTGATTTTGACATATCAATGGGTACTATGGTACACTGAATAAGAAAAAAGTGGGGTAGTGTACCCGGGGAAATGAGAAGCTTAGGATAAGAAAAGGTTAAGGGAGCGAAATACCTTGGATAAGAGTGAATATAAATTAAGAGCGGAAGAAATCAAAGACTTGATCAGCCGTGGGGAGTATGCGCAGGCTGCGGAGATTGCGGATACCATTGACTGGCGCAGAGTCAAAAGTGTTATGATGCTGTGCACTATCAGTGACCTTTACAAGATCAATCGAAGATACGAGGATGCCAGAGATATGCTGCTTCTGGCATATGAACGCCGTCCGGGAGGGAGGACGATCTGCTATTCTCTGTGCGAACTTTCCATTAAAATGGAAGAGTATGTACAGGCTATCGAGTATTACAAAGAGTTTGTGCAGGTAGCGCCCAAGGATCCCGGCAGATATATTTTGCAGTACAAATTATATGAGGCGCAGGATGTCAGTCTGGAAGAGCGCATTGCTGTTCTGGAAGAACTGAAAAAGAGAGATTACAGAGAAAAATGGGCATATGAGTTGGCTTATCTATATCATAGAGTAGGACTTGCTGCCAGATGTGTAGAGGAATGTGATGAGCTGATCCTTTGGTTTGGCGAGGGCAAATACGTTATCAAGGCAATGGAGCTGAAAATGCTCCATCAGCCGCTAACACCGGAACAGCAGGAAAAATACGATCATCGTTTTGACGCACCCGGTACGCAGCAGTATTCTCAGAATTATGCGCAGGATCCCGGTTATGGACAGAACGAAACTTATGATCCGAATCAGGGCTATGTGCAAGACGGAAGTTACGACCCGAATCAGGGCTATGCACAGGGCGGAAGTTATGACCCGAACCAGGGCTATGCACAGGATGGAAGTTATGACCCGAATCAGGGCTATGCACAGGATGGAAGTTATGACCCGAATCAGGGTTATGTACAGGACGGAGGCTATGAGCCGAATCAGGGTTATGTACAGGAGGAAACCTACGAGCAGGTGACCGGTGACACCAGAGGCTATGAAACGGTGCAGCCGGTACAGCCCCAGCAGGCACCCGCGCAGCCGGCGGAAGATGATTTCGACATTCATGTGAAGACCATGGATGTGGGACAATATAATACGATTAATCTACAGGCAGAACTGGCAGCAGGCCTGCGGGAGGTACTGAGTGAGGACCATGCGAAGGAGACTTCGGATTCCATTACCCGTTCTATCGTGGCACCCATGATCGATCCCGGGGATTCCGATACGGAGTCTCTGGACTATCCGGAGATCGCAGATGTCAGTGAAGACGATCTGGAGCCGGAGACGGAGCAGATGGAGAGCTCGGAAGTATTCTTTGGGGAGACTGGAGAAATCGGCGATCTGTCACAGGTGCCCCAGGTAGAGACGGAAGAGATTCTGCCGGAAGAGCCTGTTGTTGCAAGAAGAACCGATGTAGTACCGGAGCTATCCGAAGTACAGAAGACACCGGAAGTACAGAAGACACCGGAAGTACAGGAAATCGTGAAGGAACCGGAAGCACAGAAAGTACCGGAAGCTTCCCGAACGCAGGAGATTCATGAAGTTACGGCATCGGCGCCGGCAGCTCCTGTAGCACCGGTAACCCCGGCAGCTCCCGTAGAGCCGCCCAAGGAACTGGCCGATGTGCTGGCACAGGAATCCGACGGTCAGATCAGCCTGGTAATGCCGGAGGCAGAGAGCATTGAGAAACAGATCACCGGCCAGATGAATATCGAGGATATTCTGGCAGAGTGGGAACGCAAGAAGAAGGAGAACCTGGAGAAGAGAGAAGAAGAGGTTCGCCAACATGTATTACAGCAGACCGGAGCCATGTTCACGGAGTTTGAACAGGCGGTAAGAGACGGATTGCTGGAAAAACTGGAAAAAGAAAAAGCTGCGGACACGGCAGATACCGTGGCAGAAGATACAACAGATACCGATGAGGTAGAAGAGCTGGAAGAGATCACGGAAGAGCCTGCCACAGAGGAACCCGTGGAAGAACTGACGGAGGCTGCTCCTGCAGAGGAAGCGGAACAAGAGCCTGTAGAAGAGCTTCCGGAAGAGGATACTGTAGAAGAACTCGCGGAAGAACCTGCATATGAGCCGGAAGCAGAAGAATTTGAGGAACCTGCGGAACCGGAAGCAGAAATCTATGAGCAGGAAGAAATCGTAGACGAGGAACAGGCAGAACCGGAAGGAGCAATGGATGACGAGCCTGTAGAGGAGCCCACGGCGGAAGCAGTAGAATCGGTAGATGAGGAAACAGCCAGGGAAGAGATAGAGCTGACGGCTGAGGAAACGCCGGAAGCCGGGGAAGCACCGGAACAGCCGGAGCGCCCCGCAGTAGAGCGAGACAAAGCAAAGGTTCGTGCGCTTACCAGAGAAGAGAGAGAACTGTACGCACCCTTTATCCAGAGCAGATCTGCCAGAGAGCAGTTAGTCAAGGCCATTGATAATATCAGTCTGGCAGCCTACACCGGCAACGTGATCATCACTGGAGAAGAGGGTATGGATACCTTATCTCTGGCGAAGAACATGGTTCGCGAAATTCAGGCAACCGACAGCAATTTCTCCGGAAAAGTGGCAAAAATCTCTGGACATGCATTGAATAAAAAGGATACTGCAGATACCTTATCCAAGCTGAAAAACGGCGCGCTGATCATTTGCAAGGCATCCGAAATGAACGATGCTACGGCAAATGTACTTCACAAGGCATTGCAGCAGGAGAGTCAGGGAATCGTAATTATTCTGGAAGATACGAAGAGGGATATTGATAAATTCCTCGAGAAACATGAAAAATTGAGAGAGTGCTTTACCGCACGAATGGATGTGGAAGCCCTCAGCAATAACACGCTGGTGGCATTCGGCAAACAGTATGCACGGGAGATGGAATACTCTATTGACGAACTCGGAGAGCTGGCGTTACATACCAGAATCGAAGATATGCAGACGATAGATCATGTGGTTACGGTAGTGGATGTAAAGCAGATCGTGGATGAAGCGATCGCTCATGCAAATAAAAAGACATTGAAGCATTTCTTCGATGTACTGTTCGCCAAGAGATATGACGATGAGGATATGATCATCCTCACCGAGAAAGACTTTGTATAGCGGGAGGCGCGGCCATGACGAAGGAGAAGGTATTTATTTCCGAAGCAGATCAGTATCTTTTTGCCCAGGGGACCCATTATGATATTTACAAAAAACTGGGTGCACATCTGTCGGTGGAAGACGGCGTGCAGGGAGTCTATTTCGGAGTATGGGCACCAAATGCAGCACAGGTGAATGTCATTGGCACATTCAATGAATGGAATGAGGAATCCCATCCCATGCAGAAGCTGGGAGAAGGCGGTATCTGGGGGCTGTTCATTCCCGGCGTGGAAGAGGGAACGATGTATAAGTTCCTGATCTATGCAAGGGATGGCAGAAAGCTCTACAAAGCCGATCCTTTTGCCAATTATGCGGAGTACCGGCCGGGCACTGCATCTATCGTTACCGATATTACAGGCTTTGACTGGAGAGATTCCAAGTGGATGGAAGCCCGGGACAAAAAGGATATGAATAAAGAGCCTATGGCGATCTACGAATGCCATATCGGTTCTTTTATGAAGCATCCTAACAACGGTACCGCCGAAGGATTCTACAATTACCGGGAGTTTGCGGACCGGATCATAGAATATCTGAAGGAGATGAAGTATACCCATGTAGAACTGATGGGTATTGCAGAGCATCCGTTTGACGGTTCCTGGGGATATCAGGTGACCGGCTACTATGCACCGACTTCCCGTTACGGAACGCCGAAAGATTTCATGTACCTGATCAACGAACTGCACAAGGCCGGAGTCGGCGTGATTCTGGACTGGGTACCTGCGCATTTTGCAACTGATGCCCATGGCTTGGCTGAATTTGACGGTCAGTGCATTTTTGAACATCCCGATCCCCGTCTGGGAGAGCATCCCGAATGGGGAACCAAAATCTTCAATTACGGCAAAAATGAAGTAAAGAACTTCCTGGTAGCCAATGCCTTGTTCTGGCTCAGAGAGTTCCATGTGGACGGCATCCGTGTAGATGCGGTGGCATCCATGCTATATCTGGATTATGGTAAAAAAGAAGGTGAGTGGCTGCCGAATAAATTCGGTGGCAACAAGAATCTGGAGGCCATTGAGTTCTTCCACCATCTGAATTCTGTCATCCGTGGAACGTATCCCGGATTTGTGACAATTGCCGAGGAATCCACGGCGTGGCCGAATGTGACCAGTGATATCGGAGGCGAGGGATTAGGCTTCTCCTTTAAATGGAATATGGGCTGGATGCATGATTTCTGTGAATACATGAAGCTGGATCCTCTGTATCGTAAGGGCAATCATTACGCTATGACCTTTGCCATGAGCTACAATGACAGTGAGAACTACATTCTGCCCCTGTCTCATGACGAAGTGGTACATCTGAAGTGTTCCATGGTAAATAAGATGCCAGGTTATACTGCGGATAAATACGCAAATCTGCGTGTGGGCTATACCTACATGTTCGGACATTCCGGCAAAAAGTTGCTGTTCATGGGACAGGATTTCGGACAGGAGCGTGAGTGGAGTGAAGAGCGCGAACTGGACTGGTATCTGTTAGGTGAGAAGCTGAATCAGGGCGTACATACCTATGTAAAGGAACTGTTGGAACTGTACCGCAAGTATCCTGCAATGTATGAGATCGACAATACCTGGGACGGTTTCGAGTGGATGAATGCGGATGATGCAGAACACAGCACCTATTGCTTTGTGAGAAAATGTTCCAGCGGCAAGAACAATCTGCTGTTTGTATTGAATATGACTCCGATGAAATGGGAGAATTATACCGTACCCGTGCCGAAAAAGAAGAAATATAAGCTGCTGCTCAACAGTGATGAGGAACGTTTTGGCGGCTGGGGCAATGAGATTCCCGCAGAGATCATGGCAGAGAAAAAGCCTTACCATTACAAGGATTATTCTATCAGCTTTGATCTGCCCCCTTATGGAGCTGCTGTATTTCTGTTCTAAGTCCGGTTAAGAAATTATAAGAAACGACCGAAATAAAAGATGAGTGTGACCAAAAGGTGCACTCATCTTTTTTCTTAACGATTCAGAGACATGTAAATATCACTAAGGCCTCTTTGAATGCTTGCATTCGTAAGAGGATTTAGTGATATTTATAGGGCGATATAGCCTCAATGGGCAAAAGGAAAGCTCTGAAAGAGCGATTTTGCGAATGAGTCTCTGAATAGTTATTTCAAGAGTTATTACCAGGAAGGACGACAAGCGTGAAGATAACATTTCAGAATCAGACGGTAACTGATACAGAAAATAGAACAGAAAGTATCCAGACGGAGAAAAATACCTGGGGCAGAGATAAAATACAGCGCAATAAAAAAAGTGTGAATGCAAATACTTTTGGAGCCGTATACGAGAGTGGGCAGATCCCAATGCCTGTGGGAAATGAAGAGAATAATAAGGGAAAATCCCTGATTGAACTGCAGCAGGATGCCGGGAACACCAATGTGGCATTACAGCAGGATTATATGACACTACTGTCACATACTATGTCCCAGGAGGATTATGCGAAGGCTTGTGAGGACGGATTTGACCCCAGAGAACTGGATCAGGATACCGCAGTTACCATCGTGGACAGGATCAAAGCAGAACTGGTGCGTTCCGGACAGAACATTGCCGGATACACGGACGACATAGATCTGGACACCCTGGCGGCAGCTGTGGGCAGCGATACACTGGCACAAAGTATTGAAGAACAGTTCCGGGCAACGGATATACCTCTGACTCCTGAAAATGTAGATGAATTAAAAACCGCCTGGGAGCTGGCATCTTCTCTGCAGCAGCCCCAGGAAGGCGAGGTCGGGTATCTTGTAGATAATGGATTGGAGCCGGAGATCTGGAACTTGTATGTGGCAGAGAACAGCGGTGCGAAAGTACAGCAGAATACCGTACCGCAGGAATTGCAGGACCAGATGGATAAGGTGATCACGGATGCCGGCCTGCCGGTCAATGATGAGAACCGCCAGAAAGCGCAGTGGCTGGTGGGAGCAGGTTTGCCGCTGACAACGGATACCTTGCAGCAGCTGGCAGAACTGGATACGATTGACTATCCCGTCAGTGAGGATGCTTTTGCACAGGCAGCGGCATCGGCACTCGCGGAGGGGAAATCCCCTGTTCATGCGAATTTGGCACGGCAGGAAAATATATACGAGAAAGCCACAGAAATGGTACAGGACTGGTTCTCGGATGCAAAATGGGATGTCACGGCGGAGAATCTGGCGGCCAGAAAACAACTGGAAGAGATCCGGCTGCGCATGACAGCGGAAGTGAATGTGAAACTCTTACAGAGTGATTTTTCCATTGATACGGCCCCTATGGAGCAGCTGATCGAAGCACTGCGTAGAGCGGAGGCAGAAGTTGCGGATAAGTATTTCCCCAACGATGCGGATGCCGTGGCAAAATATGAGATCTATACACAGACCGTACAGGTGACAAACGAACTGCCGGGACTGCCGGTCAGCGTGTTGGGACCCTATAGCCTGAAACAGAAAGTTTCTCAGGAGACCGTGGCAGAATTTCACAGCGAAGGTAAGGCGTTGCAGACGGCCTATACAGAAGCAAATGAACGTTATGAGACACTGATGACAGCCCCCAGAAGAGATCTGGGAGACAGCATCCGCAAGGCATTTTCCAATGTAGATGACATTCTGACAGATATGTCATTGGATAAAACACCGGAGAACCAGCGGTCGGTCCGCATCCTCGCGTATAACCGGATGGAGATTACTGCAGAAAATATCGAAAGAGTCAAAGAAGCAGACAAACAGGTCACTGCAGTGATTGAGAAACTGACACCGAAGAATGTATTGCAGATGATCCGGGACGGCGTAAATCCGTTGGAGAAGACTTTTGGGGAACTGGAGTCCTATTTTGCCGAAAATCCTCAGAGTTATGAGGAAGAGGCGGAGGACTACAGCCGTTTCCTGTATCAGCTGGAACAAAAGAAAGATATCACGGAGAATGAGCGGAAAGCTTATATTGGTATCTATCGTATGGTACACCAGATTGAGAGAGAAGATGGTGCCGCAGTAGGCGCAGTGGTAAATACCGGCGCAGAATTGCAATTTTCCACACTTCTGGCAGCTGCCAGGAGCAGAAGAACCTCCCATATGGACTGGAAAGTGTCGGATGATACCGGACTGACACAGGAAGTACGTTTATCGGAGAACAATATTTCAGAGCAGATTTCTGTAGGGATGGCAAAAGAAATATTGACAGATGTGTCAGAAGACACTGAGAGCAGAGACGCATATTATCAGGAATGTCTGCAGCAGATGCGGGAAGCGGTAGAGACCGAACCGGGAGCAGCACAAATGTTGGAAAGGGGAGAGGTAAATACCAGTACTTCTAACCTGCTGGCAGCTCAGGCTCTGCTGGAGGATCCGGCGGAACTGTTCAGCGACCTGCAACGCTATCGTAAGAAATACAACAAAGAGAAAGAAATACCTGTGGCGGCAACCGGAGAGGAGCCTGCCGGAACAGAAGCCTCCGGATTGTGGGAACAGCTGGATCAGCAGAATTTTGCAGATGATTACCGGACCATGCTTCAGGATGCTTTACAGGAGACAGAGACGATCAGTCTGGAACAGGCAGAGAGCCATCTGGATGTGAAACAGTTACAGCTGGTACACAAACAGCTGCGCCTTGCAGGAAATCTTCAGAACAGGCAGGAGTATTTCCTACCGATGTATCTGGGAGACCAGCTGGCAGGAGTGCATCTTACCCTACAGCAGGGAACCGGAGAGACCTCGGCTGTGGATATCCGGGTAGATGCGGGAGACGAACAGCTGGAAGCGCATTTACAGGTCAACGGAGAACACATCGAAGGTTATCTCGTAGGAAATACCCCGGAAGAGGTTACGAAACTGGAAAAGACCTCCGATATATTCCTTGAATGGATTCAGACAGATACCTCTGCAGACTGGAAAGCGGAAAAGCTTTCTGTTGTCAGCTCCCGGGATATGACAAGGATGGCTGCCGGTGAGACGCAAAATGCAGAAACAATAGAGAGCCGGGCAGATGCGGCGCAACTGTACCGCCTGGCAAAAGGATTCCTGCAGGCTGTCGCAGACAGCAGCGGAAAGTAAGGAGTAACAACACATGAGAATTAATTACAATGTATCGGCAATGTTATCCAACAATGCCTTATCTACCAATGATGACCTGCTGTCCAAATCATTAGAGAGACTTTCTTCCGGATTAAAGATCAATCATGCAAAGGATAATCCGGCAGGACTGGCAATGTCCAAACGTATGAATGCCCAGATCGAGGGCCTGTCCGTGGCAAACCAGAATGCCGGCGACGGCGTATCCATTATCGAGATTGCAGATGGCGCCATGACCGAGATCAGTGAGATGCTGCAGCGAATCAATGAGCTCTCCGTCAAGGCTGCCAACGGTATAATGACGGATGATGACCGAGCTACCGTACAGGATGAAGTAAAGCAACTGAAAGAGGAAATCACCAGAATTTCTGACGTAACAGAGTTCAACGGACAGAAACTGCTGAATGGGGAGTACGATCTGAAGGGATATACCAACAAGCAGGAAGTTAAGGTGAACTACTATTCTACCGACGTGCCGGTAAAAGAATATACCATAAAGTCTATACCGCTGACAAAGGATGCGGACGGCAATATTGTGCTGAACGGAGATGTGACGTTTGGAGATGGTTTCCCGGATGCGAAGACACTAAAGACTGAGTTGAAGGATGATCTTTTGACTATCACCGGAGAAAACGGATTTGAGATGCGCCTTGATGTGAGCGGAACTTTGAATGGAGCACAGACAGGAACAACGGTTCAGGATCTGAAGATCAATGCCACAGGTATCGGCGCTATGCGTTTACAGATCGGAGCCAATGAGCATCAGGTGCTGGAAGTAAATATTCCGGCTGTTTCCCTGCAAAATATGGGAATTGAGAATGTTGATGTCAGCACTGCAGAAGGTGCGGACGATGCCATTGATCGCGTAGACGGCGCCATCAAATATGTATCTTCCGTTCGAGGCAGACTGGGTGCATTCCAGAACCGTCTGGAATCTACGATCAACAGTCTGGATATTACCAGCGAAAATATGACTTCCGCATATTCCCGTATCATGGATGTAGATATGGCGGAAGAAATGACTTCTTATACGACTTATCAGATCCTGGCACAGGCAGGAACCTCCATGCTGGC
>OIZW01001651.1_pt1 | contig 13114 bp, 10 predicted proteins | sample 1588581 | NCBI WGS metagenome assembly OIZW01 (sample SAMN03283266) | human gut metagenome | biome: human-associated habitat; material: feces | host: Homo sapiens | place: USA | collected 2013 | reverse complement strand
GGCAATGTCAGGTGTAATGCTGTATTATGAGTTGGCGAACCCTATCGTAACCGATATTTCAACCCTGATTGACGATGATTTCCTGCGGAATATAACAGTCGAGGCAGGGGGTTCAGTGACGTTCAAAAACGGCAATGGTGACAGCTATCGCATACCAGTTCCAAGCGAGGACGAATATATCGTGAAACTTTCAGAGATAGGAGGTACAACATGACGGATTTGCAAAAGAAAATGGCTGACAAGCTGGGGTTGACGGAAGACAATTTTCGCAAGCCCAAAGTCACCGAGATAGACAGGATAAAGGCAAACGTTGATTTTCTGGCTATGCTGAACGGTGTTGAGTTGGAGGTGAGCAGCGATGAGTAAGAACTACGTCAAGGTCAAGAGATACTATGACAGCCGTTTGTGGTCGGTTGCTATGGTGCACACCGCTGTTGGCAAGTGGATAACGGTGGAGGAATATGAGATGATAACAAAGGAGGTATACAATGAAGCAGAAGTTAGCGAAGCTCATTGACGTCAAGTCTATCGTGACGATACTGCTCACGGCGGTTTTCTGCGTGCTGGCTGTCAAGAATGATATCTCGTCGGAGCAGTTTCTGACTATATTTACGGTGGTGATATCGTTCTATTTCGGCACGCAGAGCGCCAAGAGAAAGTCAGGTGATGACGAGTGACGGAAGCAATTATCGTTGCACTGATAACAGCTGCTTCGGCGGTAGTGTGTCAGCTTGTCATAGCATCTAACAGCCGTAAGACTATGCAGCAGGCGCAGTACGATAGTCAAAAACTCATTGAGTACAAGATAGACAAGCTGTCTGAGCGTGTGGACAAGCACAATTCCGTTATCGCACGGACGTATAAGTTGGAACAGGATTATGCTTTGATTGATGAGAAAATCAAGGTGGCTAATCATAGAATTGATAATTTGGAAAGGAAGTAATTTTATGGCAAACAGCAAACTTGCGAAATGGAAGTGGTCGGGCAAGACAGACCATTACAATGTACGAGATCACAAAATCGACAAGATAACTATTCATCACATGGCAGGTAATGCAACGCTGGCAAACTGCTGTACGTCTGTACAGGCTCGTGGCGGCAGCTGTAATTACTGTATCGACAGTAACGGCAAGGTAGGCGTAATGGTGGACGAAAAGTACAGGTCTTGGTGCAGTTCCAACCGTGCTAATGATATGCGTGCTGTGACTATCGAGGTAGCAAATGACAGTGGTGAGCCGAATTGGCACGTCAGCAAAAAGGCTATGGCTGCGTTGATAAAGCTGTGTGTGGATATTTGCAAGCGTAATGGTATCAAAAAGCTCAACTACACGGGCAACACCAGCGGCAATCTTACAATGCACAAATGGTTTGAGGCGACGGGTTGTCCGGGACCATATCTCAGTGGTAAGTTCGGTTACATAGCAAAACAGGTCAACGCAAAGCTTAGCGGTACGAGTTCGATCAACAAGCACACAGCGAAGTTCAAGTCCTACAAGGTGAAGATAACTTACAAGGGCGGAATGAACGTCAGAAAGGGCGCAGGCGTGTCCTGTGCACTCGTCAAGGGTGTTATGGCAAAGTACGGCGTTATCTACACTATTGTAGCCGAAAAGGTAGTTGACGGTCAGACTTGGGGCAAGCTCAAGAGCGGTGCTGGGTGGATCTGTTTGACGGGGTTTGCTAAGAAGGTTTAGTTTTATATTGTATGGGTAGAGAAACAGCCGTCTCGGACTTTTTATGGGTCTGAGGCGGCTGTTTTTATTTTTTTATACAATGTGTGCAAAGTTCGTGTCATATTTCGTGTCATATTTTTATCATTTTAAATGATATTTTATCATTTCTGCACATATTTTAACATTTTAGGACATAAAGAAAACCGCCTATCTACGTCATTTGACGCAAACAAACGGTTTTTTACTGGTCGAGGTGACGGGACTTGAACCCACGGCCTCTGCGTCCCGAACGCAGCGCTCTACCAAACTGAGCCACACCTCGAAATACCACTGTAATATTATATCACACCCATCAAACCTTGTCAAGGCGTTTTTTTTCTGTTTTGTATCCTCTTTGCTCTTTTTTACTGCGTTGACCTTTGGTGTATGACGAATTTATTAAAATCATTCTCATTGTAACTTATTTTCATTGACATACGCCTTGCGTTGTGATATTATATATATAAAGGTGTTCTCGTTTAAAAGTTTTTGTATGAGGTGATGAAATTGATGAATATGAAGAAAAGAATGTTGAGCATTGTCCTGTCTGGCGCAATGGCTGTTTCTACTGCTGTGTCTGCTGGATCGTTCAGTGCCTTTGCCGTGGCGCAATGTGTTGCGTATTCAGGCTCTAATGTGAATGCTCAGGACTATGTGCAATGGTCTAACACAGTGAAATCTTACCTGACAGTGTGCGACAACGGCAATTATATGCGTGTCCAGTCAGGTGCTATCGAGGGCAAACTCCTTGTGGAATATTACAGCTCTGATTTTGAACCGCTCAGCACTAAGCTTATCGACAATGAACTGCCGGTCTTTGGTGCTTTCTATGACTCCGGCAATAATTATTATGTACTTAGCGGTCAGGAAAATCCGAAACAAAACGACTCCCTCGAGGTTTTCCGTATAACGAAGTATGATAAGAATTGGAACAAAATAAAGTCCTGCGGTCTGTATGGAGCTAACACTACAGTTCCATTCGATGCAGGCTCGGCAAGAATGACTCATAGCGGTGACCACCTGCTTGTGAGAACCTGCCACAAAATGTATAAATCAAGCGACGGCAATAATCATCAGGCTAATGTTACCATTGAAGTGGATATGCCTTCAATGACTATCACTGATTCATATACCGACGTCATGAACGTTGATTATGGCTATGTTAGCCACTCCTTCAATCAGTTTATAAAAACCGACGGCAACCATATAGTCGCCCTCGACCATGGTGACGCTCATCCACGTTCTGCCGTTCTGGTGAAGTATAATTCTGATTTTACTACAGGCAAATTCTTCCCAAGCTATTTTGATAAGGTCAGCAATATCGACGTTGTAACATACCCTGAATATACCGCCGGTCACTATAACTATACAGGTGCGGCTATAGGCGGCTTTGATGTGTCATCATCAAGCTATATCGTGGCACAGAGTACAGTTGACCTTGATTATATCAATACGTCAGAAACACGAAACGTCTACGTTTCCGCTGTTTCAAAGGATCTTTCCACAAACAAGCTCAATAAGATAACTTCTTATGCAGAGGGTACAGACTCAGCTTCTGCTCCACAGCTTGTGAAGATAAATAATAACAGCTTTTTGCTATTGTGGGCCAGAGATACAAAGGTAAGCTGTGTGAAGCTAAACGCTGACGGCACAGTAAACGGCAGTATACACACCTTTGAGGGAAGCCTTTCAGATTGCCAGCCTGTTATCAAAAACGGCAGAGCAGTATGGTATGTTTACGATAAAAATAACGTGACCTTCAACTCCCTGAACCTTTCAAATCTTGACGATATCAAGACGGTTGACGTCAAAACAGGTCATGACTACGAAACAAAGTACGCATCAAAAACTGACGGCACTGTAACACAGACCTGCAAGTCTTGCGGTTATGTGAATAAGTTCACAGTTCCGACATCTACCACTGTTTATTGGCGCACAGACATTTCGAATACGTCCTTTTCAAGCGTATTGAGCAAAACTCAGTTCAGTGCTGGCGACAGCATTGATTTCTGGCTTTATGACGATACAGATTACACAGTTGAATTTTCTGATCGCAGTATGGTAAGTGTAAATAAGCTTGAAAACTATGCTAATGATATAAGACGTATCACATTCAAAAACGGCGGTTCACTCACTGTAAAAATTTATCCTACATACAATCCGTCTGTAGCAAAGACATACAAATTCACCTGCGGATGCACGAGCCACACATATGGCAGTGCTGTTATCACAAAACAGCCGACCTGCACATCAGAGGGTACAAAAACAAAAACTTGTACACAGTGCGGAGCAACAGTAACAGAAACAATTGCAAAGCTTTCCCACAGCTACACAACCACAGTTGTTGCACCTACTTGCACTACTGACGGCTACACTCTCCACAAGTGTTCTGTTTGCGGTACTTCATACAAGGATAGCACAACTAAGGCAACAGGTCACAGTTACGGAAATTCTGTTGTAACAAAACAGCCGACCTGCACAGCAGAGGGTACAAAAACAAAGACTTGCACAAAGTGCAATGCGACAGTTACAGAAACTATAGCAAAGACTTCACACAAATATGCTGACACAGTTGTTGCACCTACTTGCACTGCTGACGGCTACACTCTCCACAAGTGTTCTGTTTGCGGTACTTCATACAAGGATAGCACAACAAAAGCAACAGGTCACAGCTACGGAAATTCAGTTGTAACAAAACAGCCGACCTGCACAGCAGAGGGTACTGCTATAAAGACTTGCACAAAGTGCAATGTGACAATTACAGAGAAGCTTCCTGCAAAAGGTCACACCGCAGTTACAGACAAGGGCTACCCTGCTACCTGCACCACCGCAGGCAAAACAGACGGCTCACATTGCTCAGTTTGCAATACTGTTATCAAGGCTCAGACAGTGATAAATGCCACAGGTCACAAGTCAAGCGGTTGGATAGTCGACAAAGCGGCTTCTATCGGAGTTAAAGGCTCAAAGCACAAGGAATGTACAGTCTGCAAGAAAGTTCTTGAAACGGCTGAAATTCCTGCACTTTCAAGAATTAGCATTTCAAAGGCAAGCGTGACACTTTCCACTTCGACCTATGCATATGACGGCAAGGCAAAGAAGCCTAGTGTAACGGTCAAGCTAAACGGCAAAACTTTGAAGAATGGTACAGATTACACAGTTTCCTATTCAAACAACACCAAGGTCGGAACAGCAAAGGTCACTATCACAGGCAAGGGCAATTACACAGGCTCAGTTTCTAAGACCTACAGTATCAAAAATAACTTCAAGAAAGCCACAGTTTCGGGCATTTCAAACAAGTCATACACGGGCAAGAACATCACTCAGAGCATTACTGTTAAATACAATGGCAAAACGCTGAAAAATGGTACTGACTACACAGTTTCATACTCAAGCAACAAGAATATAGGCACTGCCACTGTAAAAATTGCAGGAAAAGGCTCTTTCACAGGCACTGTCACAAAGACATTCAAGATAAATCCTGCAAAGCAGGAGATACAGAAGCTTACGGCTAAGAGCAAGGCATTCTTTGTGGATTGGGCGCAGAAAGGCTCTGCTACTGGATATGAAATTCAGTACGCTACCAACTCAAAGTTCACAAGTGCAAAGAAAGTTACAATAACAAATAAAAAGACCGACACCAAGACTATTTCAAAGCTTTCAGGCAAAAAGAAATATTACGTTCGTGTTCGTTCGTACACAACTGTAAAGGGTACTAAATACTATGGCGCTTGGTCGAGTGTGAAAAATGTGACCACTAAGAAATAATTGGATTTTAAAAAGCGTATCGCTGGGTTGCGGTACGCTTTTTTATCAGGATATATTTACTTTTTCTTTTTGGTAGCAACTACCGCCGCCATACCAAGCAAAGCTGTGCCTGCAAAGGTTGCGGCTGCTGCACCTGTGTGTGGGTTAGTTGTGCTTGAAGAAGATACCTTGTCTGAATCTGATGAAGACTTGCTGTTTGAAGCAACAGAGTTTGCGCCTGATGATGAATTAGATGAAGCTGTTGATGAATCGTCCGAATTGCTTGTTGTGTCAGATGAAACGTCAGAGGAGCTGTCATTGGAAATATCAGATGAGTTGTCAGATGATGAATCTGGGTCAGTATCACTTGAACTGTCAGGCAGACTTGATGAATCATCACTTTCAGGCTTTTTATAAGTAAAGCCGTTTTCGATAGCATAACGTTCTCCGTCCGTGCCCTCATTGCAGTAAATGATGAAGTCACTCATCTTTACATATTTCATTGTATTATAGTCAATATTGTAGCCTATTGCAAATGCACCTATATTTCCTAAATAAGTATCTTTATCGCTTACAGGGATATCTGGCAGAGTTATTGATTTTAAATTTGGGCAGCCAGCGAAAGCGCATTGGTCAATTTCTTCTAGTGTACTTGGCAAAATCACTTGCATAAGGCTGTTGTTTTCCTCAAATGAACTATAACCAATTCTTTTTACGCCCTCTGGGATAGTAATTTTAGAAAGTTTCAACAGTGCGCCACCGCCACATAAATCTATTGTTACAGTATTATCTGCAATATCAAAGTCGTCTGCGTCACTATAATAACAAACGAGCGATAAACCGTCGTCAGTTTTTTCATATAAGCCGTTTCCTATTATAGTGAATTTCGTATTATTTTCATTAACTGTTATATTGGGGAACACCTTGCTCATGCTTTGTCTTAATGTACTATCGTAATCTATACTTGTCACTTCCGCAGGAATACTGATATTCTTTGCTTTTGGAGGAACGTATAACAGTTTAGTTTTATCTTTATTAAATACTGCACCTGAATCAACAACAAAACCACATTTATCATTGCCACTGTCAACTGTTATACTCTCAAGACTATCACACCAATAAAAAGCACCTGATACACCCAGGTAACCCCCATTACAAAATTCTGCATTAACAGGTATATGTACTTCTTTCAAACTTTTGCAGGCTCTGAATGTACGGTCGTTAATATATTCTACACTGTCAGGAATCTCGATATCGGTTATATTATTACAGTCCTCAAAAGGTCCAAGATTATTGTTACCGTCAATTCCCTTTAATGACTTAACTCCGTTTGGGATAACGACCTTTCCGCTTTTTCCCTCAGGGCAGTCAAGAAGTTCCGTCATGTCCTTAGAAAACAGCATTCCGTCATATGAAGAATAGTTCGGGTTTCCCTCCTCAACACTTATCTCTGTTATGGTCTTGGCAGCCCAGAAAGTTTTTTCGTTAATACTGCCTTCAAAATCTGCCGGAATAATGACCTTTTTTACATCAGTGCCTCGAAAAATACTGCCATTTCCATATGCTGTAGTAGGGTCAATACTTGTTACAGTCTTTCCGTTGATCTGCGCAGGTATTGTTACCGTTTCAGAGTCGCCGTCATATTTATAAATTTGGGTATATACAGTCCCGTCAGATGTATATGAAACATAACTCCACCCCTGATACTCATAGCTTTCTACATTATCAGCGCTTGCAGTAATAAAATTGATTGTGCCAAAATCAGCAAAGTTGTTGCTTACTGTCGCCATACCGAAAACAAGAGCTAAAGCTAATGTACTGGCTAAAATTTTTTTGATCATTTTGATTCCTCCTAAAATTTCAATTTATATACTTCTTTTTACTATAAGATAGTACATAATAACACTAATATGTGTTTTTATAAGCTTATTATAACACACATAATGCAAAAAAGCAACACAAATTTGTGTTTTTGTAATAGAATATTTTTAATGAATTAATGGAGGACTTTTTATGCACATTTACCAAAGAATAAGAGATATGCGTGAGGACGCAGACCTTACACAAAAGCAAGTAGCAGATATCCTTTATATGCATACAACGCAATATCGCCGATATGAGTGTGGTGAAAGTGAGATCCCATTTGATATTGCGGTAAAACTTGCCGATTACTATAATGTATCTCTTGACTATATTGCAGGCAGGACGAATGACAAAATTGGTCTTACCAAGTCAAGCTTAGATGATGACGAAACTAATCTTATTAACAACTACAGAATATTGTCAGAAAAGAACAAGGGAAGGATATTGGAACGAATTTATATTTTAAATAAGTATGATAAGTAGGGAATCGAACGCACTTTACAACGAGGAATAAGCAGATTACAATACCATGATATAAAAGGCGGACGCTCCTATGAGCTGTCCGCTTTTTCTCAAAAAAGCCACCCACAGCTAAATCAGCCGTGGGTGGCAATATCATTTTAAATTAACACTATCCCTTATTTGTTCAATGCTATCTTGCCCATTGCGTCTGCCTGCATGATAGCGTCATAAAGCTCGATAGGCTGTACGTCGCCTGCAAGATTGTGGATAGTTTCGCCTGGGATACAAGCGTTCTTTGCGATAGTTTCTACCTGCTCAGGTGTAGTTACACCGATCTCCTCGAGTGTGACAGGAAGTCCCACTTCAAGGCAGAAGTTCTGTACCTCTTCAAACTCTTCCTTTGGCGCACCCTCAAGTACAAGCTGAACCAGTGTACCAAGGGCTACACAACAGCCGTGGTCTGCGTGCTTGATTCCCAATGATGTTACGCCATTGTAGAACGAGTGTGCAGCCGCACAGTTTACGTTGTCTGCACCAACGCCTGAAAGATATACGTTAGCCTCGCAGATAGCTTCAAGGGCAGGTGTAACTGTGTGTACCTTGCAAGCCTCAACTGCCTGCTTGCCGTATGTTTTCAGCGTGTCATAGCAAAGTCTTGCAAGTGCCTGTCCTGCTCTTGTTATGCCTGTGCCTTCAAGGCTTGCAGACTCTGTTCTTATGGAAGCTCTGCCCTCAAAATATGTACCAAGTGCATCGCCCATGCCTGCAATAAGGAACTTTACAGGTGCGTTTGCGATAACTGTTGTGTCTACCATTACTGCGTCTGGATTGGTAGGATAGAAAAGATATTTGTCAAAGCTGTGGTCATCATTGTATATTACTGACAGACCTGTGCATGGCGCATCTGTTGCAGCAACTGTAGGCACGATAACAATGTGCTTGCCTGTGTAGTATGCTGTAGCTTTTGCAGTATCAACTGCGCTTCCACCGCCAACTGCAACTACTGTGTCGATGTTGTCTGCCTTTACTATCTCTTCCATTTTGGCTATCTCGCCCTTGCTTGATATACCACCAAATACTTCATAGCGTCTGTAATCGTCAAGCTCGCCAAAGCTTTTCTCTATCTTGTCATGACAGGCTTTGTAGCCACTGTTTGAACATACAAACAGCCACCTTTTGCCCATATAGCCCATTTCTTCATGAAATTTAAGTGTAGCATCTCTGCCCTGAACATATTTGAGCGGCTCACGCATTGCTCTGAGTCTTCCCATCATAATGAATTACCTCCGATTTGTTTGATTTATTAACTTTATACGGAATTTTCTCCGTATTTTCAATTAGATTATAGCATTTTGCACAAAAGATACAAGAAACATTTTATAAATGATATGTGAATTATTTGTGGTGGCAACATTTGAAAATGTAAAGCTTGGAGGACGATAAAACAGAAAAAGCGGAGGCTCTTTGCGAGCTTTCCGCCTTTTTCATATGTTCAGCATTACGGAAGCGTAAAACATTCCGTCACCGTATTCAAATTTAGCTACACCATTGTATTTGGCGGCAATGTTCTTGACAGACTCTGTGCCGATCCCTTTGCCTTTGCGTTTTGAGGAAAGGAAACCGCCTTCTGGGTCGGTGAGGATAGTTCCGGTGAAGGTGTTGTCCACCGCCAGGCAAAGGGAATAGATGTCAGCCTTTGCTCTGATTATTATTTTTTTATTCTTTGCACTGTCAGACACGCAGCCGTGGATGGCATTTTCGATAAGATTTCCGAAAAGCACAGAGAGGTCGGTTATGTCTATTTTTATATCATCTGGTATGTCAGCGCTCACCTTGTATTCAATGCCGCTGCTTTCCGCTATTTGAGCAAAATATGCAAGAAGTGCGCTTACAGATGTGTTTTTGCAGTAAATGCGTTCTGATATATCGGGCATAGAATCCCTGAAAGCGTTGAGATATTCCGAAAGCTTATCATATTCGCCCTTTTTCAGAAGCTCCTGCATAAGAGCGATATGATGTCTGACATCATGCTTATAGCGTCTTGTTTCTTTTATCTTATCCTGCAAATAGTCATATTGCAGGTTCTGCATTTCAAGCAGGTGGTTATTTTCCTGAAGCCGCAGATTTTTCTGCTGTTCGATGACCAGCCGTGCCACGATGTAATACACCAGGAACGCCCCTGCGTTTATAAAGAAAAGAGCTATGGTGTTCTTTGGCTCCAGAGCAAGCTCTAAGCTGCTTTTCGTAGAGTTGCCGTAGAGAGTATAATACCATATTATATAGAACGTAAATGGGATAAGCCAAAGATAGCGCCACTCCAGACCTGACGGCTCTCTTTCCACCGCAGGCGTGTAGACCTTTTTCATGTAGATAAAAAGCGGCCCCCATATTATGGCTTCTACCATAAGCATACAAAGGGAAAACGACCAGCGGTATGACTCATAGGCAAGTGACGGGAACAGAATGCCCTCCAGACATTTTGAGGTAATGACGATAAAGCTTGCGTTATTTGAAAGCAGAAGCAGTGTGAAGCCTGTTTTGCCGACCTTGACCTTCACAGCGAAAAAGTAAAAAGCCGCATAGAGCAGGGTGCTGACTGCACTTAGCAGACCTGCATTTGTGCTGAAAAATGCCGCCTGCCAGCCTAAGAAGATCTGTACCAGTGAAAGAGCCACAACAAGTCCCACAGTAGCTGTTTTGGAAAAGCGAAGCCTATGCCGGAAGGGATAAAGGGCAAGCACCATAAGTGGCAGAAAATTCAGAAGGGAATATATGCCCACTTCCACAAGGCGGTATAAAGGAGGCATTACTGCTCACCGCCTTTTCGCAGATCACTGAAGCGAAACTGAGCGAAGGCGTCTAATGTTTCTCTGGATTTTCGGCGACTTATGGGGATATGTGTGCCGTCGCTCATTATGAAAAGGTCGCTTTTTTGCTGGGCTATCTCATAGAAATTCACGATGACGCCTTTGGTGGAGGTGTAAAAGTATGAATGACTGCAAAAAATGCTCTCGATCTCAGCGAAAGAATTTCTTGAAACTATGTTTTCGCCGTCTGTGCAATGGATAGTCACGATATGTGACGCACAGTCTATGTAGATAACATTTCTGAGTATCACGTTCTGACCGTCGGGAAGCTTAACGGAACGCATACGATCAATTTCATCAGAACCGATCCTGTCAAGCATGGCTTTTATTTTGTCAGCCTGAAAGGGCTTGCAAAGATAGTAGCAGGCGTTGAGGTCGTAGCTTTCGCTTGCAAACTCGTTGCTTGAAGTGCCGAATGCGATATGCACGTTTTTGTCTTTTTCACGAAGCTTTTCTGCCACCTCTATCCCAGTCATTTTCCCCATGAATATATCAAGCACCACCAGATCATAAGCTCCCATCTGCCAACATGACAAAAAGCTTTCTCCGCTTGAAAACGTATCTATCTGACAGCTGTGAGCGGTTTGTTCGGAAATATATTCATGAAGAAGTGCAAGGTCGTTTTTATTATCGTCTACCAATGCCACTCTCATATTGTAAAAATCCTTTCTTATACATGATTTCTTAATATATAATAACACACATCAAAGCAAAATTCAAGCATTATTCATTTATTTTGTTACCGCTTGTGCAGATTTTTGACCGTTTGTGCTAAATTTATTGACAAAGTGTGTAGCCTGTGTTAAAATAATCGTGTAAAGTTATGTTCTTAGTAAAAAAGAAATATCAACAACGAAAAATATTATGGAGGAATTAGAATGAAAAAGAAAATTTTAAGTCTTTTGGTGACGGGCTGTCTTTTGTTTGTGCCGACAACGGCATTTGCAGACGATAATAAGACGGTAATAAAAACTGTTGACGACCTGTTGGCGTTTTCAAAAGCGGTAAACAACGGAGATTATGACAAGAATAAGGACGCAGTTGTTGTTCTTGAAAATGACCTTGACTTGACAGGTGTTGTATGGACGCCTATCGGAAACGTTTTCGATGAAAACGGCTATATTGAACATTGTTTCAGCGGCAAATTCTACGGAAACGGTCATACTATTTCAAACATTGATTTTACGTCTATTTATGGTAAAGATTTGTTGGTCGGTTTCTTTGGCGATATCGAGGAAGCAGAGGTATCAGGTCTGACTATAGAGGGAAATCTGGATGTGACAAATACTGATAACGAATATACTGTTTATGGCACTATTGCAGGATTTGCAGGTGATTGTACTATTTCTGATTGTGTGTCAAACGTATCGTTCAACAATAACGGCAAATATGTTTATGGCTTCATAGGCATGGTAGGTCAGGCATACGGCACAACTTTTGAATATTGTGAGAACACAGCAGACATAACTATCTCAGGCGACAACGGAAGTGTTTATGTCGGCGGTATAGTTGGATATGCGCAGATTGGAACGGAAGTCCGCTATTGTTCAAGCACAGGCGATATGGTATATGCTGCACCAAACGCCGGCGGTATCGTAGGACGTTTGTATGGCGATTCCAAGGTCATAAACAGCTATGTTACAGGAAAACTCACGCCGGTTGGCAACGGAACCACAGATGTAGGCGGTATCGTTGGTTCAGTAGCCGGCGGTTCTGTAAGTGATTGCTATTTTGCAGGAGAAATTGACCTTTCACAGTACTCAGCCAAAAAGCCATATACACGTTTCGGCGGAATAGTGGGGAAGGATTCCTCGTCTACAACTGACTTTAAAAACAACTATTTCACAGAAACAGAAAATGTTGAAGCTTGCGGTTCAAATAAAGAAGCAGGCAAGGCTAAAGCTTATGACTATATGACAACAAAAGAATTTTATGACGAGCTGACAGCCGACGGTGCAAAGTATCAGTATGTTGAGGGAAAAACGCCTGTCCTGCCAACTAAGGAATATGCAGTTGATTTTGAAGTAACACCTGCTGACCTGAAAAATGTTGTAATAAAGGTAGACGAAAAAGAGATAACAAGCAATACTGCAATGCTTACAGCAGGCACTTACACAGTAGAGGTAACTGCTGACGATTGCGAGCTTCTCAGCAAGGAAATAACTGTCTCAGCGGATATCGCAACACATACACAGGCTTTTGAACTTGCATACAAGTCAGCAGACTATACAGAGCTTGACAAGGCAGAGAAAGCCGCAAAGGCTCTCAACAAGGACGATTATGAGGACTTCTCAGAAGTCGAAAAGGCTCTTGCCGCTATCGACAGAACAAAGAACATCACAGAGCAGGCTGACGTGGACGCTATGGTAAAGGCTATAAACGACGCTGTGGCAAACCTTGTAAAGAAAGCTCCTGCTTCTTCACAGCCTGACAGCGTAAGCAGTTCTGATGCTTCGTCAGATACGA
>OIZW01001643.1_pt1 | contig 13163 bp, 10 predicted proteins | sample 1588581 | NCBI WGS metagenome assembly OIZW01 (sample SAMN03283266) | human gut metagenome | biome: human-associated habitat; material: feces | host: Homo sapiens | place: USA | collected 2013 | reverse complement strand
GATGTCCGTGATGATGATACTTATAAAGCAGGTCATCTGAAAGGAACACTTCAGTGCAGCCTGAAGGAATTTGATACACCGGAAGCACAGACAGAGATGTACAATCTTGCAAAAGACAAGATGGACAAGGATGAGCCTGTATATATTCTCTGCTACAGTGGTAATAAATGTGCAAAAACAGCAATTTCAGTAATGAAAGATGCAGGATTTGATACAGATAATTTATTTATCATTGAGAATGGAGCAAAAGACGGAGACGTATCCGCAGCTTTTGTAACAGAGTAAAGATAGGTGTTCGAAAGAATCTGTTATGGTTTACAAATGATGATGGAACAGGCTGGAGAGCAACCGTACCATTCCTTGTACTTTATGAAAATGGATATGATAACATTTCTGTGTATGATGGTGGATGGTATGAGTGGTTAATGCATGATGACTATCCGGTACAGGTTGGTGATCCGGCAAGTGATGATTGTGTTCACACAACAGTTGGAGAACTTCCTACAGGAAAAGCCGCAAAATAAAACAAAGCAGGGAGTGTAGAGAATTTCTGCGAAAATATAATACAAAGATTAGGGGCGCTGTCACTGGATATTGGTGACAGCGTTTGGTAGTATTAAGGAGTAAAATGAAAAAAATCATTTATATATTTTTAGATTTATTAACTATAGCGTTTTTGATCGGAGGATATGTGTTCCAATATTTTACAAGAAAAAAACTGGGGATGCTCAGGTGGGTGAATTATCAGAATATGCAGATCCAGAAGAACCCTGTTTATGATATACTAAAATATATTATAGTTGCTGCTATTGTGCTTATCGTATTAAGTATTGTGGGATATAGGAAGAAAAAAGAATTGTTGGGAAAGATAGATTTTGTAATGATTGTGATCATGCAGATATTAGGAATTAGTTATTTGGAAATTACAGTGTTGAAATCTATAGAATCGTTTCCTGCATATTACTTTTTAATGCCGTTTCTTGGGGCAGCGACACTGATGCAGATTATCAGAAATGGAATTGCAGTGGGGACAAAAAAGAATGAAACATAAAAAATTGTGGATATTTATCGGGATTATCGTTCTGATTTTGATATTAAATCACATATTTGGCTGGTCTTCTTATCTGGGAAATACAGAGAATCTGAAATTCCTGGAAAATATGGTACAGGAAAATTTAGTGTTGGCGATTGGCATCTATACCATACTTACCATCATAAGCTGTGTGGTACTTGCACTTCCGGGGGTGACATTTGCAATCGTTGCAGGTCTGGTATTTGGACCGATACTTGGAACCATCTGTTGCTCCGTAGCGACTACACTTGGGGCTATGGTAGCATTTGTTGTAGGAAGATTTTTCTTACAGGACATTATTAAGCCGATGGCGATGAAGAACAAATATTTAAAAAAATGGTTATTTGATGAGTCTGGAAATAATGAAGTATTTATTCTGATGATCACAAGACTGGTTCCATTATTTCCGTATAATCTGCAGAATTTTGCTTATGGTGTGACAGATATTAAGTTTTCAACATATTCCATTTGTTCTTTGATCTTCATGCTTCCGGGAACAGCTATGTATACGGTTGGAATGGCAGGACTTGCAGACAAAGAGAACCGTATTCTTTATATCGGGATAGCAATTGTTCTGGCTGGGATTGTAATAGGGCTTGGTGCGTTCCTTAAGAAGCATTATGTGCAGGAGGAAAAAAATGAAGGATAACAATACAGTAGAAGCGTGTACCCATTGTCACGTCTGCCAGAATCAGTGTGAATTTTTGAAAAAGTACGGAATAGATATCGGAGATACAGAGAAGTTAAAAGAGCTTTCTTATCATTGTTTCCTGTGTGGAAAGTGCACAGAGGTATGCCCTGAGAATATTGATGGAAGAGAGTATATTCTAAATCTCCGGAGAGAAAAAGTAGAAAAATCCGGTGGAACTTTGGAAGAAAAAGGATATGGGATGCTGTTAAAAGAAAAAAAAGATTATATATATCGGAATTACAGACATGCACAAGGGGAAAGTATTCTGTTTCCGGGATGTAATTTTCCTTCTTTTTATCCAAAGACGACCAAGAGGCTGGTAAATGAACTGAAAAAATATGGTATAGGAGTGGCATATGACTGCTGTGGAAAGCCGATTGTAGAACTTGGCATGAAAGAGGATGAAAAAAGGATTATAAGTCAGATACAATCAGAATTGCATAAAAGAAAAATCAAAGAAGTAATCATGCTTTGTCCGAACTGCTATGCATATTTAAAACCAAGAATGGAAGAAGTAAAGGTTGTAAGCATTTATGAAAAGCTTGAGGAATTCGGAATCGGAAAGAAGAATCTGCTTCCGGCAAAGGTGTTCCTTCCATGCCCTGACAGGGAAAAGAAAGAACTGTTAGGAGAGATAGAGCAATACATAGAAGGAAAGCTGACTCCAATCGAAGAGGTACAGTGTTGTGGCTTAGGTGGCTGTGCCCCTGTAAAAGAACCAGAACTTGCAAAAAATATGGGAGCAGCGTTAAAAAACAGTGGCGGGCAGAAGATTTACAGCTATTGTGCGTCCTGTGCAGGCAATCTAAATCGGAACGGATGTAAGAATGTCACTCATATTTTGACAGAAATATTAGAAACAGATGAAAAAGCCGATACAGGGAAATCGATGTTGAATAGGATGAAAACAAAATTTATATAAGGGGATAACGACGGAAATGAAATGGGCAGTGATCGTATTTACCAGAGTTCCCATTCCGGGACAGACAAAGACAAGAATGATGCCATATTTTTCGCCGGAAGAATGTGCAAAACTTCATGAAAATTTTCTGAAAGATATTGCACAGGAATGCGAAAAAGTAAATGCTGACATATTCGTATGCTACACACCGGAAAAAGGGAAAGCATATCTGGAAAAATTATTCAGGAAAGCAAAAGAATATATTTCCCAGACAGGGGAAGGTCTGGGAGAAAGGATGTATCAGGCAATCGAATATGTACTGGAAAAAGGGTATGATTCCTGTGTATTAATAGGAACGGATATACCGGAACTGAAATGTTCGGATTTGGAGTATGCGTTCAGGCTTTTGGATGTAAATGATGTAGTCTTTGGTCCCACCGTAGACGAAGGGTATTATCTGGTCGGAATGAAAAGACCGGTATGTGAAGTGTTTGAAAAGAAGACATATGGAACAGGAAATGTACTGGAGCAGACCGTGCAGCCATTACAGGAAATGGGACTGACAATCGGATATGTAAGAAGATTGCAGGATATGGATGACAGAGATGATATTACGGCGTATCGGAGCCGGATGAGGAGGCAGAAGTTACTTCAGAACACACATACTGGACGTTACCTGCTAAAAAAACAGAAGATTTCTATCATTGTGCCGATCTATAATGAAGAGACAACGATAGAGAAACTGCAGGAGCAATTAGAAAACTTACAGGGAAAGTGTGAGATCATTCTAGTCGATGGTGGGAGTACAGACGCAACATTGTCGATGATCAGACCGGGATTTAAAGTACTGCATTCGGAAAAAGGCAGGGCGAACCAGATGAATCTTGGCGCAAAAGAAAGTACCGGAGATATTCTTTTCTTTCTTCATAGTGACAGTGAACTTCCGAAAAGACCGCTGGAAGAAATCAAAGCAGTGATAAAAGATCATGAAGCAGGATGCTTTGGCATTGCATTTCATTCCAGACAGTTTTTTATGGACATGCAGAGTTATTTCAAATCATAGGATAAAAGACAGAAAAGTGATGTTTGGAGATCAGGGGATTTTTATCACAAGAGAACTGTTCTTCAAAGCGGGGATGTTTCCGGCTCTTCCGATTATGGAAGATTATCAGTTTTCGCTTACGTTAAAGGAAATGGGAGTAAAGCTTGGCATTGCTAGGCACAGAATCTATACGTCAGACCGGAGATTCCCTAAAAAGGTGATTCCGCAGTTAAAAGTGATGTGGAAGATGAACCGGCTAAGAAAAATGTACCGGGATGGTGTGCCGATAGAGACGATATCGAAGTTATATAAAGATGTAAGATAAAATGTCAGGAAACAATATAGCCAATAGGGGATCGGGATTATGGAACGTATAAAAGGATTAAATGAATATGTGAAAAATGAAAAGTATAGGAAAGCATTAAATCTTCCGAATGAACAGGAAGAAGAATATACAATGCTTGCACAGGGAGAGTATAATATTAATTACAGCTTCACGCATCCAAAGACAGGGAAAAAACTTCTGTTACGTGTCAATTGTGGGAGTCAGATGCATCTGGAAAATCAGATTGGGTATGAATGTCATGCACTGCAATTGCTGGAAGCATCGGGAAGAACGCCAAAAGTGCTTTATGTAGATGGGAGCAGGAAATTTTTAGATCACGGAGTACTGGTAATGGAATATCTGCCGGGAAAAGCATTAGACTATCATACGGATTTAAAATATGCGGCAGAGTGTCTGGCTGATATACATAGTGTCAGAATACCGGAATCAGAATCGGGTTTGATTCGGCCAGAGAATCCACTGACCGCAATATTGGAAGAGTGCGAAGAGATGGTGAAGATATATATGGATTCACCGCTTGGAAAAGACAGGATGAAAAGGAAAATCCGAGATTTGCTTGATAAGGCATGGAAAAAGGCAAAAGAATTCCATATGGAAGATTCACCGTATCAATGCTGCATTAATACAGAACTGAATTCCACGAATTTCTTGATTGGAGGAGAAGGAAAGTCGAACTATCTCATTGATTGGGAAAAGCCGTTATTTGGAGATCCGGCACAGGATCTGGGACATTTCCTTGCACCGACAACGACGTTTTGGAAAACGGATGTGATATTGAGGGAAGAAGAGATAGGAAATTTTCTGAATGAATATCTGAAATGTGTGGGGGCGCGTTTTGATATAACGGGATTAAAAGAACGAACGAAAGTATTTATGGAGATTACATGCTTAAGAGGAATCACCTGGTGCGCAATGGCATGGGTGCAGTATCAGCAGCCGGATAAACTGATTATAAATGAATCTACATATCGGAAGCTGGAGGATTATCTGAGTGATGGATTTTTAGAAAAAATAGAAATGTTTTTGGAACAATAACGTAAGTGTGAGTAAGGAGAAAAGAGATGGAAAAAGAAAGAATTGCAGAACTTTTTATGAAAGGAATTGACTGTTCTCAGGTTGTAGCAGGGGCATTTGCAGAAGAACTGGGGATCACACAGGAAGAAGCATATAAGATGGCTGCAGGATTTGGCGGCGGAATGGGAATCGGCGAGACTTGCGGTGCAGTAGTCGGTGCAATGATCGTTTTGGGAATGAAATATGGACATTTTGACACAGAACACATGGAACAGAAAGAGATTATGAATGCAAAAAGAGCAGAATTTCTGGAAAAATTCGGAAAAAAATATGCTTCGTGCAGTTGCAAAGGATTATTAAAGCATGATATTGCGGATCCGGAAGATATGCAGAAGATACTGGCTGAAGGTCTTTTGTTTGATTTCTGCCCGGAAGTAGTGAAAGATACGATCGAGATACTGAAAGAGGTTATGTAATGGATGATATCATTAAGGATTTTCATGATTTGACAGAGATCCCGCCATTCCAGCAGATGATATCGGATAAGAAGTATATGGATACAGAAGAATATCTGGATGTATTGCAGATGAATATTGGACGAAAATGCAATCTGATCTGCAAACATTGTCATGTGAATGCGGGTCCCGCGCGGACAGAAGAGATGTCAAGAGAGGTGATGGATGCCTGCCTTACTTTTGCAAAAGAGCAGAAGATTGTAACAATAGATATTACCGGAGGAGCACCGGAGATGAACCCGCATCTGGAATATCTGATAGAAGAAAGCAGTAAAATTTGCGGGCATGTCATAGTAAGAACAAATTTGGTCATTCTTCTTGAAAAAGAATATGAACATCTCATGGAAGTGTATGCAAGAAACAAAGTAGAAGTGGTATGTTCGCTTCCGTATTACCGTGCACCGGAGATGGATAAAGTACGCGGTGCAGGAGCGTTTGATAAAGCAATCAAAGTGATTCGGCGTCTGAATGCAATGGGATATGGGCGCAATCCGGAACTCGTACTGAATATGGTTTATAATCCGGCAGGAGCTTTCTTTCCGCCTGATCAGGAAGCAATGGAAAAAGAATATAAACAGAAGCTATTGCAGGATTTCGGAATTGAATTCAATAGTCTTTACACTTTGTATAATAATCCGATGGGAAGATTCGGAGCGTTCTTAAGAAAATCAGGGAATCTGAATCGTTATATGAAGAAATTATTTGATGCATTCAATGCAGATACAGTGGAAGCTTTGATGTGCAGGACACAACTTTCAGTAGATTATGACGGACAGCTGTATGACTGCGATTTTAACCTAGCTGCGGGAATGCCTGTGAACGGCGGACAGACTATATTTGATGTGACTGGAGAGCCATATCAGGTGAGAAAAATCCGGATGGATAAGCATTGTTATGCATGTACAGCAGGGGCAGGTTCCAGCTGAGGAGGCGCAATGAGTTAGGCAGGCTGCCTGACAAATAGCGCTGGAAGAAGCGAGTATGTTATGTTACACTAATGCAGTAAGAACAATAATTATGCATGACAATGTAAGAATATACAAAAAGGAGAACAAACGATGCCAGTTTTTGATTTTAACGCAACACCGGACGAGAAGAAACCAGCGGAATGTACATATACGGTAATCCGCTCTAATGAAAATGAAGCAACTATAGAAAAACCAATGATGATCCTGGATAATAAGCAATGTAAATGGGAACATCATTCCTGCGGCGTATTTACCAATCCGATCAAGAGGACATCATTCGAATTTCAGCAGGAAGACGGAACCGTAAGTGCAGACATCTTAAAGATCGATGCAAGATTTGTAAGTCTGTTAAAATGGCTCGGAGAGAATCATATTAATGTGCGTCTCTCAGGAGAGAATACAGAAGAAGGATATGCAGTATACAAGATCCGCGAGATTGCATTTGGCGGCGGTACAAAGTTATCTGCAGAAGATGGATTCCTGCAATTTATGATCGAGCGTCTTCTGGCAAGTAATGCACCGGCAGAAGAGGAGAATGATGAAGATGAAGACGAAGCAGGAGATGATATGAAGCTTACCAGTCTTCAGAGTATCACAGACTTCATGAACTGTGCGGGAAGAACCCTTCCGGATAATATCCGCCTTTGGGCAAGACGTAATCTTGCCGTGGCACGTTCTCATGAAGTATCACCGGAAGAAAGACGTCATGCACAGAGAGCGCTTTCTATTATGATGAATGTACAGTGGAAGAGCAATTATTTTGAAGCGATCGATCCGGATGAAGCGCGCAGAATTCTTGATGAAGAACTTTACGGAATGGAGCGCGTAAAGCAGAGAATCATCGAGACCATAATCCAGATCAACCGTACACATACATTGCCGGCATATGGACTTCTGTTAGTGGGACCGGCAGGAACCGGTAAATCACAGATTGCCTATGCGGTGGCACGTATCCTGAAGCTTCCATGGACGACTCTGGATATGAGTTCGATCAATGATCCTGAGCAGCTGACAGGAAGTTCTCGTATCTATGCCAATGCAAAGACAGGTATCATCATGGATGCATTTGCCATGGCAGGAGAATCAAATCTGGTATTCATCATTAATGAGCTGGATAAAGCAGCATCCGGAAAAGGAAATGGCAATCCGGCCGATGTACTTCTGACATTACTGGATAATCTTGGATTTACAGATAACTATATCGAGTGTATGATTCCGACCGTAGGGGTATATCCGATTGCGACTGCGAATGACAAGTCTCAGATCAGTGCACCGCTGATGTCACGATTTGCCGTGATCGATATCCCTGATTACACACCGGAAGAGAAGAAAGTGATCTTCTCCAAATTCGCACTTCCGAAGGTATTAAAGAGAATGAGCCTTAAGGAAGACGAGTGTATCATGAGTGAGGAAGGATTGGATGAATTGATCAAGTTATATTCTAATACATCCGGAATCCGTGATCTGGAGCAGGCGGCTGAACACATTGCGGCGAATGCCCTGTATCAGATTGAGGTAGATCATGTGAAATCTGTTACATTTGATGCAGAAATGGTAAGAAATCTGTTAAGATAATGGAAACTACAAGAACAACATTTTTTACAAGAGATAAAAATTTTTATAAGACATTTTTCCGGTTGATGCTGGTTGTGGCACTTCAGAATCTGGTGGCTTACAGTGTGAATATGCTTGATAATATTATGCTTGGAAGTTACAGCCAGAATGCATTGTCCGGTGCGGCAACGGTGAACCAGATATTCTTTATTGTGAACCAGCTGGCATTGTCTATTGGAAATGCACTGGTAGCAATCTGTTCTCAGTACTGGGGAAAGCAGGAGACTGAGGAAATCCGGAAGCTGACAGGAATAGCACTGGCACTCAGTATCCTGATCGCTGCAGTGGTCGTGACAGCCTGTACGTGCATGCCGGAGAGGCTTTTGGGAATATTTACGACGTCACCTGAGATTATTGCAGAAGGAAAGGCATACCTGGGGCTTCTGAAGTGGACATTTTTACTTTTCATGATAAGTAATCTGCTGATTGCCATGCTTAGAAGTGTAGAGGTAGTGAAGATTTCATTTGTCATATCAGTAGTGTCATTGATCACAAACGGTTGTATCAATTACACATTGATTTTTGGACATTTTGGATTTCCGGAGATGGGAATCAGGGGAGCAGCAGTGGGAACGTTAACTGCAAGAATGCTGGAACTATTGATCATTGTGGTGTATGTATGGAAGATAGATACGAAAGTCCGGTTATTTGACGTCAATCTGATCAAAATCATATTTGCGCCGGAGAATAGAAAGATATGGAGGGCATTCTTAAAAGTTGCATTTCCAATCATGTGCTCGGGGATGATCTGGGCAATCTCGGTACCGATGCAGACGGCAATTCTCGGACATTTGTCTGCAGATGCAATTGCTGCAAATTCTGTATCCAGCACATTTTTCCAGTATCTGAAGGTGATCGTAATCGCCATATCATCTGCATCTGCAGTTGTGATCGGGAAAGATATCGGAGAGGGAGATATAGAAAGAGTCAAATCTGATGGAAGAACGCTTTCAGTGCTGGATCTTCTGATCGGTGTAGTGCTTGCTTCGTTGTTATTTGTATTGAGAGGACCGCTGTTATCCATGTATAAACTGACAGATAAGGCAGCAGTTCTTGCAGATCATTTCATTATGATCATGAGCATAGTTATGGTAGGAATGTCATATCAGATGCCGGTATCGGTAGGTGTCATTCAAGGTGGGGGAGATACAAAGTTCTCTATGTACACGAATATGATCTCTACTTGGGGAATCGTGATGCCGTTGTCATTTTTGGCGGCATTCGTGTGGAAACTCCCTGTGGAACTGGTTGTGGCTGCAGTGCAGTCGGATCAGTTGTTCAAAGGAATTCCGGTATTTTTACGATTTAGGAGCTATAAGTGGATTCACAAATTAACATAAAAAGAAGTATGGAATGGAAAGAATTTGAAACAACATTTTCGGTAAAATTAAATCAACAGCAAAAAGAAGCAGTACAGAGCACAAAAGGGCCGGTACTGCTTCTTGCCGTACCCGGATCAGGAAAGACCACGGTACTGGTGACACGTCTTGGTTATATGATCTACTGTAGGAATATTCCTCCGGAGAGCATACTTACGGTTACATATACGGTGGCAGCGACAAAAGATATGTCCGAAAGATTTGCAGTCCGTTTTGGCGAGGATATGGCAAAGAGACTGGAATTTAGGACGATCAACGGAATCTGTGCGAGGATTATCCAGTATTACGGAAGACGGATTGGAAAGACACCATTCGAACTGGTGAAGGATGAAAAGACAACGACAGGGATGCTGATCAGAATCTGTCAGGATCATGGCATGGGATATCCGACGGAGAGTGATCTTAAGAATGTAAGAACGTTGATCACATATATAAAAAATATGATGCTGACCGAAGAAGAACTTCAGAAGTTAGAAGAAGAGTCGGATATCCGGATTGCAGGAATCTACCGTGAATACTGTAGTCAGATGCGTGCGCAGAATCTGATGGATTATGATGATCAGATGTTGTATGCATATAAGATGCTGAGAATGGATCCTGGACTTCTGGCGTATTTTCAGAAATTGTATCCGTATATCTGTGTAGATGAAGCACAGGATACATCAAAAATCCAGCATGCGATCATTGCTTTGCTGGCGACAGAATCGGGAAATCTGTTTATGGTCGGAGATGAGGATCAGAGTATCTATGGATTCCGGGCGGCTTATCCGGAAGCGTTGTTGTCGTTCGAAAAGAATCATAAAGGTGCAAAGGTACTTCTGATGGAAGAAAATTTCCGATCGAATGCGAAGATTGTGGAGGCAGCGGATAAATTCATCCAGAAAAATACGCTTCGTCATGAAAAACATATGAAGCCTGCAAGAGAGGCAGGGACGGATATCAGAGAAATTTCTTTAAAATCCAGAAAGGCAGAGTATGTATATCTGATGAGGGTAGCACAGGAATGTATGACCCGGGAAAGCAGCCTGCAAAAGAACGGTATGGATGCACGGAAAGCGGAGACGGCGGTTCTATACCGGGATAACGAGTGTGCTATTCCGTTGATAGATCTTTTGGAGAGGAAGAATATTCCGTACAGGATGCGGAATGCAGAGCTGTCTTTTTTCACACACCGTACGGTTCTGGATGTAGAGAATATCATACGGTTTGCAATGAATCCGAAAGATACTGACAGATTCATGCAGATATATTACAGATTGAAATTGTTCTTCCGTAAGGAAGATGCTTTAAGATATGTTAACTTGAGCAAGGAGAAAGATATGGCGGTTCTGGATGCGGTACTTAAGTATGATAATCTGGAAAAGTATCAGGAGGATAATATCCGTAATCTGAGACGGCAGATGGAACGCATCTTAAAGATGACAGGGGATGAGGCGGTTGATCAGATACTGACATATATGGGTTATCAGGATTATCTGAAGAAAATGGGCATGAATGCAAATAAATTAGAGATTGTCAAGATGATTGGAAGCAGGGTAGACTCTCCGGAAAAATTACTGGAACGTCTGGAAGAGCTTAGAAAGATCATCCGGGAAAAGAAGACGGAAAGCGACTGTCCATTTATTCTGTCTACCATGCATGCGAGTAAAGGACTGGAATATGATACCGTCTATCTTCTGGATGTTATGGATGGGATACTGCCGGAAAAAGTTCTGGTAAATCCGCGGACGGCATCGAAAGAAGAACTTGAAACTTACGAGGAAGAAAGAAGACTTTTCTATGTAGGTGTGACCAGGGCAAAGAATCAGCTGAATGTATTTACGACGAATAAGCCGTCTAAATTCTGCAGTGAGCTGCTGGGAAAGAGGAATCTGAGAGAGAATCGGCAAAAAGAATATGCAGGAATAAAGAAATGGGGAGATTATAGTCCGGCGGAAACATATGGCGTAAAGGAAAATGGAATGTATCATGGCTCTCAGAAGCAACCGGGAAAAAGCTATCAGGAACTCGCAGATGCACTTGGAGAAGGCATGATTGTAAAGCATAAGAAATTCGGTGAGGGTGTCGTGGTAGACATGGAGGGTGATCACATCCGGATACAGTTTGGAGACAATGTAAAGAACATGGATCTGAAGGTTCTGGCAAGACTTGGAATGCTGGAAATATAGGAAAATGTCAATCCGAAAATGCAGCGATACAATCTGAGAAAATTGTATAAGAATAAAAATGACCAATAGTCAAAAACTGTATTGACTGTTGGTCTTTTTTGATGTATATTGCAATTAGGTACAAAAAAATGACTAATAGTCATAAAGGAGGGGCGGTTATGAATATGGTTGCATTTGGCAAAAAGGTAGTAAAGTTCAGAATCCCGATACTGATCATCAGTATCTTACTCCTGATTCCGGCGGGACTTGGATATGTGAATACCAGAGTCAATTATGATGTGCTGACGTATTTGCCGGAAGATATAGAGACGATGCAAGGGCAGGATATTCTGGTAAAAGACTTCGGAACCGGTGCATTTTCCATGTTCATTGTGGATGGAATGGAAGATAAAGAGGTATCGGCCCTGAAAGCAAAGATTGAGAACGTGGAACATGTTCAGAAAGTTTTATGGTATGATTCGCTGGCTGATATCAGTATGCCAAAGAGCATGATCCCAAAGGATGTCTATGAGGTGTTCAATTCCGATACAGGAACGATGATGGCGATTTTTTTTGACGAGGGTACTTCATCTGACGGAACGATGGAAGCCATTGGGGAGATCCGTAAACTGGCAGGAAAACAGTGCTTTTTAAGTGGTATGTCAGCAATTGTTACGGATACGAAGAATCTGGCTGAGAAGGAGACACCGTTATATGTACTGATCGCAGTCGTATTGGCAGTGATCGTATTAGGTCTTACGATGGATTCCTATTTTATTCCTTTACTTTTTATGCTGAGTATCGGAATGGCAATCGTGTATAATTTGGGAAGCAACTACTTCTTTGGAGAGATCTCGTATATTACGAAGGCATTGGCAGCAGTACTTCAGCTCGGAGTGACACTGGATTATTCGATCTTTCTGATGCACAGCTATGAAGAACAGCAGGTCCGTTACAACGGTGATAAAGAACGGGCAATGGCACATGCGATATCGCAGACATTCTCATCTGTAATCGGGAGCTCGGTTACGACAGTGGCAGGATTTATTGCCCTGTGTTTTATGACATTTACACTGGGTATGGATATCGGTGTAGTTATGGTAAAAGGTGTCATCCTCGGAGTGATTGCCTGTGTGACAATCCTGCCATCTATGATCCTGTGCTGTGACAAATGGATCATGAAGACGATGCATAAGCCTTTCCTTCCGGATATTGGAAAGATATCAGATAAAGTTACGAAGCGGTATATGATCTATGTAATCCTTTTCCTTGTACTTTTGTTCCCTGCAATCTATGGAAATAACCATACAGCCGTATATTACAATCTGGATGAGACACTGCCAAAAGACCTTCCAAGTATTATTGCAAATGGGAAGCTAAAAAAAGATTATGACATGAATACGACGCATATGATTCTTGTAGACAGTTCCGTAGAATCGGCAGATGTTGCAAAAATGATTGATAAGATGGATGA
>OIZW01001637.1_pt1 | contig 13208 bp, 8 predicted proteins | sample 1588581 | NCBI WGS metagenome assembly OIZW01 (sample SAMN03283266) | human gut metagenome | biome: human-associated habitat; material: feces | host: Homo sapiens | place: USA | collected 2013 | reverse complement strand
TACGCCAAAAATCAAAGCGCACTATAGGGTAACAAAATCGGCACTCGCTGAAAAGTGGGTGCCGATTTTTTGTGTCACGAAAAGCTGATGGATGCTGCACGCTACACACCGTCAGCTTTTTCGTTTACAGGGGAAAAAGTGGGTGGTATAATAGAAATAGAGTTTTGTAAGAGTGCTTTCATAGTCAAGGCTATAAAAAATACGGATAAGCATAAAGCCGGTGGATGATATGAAAATTCTGGATAACATCACCAATACCGTTCGAGATGATTTACGGGTCGAGATCAAAAAAGGCAGCAGGGTGTCTATTGCGGCAGCCTGCTTTTCGATGTATGCTTACAAAGAGCTAAAGAAGCAGCTGGAAACCATAGACGAGTTTGAATTTATCTTTACATCCCCCACGTTTGTGAAAGAAAAGGCTGAAAAGCAGAAGCGGGAGTTCTACATTCCCCGCATTTCTCGTGAAACGAGCCTTTACGGTACAGAGTTTGAAATCAAACTGCGCAATGAGATGACCCAGAGAGCCATCGCAAAGGAGTGTGCAGACTGGATTAGAAGGAAGGCTACGTTCAAATCGAACACCACCGGTGAAAATATGGCTGGCTTTATGACTGTGGATTCCGGCGCAGCACAGACCGCTTATATGCCGATTGGCGGCTTTACAACGGTCGATATTGGCTGTGAACGCGGAAATAACAGCTACAACATGGTCAACTGTATGGAGGCTCCGTTCGCACAGCAGTACATGAAGTTGTTCGATTCTCTTTGGAACGACCGGGACAAAATGCAGGATGTCACAGATGTGGTTCTGGAAAATATCAGCACGGCTTATGCAGAAAATTCCCCGGAGTTCATCTACTTTATGACGCTGTATCATGTGTTCAGCGAGTTTTTGGACGACATCTCAGAAGATGAACTGCCGAATGAGGCAACCGGCTTTAAGCAGAGCAAAATCTGGAGCCTGCTGTACGACTTCCAGAAGGATGCGGTGCTTGCCATCATCAATAAGCTGGAAAAGTACAACGGCTGCATCCTTGCGGACAGTGTTGGCCTTGGCAAGACCTTTACCGCACTGGCAGTCGTAAAGTATTATGAGAATCGAAACAAGTCGGTTCTGGTGCTGTGTCCCAAAAAGCTGGCGGAAAACTGGAATACCTATAAGGATAACTATGTGAACAACCCGATTGCATCGGATCGGCTGAATTATGATGTCCTGTTCCATACAGACCTGTCCAGAAGCGGCGGAAAGTCGAACGGCCTTGATCTGGATCGCCTGAACTGGGGCAACTACGATCTGGTCGTTATCGATGAATCCCACAACTTTCGCAACGGTATCGGTACGCACAGCAAGACGCAGGACAACCGTTACCAGCGTCTGATGGACAAGGTGATTCGTGCCGGAGTCAAGACCAAGGTGCTGATGCTTTCGGCAACGCCGGTCAACAACCGCTTTGTGGATTTGAAAAATCAGCTTGCCCTTGCCTATGAGGGAAACTCCGAGTATCTGGATGAAAGGCTGAACACCTCAAAGAGCATTGAGGACATCTTCAAACAGGCGCAGAAAGCCTTTAACGCATGGAGTAAGCTGAAACCAGAAGAGAGAACCACGGATGCGCTGCTGCGGACATTGGATTTCGACTTCTTCGAGCTGCTGGACAGTGTTACCATCGCACGTTCTCGGAAGCATATCGAGAAGTACTACAACACCAACGCTATCGGAAAGTTCCCAGAGCGGTTGAAGCCGATCTCCGTTCGGCCATGTCTGACAGACCTGAATAATGCCATCAACTACAACGAAATTTATGAGCAGCTGATTCAGCTGAGCTTGTGCGTCTATATGCCCTCCAACTACATCTTCGCAAGTAAGATCCAGAAATATCAGGAGCTGACGCACAATAAGGGAGAGAATCTGACCCAGAGAGGCCGTGAGCAGGGTATTTGTCGGTTGATGAGTATCAACCTGCTGAAACGGCTGGAAAGCTCTGTACATTCGTTCCAGCTGACCCTGATGCGCATCAAGAAACTGATTGATGGTACGATTCAGTCCATTGACCAGTTTGAACGCTCCGGCCACGCTGATCTGGATATATACGACATGGCCGGAGACGATTTTGACATGGACGATGAAAACACTGACTTTTTCACCGTCGGCAAAAAAGTCAAAATCGACCTTGCGGATATGGACTGTAAGAGCTGGCGTACGGAGCTTCGGAAAGATGCAGAAATTCTGGAGCTGCTGACCTTTATGGTGGCAGATATCACGCCGCAGCATGACACAAAGCTGCAAGAACTGTTCCAGCTGCTGTCTGAAAAAATTGAGCATCCGATCAATGTCGGCAACAAGAAAGTGCTGATTTTTTCTGCATTTTCGGATACGGCAGAATACCTCTTTGACAATGTGAGTGCGTTTGTAAAGCAGAAATATGGGCTGAATACCGCTGTAATTACCGGCTCGATTGATGGACGTACCACGATCAAAGGCTTCAAGGCAACACTCAACAACGTGCTGACCTGCTTCTCTCCCATTTCCAAAGACCGGGATGTTCTGATGCCCGGCAGTTCCACGGAGATTGATGTGCTGATTGCGACAGACTGCATTTCTGAAGGTCAGAACTTGCAGGACTGCGATTATCTGATCAACTATGACATTCACTGGAACCCGGTACGCATTATCCAGCGTTTTGGACGAATCGACCGTATCGGCAGCAAAAACCAGTACATCCAGCTTGTGAATTTTTGGCCTGATCTGACGCTGGACGATTACATCAACCTGAAATCCCGTGTGGAGACCCGCATGAAAATCACCGTTATGACCTCCACCGGCGATGATGACCTTATCAACCCCGAAGAAAAGGGCGATTTGGAGTACCGCAAGGCACAGCTGAAACGCTTGCAGGAAGAGGTCGTTGACATCGAAGATATGTCGGACGGCATCTCCATTATGGATCTGGGCCTGAACGAGTTCCGGCTCGACCTGCTGGATTACATCAAACACAATGGTGATCTGGACAAGAAGCCCCGTGGACTTCATGCGGTGGTTCCGGCTACGGATGAACTGCCGGAGGGAGTGATCTTCGTGCTGAAAAACATCAATAACAGCGTCAATGTGGACAATCGGAACCGCATCCATCCGTTCTACATGGTTTACATCGGCATGGATGGGCAGATCATCTGCGACTACCTGAACCCCAAAAAGATGTTGGACGATATCCGGCTGCTGTGCCGTGGAAAGACTGAGCCAATCAAAGAGGTGTATGAACGCTTCAACAGGGAAACAGACGATGGAAAGGACATGGCAGAAATGTCCGAATTGCTGAGTGAAGCCATTGACTCGATCATTGATGTCAAAGAAGAAAGCGACATCGACAGCCTGTTCTCTGCGGGCGGAACAACAGCATTACTCAGTCAGGTGTCTGGGTTGGATGATTTTGAGTTGATTTGCTTTCTTGTTGTGAAATAGGGATAACTATGAAAAATCGAAATGGAAAATATGGATGGATTGTGATTTGGGCGATAGGAAGTATAGTATTTGCATTTGTCATACATTGGTTGTTTAGTATTGAACCCACAGTAGAGTTCTTTCGAGCAAAATGGAGCGCAGGAGACATTTTGACGTATGCATCTACAATTATTCTTGGACTGCTTGCGCTATGGCAAAATCAAAGATTTAAGGAGGAAAACGATAAATCGCAAGAGCGGTTGGAAAAAATAAGCAATCGCACAAATGAATTACAAATCATATCGCAGTTAATTGAACATGAGAACGAACGGATAAATCTTTTAAGAAAATTGTTTCAAGAATTTTTTGAGGTATGTTCATGTAGCAATATAGTTGCAGAATACAGGGACACCTCAAAAAATAAAGCAGATAATCTAAGTTCTTCAACGCGAAGAGCCAGTCAAATTAGAATATCGTATCAAATATTGATACAACAGCTGTTTATGGATAAACGTAAAAATACACAGGTAGATAGTTTGGTGGAATATGCTGGGAAACTTAGTACGTCGGCAATTGGATTGATACTTTCATTTACGATAGAGCAAGAAGAAAGTCATCTAAAAAATGATGAAAATGGTGAAATTAAACGATTGACGAATAAGCAGTTGCAAATCGAAGAAGCGTTAAATAAAGAATTTTATATATACATAACTGCACTAGAAAAAGAACGTAATGCACTGTTATTTGAGGATCACTCGTTGAAAGAATTGCAGGAAATGTATCAACGGAGAGAAGAATACGGAAAGATTTAACTTTAGGTCATGGAGGAAAATAGTTTGCTGAATTTTCCAAAATCTACCGAGTTCAATAAACGCATCCCGAAGCAGAAGTTCTATGAGAACATTGCCGTTACCCCGGCTATGAAGAGAGCCTTTGTCGAGCAGATCAGGATCATCTACTGGCGCAATAAGATTGCGACTACCACCCTGAATCTGGCTACTGGCGGGCAGGTGACGGAGATCGAGGTGTTTGAGATGCGGCTGTCTGCCCCGGAGCTGGACGAAAGTGTGCTGCGCCAGATCGACCGGGAAATTCCGTATCACATCCTCTTTTTGCTGGAATACGAGGGCAAGTATCGTGCTGTCATCGGCTACAAGGAGGCTGCGGCGGGCAAGACAGCCTTTAAGGTTGATCGCTATTATTCTACGGACTGGCTGGACGAGGACGACCTGCCGGTGCATCTGGATGGACTTACGCTGGATGCTGTATACGAGAACTTTGTCCGTCAGATCGCAGGTGATGCACTTGGCACAGGGGAAAGTACATCCCTGAAAGACAGTGTGGAGCAGCAGAAGCAGCGAGAGCAGCTAGAAAAACAGATTGCTGCACTGGAAGCCAAAATCCGTAAGGAAAAGCAGCCGAAGAAGAAATTTGAGATGGTACAGGAACTTCAAAAAATAAAAAAGCAGGAGCTATAACTGTGAGAAAAAGTATTTTTGACATTGTGAAAAATAATACGGACCAAGCAAGTGATGTAATACGATTGGAGTCGATGTTTCTTAGAGAAGGATTTCTGAGGGTCAATGGCGATACGGTATATACGTTGAAGGATTATGTTGAAGATTACTGTTTTGGAACGTGGAAATATAGAGGCCACTGTTTGGATGTTGATGATTTTCTTAAAACGGTAAATTACAATGATTTGAGACGCTCAGCCATATTCAATTTGGAAGACCTTTTTACATTGATTGAACTTATCTACAATTTTTGGAATCTTGCAGCTTGTGACTTGGAAAAAAGAGTAAATGGCTTACAATGGAGTGGAAACTTCTATCATGTAAGAGATGTGATGGATGACATTTTGAGACAGTATAACTATACTGCTTATATTCCAGAAGATGATGAGTGTGTCTTGGTTATTGAAGATAAACCAGAGGTGACGGCTACTGCCGAGATTGTTCCTGAGACACTTGCACTCGATATTATTCGATATAATCACAGATTGCTAAAGGGCAACATAAATGCAAAAAAGTCAATTTTGCTTAAACTAGCAAGCGAACTTGAACCGAGAAGAAAAGAACTGCAAGAGTTAGATAAAGACCTGACATCGAACATCTTTTTCATGTTAAATAACATGAATATTCGACATAATAATCAAAATATAAATGAGCCTTCAAAATATAAGAAATATGTTGCTGAGATAGACAACCAGCATCTGGAAGACTGGTATGATGAACTATACCAAATGATGTTGCTTGCGCTTTTGCTATTGGACAATATTGAACGTCAAAAATCTATTGATGAACTAAAAGAGAAAGTGGCAGGAAAATAAAATGGAAACTCTAAAAATGCACAGCCTTGACGGTGTACAGCGCAACATTGAGCTGATTGGTAAGCTGTTCCCCAATGCAATTACCGAGGTGAAACGCAACGGCAAAGTAGAACACGCCATTGACTTTGACGTTCTGCGGCAGGAGCTTTCCGATTCCATCGTGGAAGGCCGGGAGGAACGCTACCAGTTTACATGGCCGGACAAGAAAAAGGCAATGCTGGCGGCAAATGCGCCCATTACGGCAACCTTGCGCCCGGTTGTGGCAGACAGCGTTGGCAAAGATGGCACACCCGGCGGCTTTGACAGTGAGAACCTCTACATCGAGGGCGATAATCTGGAAGTGCTGAAGCTCTTGCAGGAAACCTATCTGGGCAAGGTCAAGATGATCTACATTGACCCGCCCTACAATACCGGCAACGATTTTGTCTATGAGGACGATTTTGCACAGAGTGCGGCGTACTATATGGATAATAGCGGCCAGTACGATGAAGAAGGCAACCGCATGGTGACCAACACCGAAAGCAATGGCCGTTTTCACACGGATTGGCTCAATATGATTTATCCTCGCCTGAAAATTGCAAAGGATTTGCTTGCGGAAGATGGAGCGATTTTTGCTTCTATTGATGATAATGAGCGTGATAATCTTGAAAAGATTTGCTCGGAAATTTTCGGCGCAGATAATTATGTGGCAACATTTCCGTGGCGTAAGCGAACGGCAAAATCCGATGTTCCTTTTGGCGTATCACAAGATTATGAATGGGTCGTGTGTTTTGCAAAATCCAACAAATTTTTTGCAAGAGTAAATGGAACAGAAAGGAAGTATTTTGAAACACCAGATTTTCCGAATAGACCTTGGCGGATTCATGACCTAACTACGCAGCGCACGGCATCAGAACGTCCGAATTCCAATTTTACAATGATCAATCCAAAAACAGGAAAAGAATACCCTGTGAATCCTATGCGTACATGGGCGGTAACAAGGGAGACGTTTGAGCAGTACTATAAAGAAAATCGAATTGTGTTCCCAGATGATTATTCTTTTCTAAGCATAACAAAACCGGCATTTAGATATTGGAAAGCTGATGATGAGAAGAAAGCGGGAGACTTATTTGGCTTAATGCCGCTTTCAACTAAACTTCCAGATGACATAGGAATGTCGTTGGATGGTACAAAAGAAATAACAAATATTTTTTCTGGTAAAGTTTTTAGCTATCCCAAAACAGTTCCACTAATTAAGCTATTTGTGGATTCGTCTACTAAAACTGATAAGGAAGCAGTAATTCTTGACTTCTTCTCCGGTTCTGCCACAACTGCCCATGCTGTAATGAAACTGAACGCTGAAGATGGTGGACACCGTAAATTTATCATGGTGCAGTTGCCGGAAAAGACGGACGAAAAGAGCGAAGCCTACAAGGCAGGCTACAAGAACATCTGCGAAATCGGCAAGGAGCGTATCCGCCGTGCGGGCAAGCAAATACTGTCCGCAGGGGGGGGGACAGTTGGAGATGTCCGAGACGCAGCCTGAACCGGGCACCCCCGTTGATGTGGGTTTCCGGTGTTTGCGGTTGGACAGCAGCAATATGGAAAACGTCTACTACACGCCGGAAGAAATCAGCCAGCAGGATATGTTCTCGCTGGTGGATAACGTAAAATCTGACCGAACCCCGGAAGATTTGCTGTTCCAGGTGATGCTGGATCTGGGTGTGCTGCTGTCCAGTCCCATTGAGGTGAAAGAGATTGCGGGCAAAAAGGTGTTCAACGTGGCAGATGGGTTCCTGTTGGCGTGCTTTGACCATGATGTGACCGAGGAAACTGTCAAGGCGATTGCGCAGATGAAGCCGTACTATGCTGTTTTCCGTGACAGCTCCATGGCAAACGACAGCGTTGCAACGAACTTTGACCAGATTTTTGAAACGTATAGCCCGGAAACGGTAAGGAAGGTGCTATAATGATGGCTGAAATTCAATATCCCAAAATTGATCTTTATCACTATACATCCATTGGTTCACTTTTTTCTATCCTGCAAAATGAAACGATTCGCTTGACAGATTATCGTTTCCTGAACGACACACAGGAACTGTCTTATGCGCTGAACTGGTTGAAAGATTATCTTGCACCTAAAGATGAAGAAGAGTTTGGCAAAAAAGTTCTGACAGCGATTGATAATGTTGAACATGGAAAAATGGAACGCATAAAGAGTGTAAGTGATGGATCGCCGTATATGCAGCGATATTTATGCGATATTCACTATTATATTTTGTCATTGTCTCGGCTATATGATGACCTTGCAATGTGGCGTATGTATGCAAAAGATGGCTGCTGTATAAAGTTTAATAGCCAAAAATTGAAAGAATTCTTTTATGGATTTCGTGATGCAAACTTTGACAATGGTCTTATGAACCCGATAGATGGAAAAATTCAATATGAAATCAGCGAAGAATTGAAGAAGGCAATAAATTTTCACTATAATCTAAAAAATGAGCTGATGCTATATGATGATATATTAAGATTTTGCTTGCTCGTCAAGTCACCATCGTTTTCCTTCGAACATGAGTATCGAATGGGAATTCCGTTTGAAGATCAATACCTAGGCAAAAATTGTTCAAAAGAATTTTCACTATCTGGAACAACGATTCGTCCACAGCTGGAATTGAAAAATTTCCCGGTAAGAGATATTATCGAAGAAATTACGATCAGTCCGTTTGTTACCTCCGAGTTGACGAAAATTGGAATACAAGAACTTTTGATTTCAAAAGGAATTTCTCCTGATGTGGTAAGGCTGTCGCAGATTTCTATAAGATGAGAAGGGAAGATTACTGTGATGGAGAGAAAAGAAGAGAAAAAACTTTGCAGTTCAGCGGCAGAATATTTGACTTTTGTGGCTTCTACGGGTGAGAGCGATGCAAGCTATGAAATGCGCTATGAGGATGAAAACATCTGGTTGACGCAGAAGATGATGGCGGCGCTGTATGATGTGGATGTGCGCACGGTCAACGAGCATATCAAAAAAATCTATGCGGACGGCGAACTGACCGAGCAGGCAACTATCCGGAAATTCCGGATAGTTCAGACCGAGGGCACTCGTCAGGTCAACCGTGAACTGACGCATTATAATTTGCAGCTGATTATTGCCGTGGGCTTCAAGGTGAACAATCAGCGCGCCGTGCAGTTCCGCAAATGGGCGGGCCAGATTGTGAAAGACCATACGATTCAGGGCTGGACAATGGATGTTGACCGCTTGAAAAAAGGCCACATGTTCACGGATGAATACTTCGAGCGGCAGTTGCAGCAGATTCGGGAGATTCGTCTGTCGGAGCGCAAGTTCTATCAGAAAGTGACGGATCTATACGCAACAGCGTTTGATTATGATAAGGACGCAAAAACGACCCGGCTGTTCTTCCAGACGGTTCAGAATAAGATGCACTATGCTGTGCATCGCCACACGGCGGCAGAACTGATCGTGGAGCGTGCCGATGCCAACAAGGAGCACATGGGGCTTACCACATGGGAAAATGCGCCGGATGGGAAAATCCTGAAAGCGGATGTGACAGTAGCCAAAAACTACCTGAGCAAAGAGGAAATGAACTATCTGGAGCGAATCGTGTCGCTCTATCTGGATTATGCCGAGCTGCAGGCCGAGCGCAAGATCCCCATGAGCATGGAGGACTGGGCAAAGCGGCTGGACGGTTTTCTGGAGTTCAACGGCAATGAACTGCTGACAGGCCCCGGTAAAATCAGCGCAGAACAGGCCAAACTCCATGCAGAAACCGAATACGAAAAGTATCGTGTCATTCAGGATCACCTGTATGAGAGCGATTTTGACCGGTTCCTGATGCTGGAGCAGGAGGTAAACCACAAAGATGAAGTTTAGTTTTAAGATTCAGCAGTACCAGACCGATGCTGTGGATGCGGTGGCACGGGTCTTTCAGGGTCAGCCCTATAATGCAGGCGTGTCGTACTTGCGGGATATGGGAAACCTGTCTGCACAGCCGCAGCAGTTGAGCCTTGTTTCCAGTGGGGACGATGCAACACAGGTGGAATTGCAGGATTTAATCAACGATTCCGGCTTTAAGAACGAAGCACTCCAACTGACCGACCAGGAGCTGCTTCAGAACATCCGCGCGTTGCAAGCAGAAGCAAACATCCATCAGTCGGACAAGTTGGTGGCACCGCTGGGCAGGTGTTCTCTGGATATTGAGATGGAAACCGGCACAGGCAAGACCTATGTTTACATCAAGACCATGTTCGAGCTGAACAAGCGGTATGGTTGGAGCAAATTTATCGTTGTTGTGCCGAGTATCGCCATCCGTGAAGGCGTAAAGAAGTCCTTTGAGATCACTGCCGATCACTTTATGGAGTGCTACGGCAAAAAGGCACGGTTCTTTATCTACAACAGCAGCAACCTGAATCAGTTGGATTCCTTTTCCAGCAATTCCGGCATCAATGTCATGATCATTAACACGCAGGCGTTTGCCGCCTCCATGAACGAGGACAAGAACGTGGAAGGTCGCAAGGGAGATGCTGCGGCGCGTATTATCTACACCAAGCGGGACGAGTTCGGTTCCCGCCGCCCGATTGATGTGATTGCCGCCAACCGCCCGATCCTGATTCTGGACGAACCGCAGAAGATGGGCAAAGAGGACTCTGCCACTCAGAAAGCCCTGAAAAAGTTCAATCCACTTTTCACACTGAATTACTCTGCTACCCACGCCAAGCAGCATAATCTGATTTACGTTCTGGATGCGCTGGACGCTTACAATAAGCGACTGGTCAAGAAAATCGAAGTCAAAGGCTTTGAGGTCAAAAATCTGCGAGGTACGGACAAGTATCTGTATCTGGAAAGCATCATCATCTCCCCGAAGAATCCGCCGCGGGCAAAAGTGGAGATGGAGGTCAGCTACCAGAACGGCACGAAGCGAGAGTTCCATATGCTGGATGTGGGCGATAATCTCTATTATAAATCCGGGGAAATGGAGCAGTACAAGGGCTTCGTAGTGTCGGAAATCGACCCGATCACGGGTGTTGTGACTTTTACGAACGGAGACACCATCCGCAAAGGTGATGTTACCGGCGACGTTTCCGAAAACGATATGCGCCGGGTGCAGATCCATGAAACAATCCTTTCGCACTTTGAAAAAGAGCAGGAACTTTTCAAACTGGGCATCAAGACGCTTTCGCTGTTCTTCATCGACGAAGTGGCAAAATACCGCCAGTACGATGAAGACGGAAACGAGCTGCTGGGCGAGTACGGCAAGATTTTTGAGCAGGAGTATCTTTCGGTTCTGAATGAGCATCGCACCCTGTTCGACCCTGCTTATACAGCCTATCTGGATTCAACCGATGTGCATGATGTCCACAAGGGCTATTTCAGCATCGACAAGAAAGGTCACAGCGTCAACAGTTCGGTCAAGCGTGGCTCAGATATGTCGGATGACATTTCTGCCTATGACCTGATCCTGAAAAATAAGGAACGTCTGCTGTCCTTTGAAGAGCCGACCCGGTTCATCTTCTCCCACTCTGCCCTGCGGGAAGGCTGGGATAACCCGAATGTGTTCCAAATCTGCACTCTGAAGCACAGCGACAGCACCACGCAGAAGCGGCAGGAAGTAGGCCGTGGTCTGCGTCTGTGCGTGAATAAGGACGGAAACCGCATGGATGCGGAAGTGCTGGGAGATAAGGTGCAGGATATCAACGTCCTGACCGTTATTGCCAGCGAGAGCTATGCAGGATTTGTAGACGGACTGCAAAAGCAGACCGAAGCAGTGCTGTATGATCGCCCCCGCAAGGCAGACATTGCATATTTCACCGGCAAGACCATCAGGCTGGATGGCAAAACTATCAAGGTGGATGACCATCAGGCACGGGCGATTTATCAGTACCTTGTCCGCAACAACTATGTGGATGAGCAGGATAACGTCACGCAGGACTACCGGGACGATGTGCAGACCGGAACACTTGCACCGGTGCCGGAAACGCTGAAGCCCATTGAAGAGGGCGTGCACACGCTTGTGCAGGCAATTTATGATGACAGTATGCTCAAGTCTATGTTTGAGGATGGCAACAAGCCGAAAGTGCTGGAAAATCCGCTGAACGACCGGTTTGAAAAGGCAGAGTTCCAGAAGCTCTGGCAGACGATCAACCACAAATACGCCTATACGGTGGATTTTGATTCTGAGGAACTGATCCGGAAAGCAATCGAATACATCGACAGGGAACTGTACGTCAGTCGCCTGCAATATACCGTTACCTATGCCGGGCAGAAAGATGTCCTGAGTGCCGATATGGTGCGAGAAGGCAGCAGCTTCAGAGATGCTAAGAGCAGAACAAAAAAATTAGAACATGACTACGCAGGTCAGGTTGCGTATGACCTGATCGGCAAAATTGCAGAGAACACAACGCTGACCCGGCATACCGTTGCACGGATTTTGCAGGGCATCAAGCCGACAACCTTTGCGATGTACCAGAACAACCCGGAAGAATTTATCGCAAAGGTGATCCGGCTGGTCAAGGAGCAGAAAGCTACCATGATCGTGGAGCATATCACCTATGATACGATTGAAGGCAGCTACGACAGCAGCATCTTCACGGCGGAAAAACACGGCTTGACAATGGATAAAGCCTATCCGGCAAAGAAAGCCATTCAGGACTATGTCTTTACCGACGGCTCTGCCGAAAAGAGTGTGGAACGCAAATTTGCCGAAAGCCTTGATGGCGCAGACGAAGTGTTCATCTATGCAAAGCTGCCCAGAGGTTTCTTTATCCCTACGCCTGTTGGGCACTATTCCCCGGACTGGGCGATTGTGTTCCACGAGGGCAAGGTGAAGCACATCTATTTTGTAGCAGAAACCAAAGGCACGATGGAAAGCCTGAACTTGCGCCCAATCGAGAAGTCCAAGATCGACTGCGCCAAGAAGCTCTTCGCAAAATTGTCAGATGGTCTTGTGACATACGACCATGTGGACAGCTATCAAGAGCTGATGAATAAGGTACTGCAGTGACCAGTACAAAATGAATCATGAAGCGGCCGTTTGCGTAGATGCAGATGGTCGCTTCTGCATTTGACATCCCGATCGGGAGTGTGAGCGATAATATAGGGCTGCGATGAGTTTGAACGAATCAGCGATGCAATCGCACAGTCTGCATCAACCGGATGCAGTTCAAGGGTTTGACTTTCCCAACAAGTGTTTGGCAACGCAAAAATGGTCTTTGTATAACCTCTTGCTAGCGCTATGAGGCCTTTCAAAACGCCTCCCAAATTTGAAAATCACTTTGCAAGAATGATCGTCCGTTTTCAAGCTCAACTTGAAGTGGACGGTTGTTTTTCTGCTCAAAAAAGTTCCGAGTTGGCATTCCATTACAAACAGAACGAGTTGTCCTGTTCGCTCTTTTTACCAAGGTTTCCCTTGCGTTTTCTTGCACACTGCCGAAAGTGGCGTG
>OIZW01001629.1_pt1 | contig 13274 bp, 9 predicted proteins | sample 1588581 | NCBI WGS metagenome assembly OIZW01 (sample SAMN03283266) | human gut metagenome | biome: human-associated habitat; material: feces | host: Homo sapiens | place: USA | collected 2013 | reverse complement strand
TGCATGATGTCGGCCATCTTGTCCATGCCGGACAGGCCCGGGAACTCAAAGCTGTCCACCTTGTTCAGGTAGCGGCCATATTCGGTGTAGATGCGCTCCAGCTCTTCCTTGATGGAGGAGCCCTTGGCGCGGTAGTAGGCGGCCATCTCGCAAATCAGCATCGAGCCGATGATAGCGTCCTTGTCGCGGACGTAGGGACCGGCCAGATAGCCGTAGCTTTCCTCAAAGCCGAAGATAAAGCGGTCCACCTCGCCGTCGGCCTCCAGCTTGGCGATCTGGTCGCCGATCCACTTGAAGCCGGTCAGCACGTTGCGGCACTCGACGCCGTAATGCTCAGCGACCTTGTCAGCCAGCGGCGTGGAGACGATAGACTTGCACATGACGGGGTTCTTGGGCATCGTGCCCTGCTCAATGCGGCCCGCGCAGATGTAGTCGAGCAGCAGAACGCCGACCTCGTTGCCGGAGAGTAGCTCATAGCTGCCATCCTTGCACTTGACGGCGATGCCGACGCGGTCCGCGTCGGGGTCGGTGGCCAGCATCAGGTCAGCGCCGGACTTCTCGGCCAGCTCCAGACCCAGGCGCAGTGCCTCGAAGATCTCGGGGTTGGGATACGGGCAGGTCGGGAAGTTGCCGTCCGGGTCCTTCTGCTCGGGCACAATGGTGATGTCGGTGATGCCGATGTCGCCCAGAACATGGGTGACGGGCACAAGGCCGGAGCCGTTCAGCGGGCTGTAGACGAGCTTCAGACCCGCGGTCTTGCAGATGCCCGGGCGGATGGAGCGCGCCTCGATGGCGGCATACAGCGCGTTGATGCAGTCGTCACCGACGTACTCGATCAGGCCCTGGGCCATGCCGTCCTCAAAGGAGATCAGCTTGGCGCCGGTCAGGATATCGGTTTTCTGAATTTCGGCGTAGACGATGTCGGCGGCCTCGTCGGTCATCTGGCAGCCGTCCGGGCCGTAGGCCTTGTAGCCGTTGTACTTGGCGGGGTTGTGGCTGGCCGTGACCATGATACCGGCGTTGCAGTTGTAATAGCGGGTCGCAAAGCTCAGTGCGGGCACGGGCATAAGGGCGCTGTAGATGCGGACCTTGATGCCGTTGGCGGCCAGCACCTCGGCAGCGGTCCTGGCGAACAGGTTGCTCTTGATGCGGCTGTCATAGCTGATGGCAACGGTCTGGCTGCCGCCCTGGGTCTTGACCCAGTTGGCAAGGCCCTGAGTCGCCTGACGGACAACGTAAATATTCATACGGTTGGTGCCTGCACCGATGACGCCGCGCAGGCCCGCGGTACCGAACTTCAGGGCCACAGCAAAACGGTCCTGAATGGCGGCATCGTCACCCTTGACGCTTTCCAGCTCGGGCTTGAGGTCAGCGTCGTCCAGCTCGGCAGCGAGCCAACGCTCATACATATCCTGATACATAAGTAAAACACCTTCACTTTCCATAGGAAATACTAACTTGGCTTACTCTAAATATACCAACATTCTGCAAGCCTGTCAATCGAATTTTGGTTAATTTTGCCTGATTTTTTCCGTTTCGTGCTTGTGCAAGGGCGCGCTGTGCGGTATACTGATAAAAAAGCAGGAAAGTGGGAAACAGGCCATGTATGCAAAAGTGACAAGCCTTGGTGTGACCGGTCTGGCGGGGTACATCGTGCAGGTCGAAGCCGACCTTTCGGGCGGGCTGCCGCAGTTCAATCTGGTGGGTCTGCCGGACTCCGCCGTGAAGGAGAGCAGTGAGCGGGTGCGCAGCGCCATCAAAAACCTGCACTATGAGTGGCCCGCCAGCCGCATCACCATCAACCTGGCCCCCGCCGACGTGCGCAAGACCGGGCCGGTGTACGATCTGCCGGTGTTTGTGGGCATCATGGCCGCGCAGGGCAAGCTGCCCGCCCCCGGCAGTGAGCGGGCGTTTCTGGGAGAGCTGGGGCTGGACGGCACGCTGCGCCCCGTGACCGGCGTGCTGCCAATGGCGCTGGCCGCGGTGCAGAACGGCGTGAAGGAGCTGTTTCTGCCTGCCGAAAACGCCGTCGAGGCCGCCGTGGCCGAGGGACTGACCGTCTACCCGGCCCGCAGTGCGCAGGATGTGGTGCTGCACCTCTGCGGCGCAACGCCCCTGACCCCGGCAACGCCCGAGGGGTACGACGAGGACGGCGTCTGGCTGGGGCCGGACATGGCCGACGTGCGCGGCCAGAGCGAAGCCCGCCGCGCCATGGAGATCGCCGCTGCAGGCGGGCATAATTTGATCGTCATCGGAAGTCCCGGAACCGGAAAATCTATGCTTGCCAAGCGGCTGCCGGGCATTCTGCCGCCGCTGACCTATGAGGAGGCGCTCGAGACCAGCGCCATCTACTCCGTGGCCGGGCTGCTGCGCGGCGGCACGGGGCTTATCAAGCAGCGGCCCTTCCGCAGCCCGCACCACAGCGTCAGCTCGACAGCCATTGTGGGCGGCGGGTCTGTCCCCCGCCCCGGCGAGGTCAGTCTGGCGCACAACGGTGTGCTGTTTCTTGACGAGCTGCCCGAGTTTGCCCGCGATACGCTCGAGGTGCTGCGCCAGCCGCTGGAGGACGGCAGGGTCACCGTCAGCCGCGTACACGGCACGGCGTCCTACCCGTGCAGGTTCATGCTGGTGGCCGCCATGAATCCCTGCAAGTGCGGCTATTTAGGCCATCCCACGCGGGAGTGTACCTGCACGCCGAGTGCGGTGGATGCCTACCGGCGGCGCATCTCCGGCCCGCTGCTGGACCGCATTGACTTACACGTCGAGGCCCTGCCCGTGGAGTACGACGACCTTGCGTCCGAGCAGGGCGGTGAGTCCAGCGCCGACGTGCGTGCCCGGGTCATGGCGGCGCGTGCTTTGCAGCGGGAGCGGTACAAGGCCCTGCCCGGCGTGCGGTGTAACGCGCAGCTGCCGTCCGGCGCCCTGCGGCGCTACTGCCGCATGACCCCTGCCGCCGAGAAAATCCTGCGCAGCGCGTTTGAGCGGCTGGGCTACAGCGCCCGCGCCTATGACCGCATTCTGCGCGTGGCCCGGACCGTGGCCGATCTCGACGGCAGCGAGGTACTGGACACGGCGCATCTGTCCGAGACGCTGCAATACAGGACGCTGGACAGAAAGTTCGGAATGTAAAACACTGCCCGCCGTTTTCGGGTTGAAAGCGGCGGGCAGTGTTTTATTTTTCGAGAATTTGCAGCAGCCTTTCAGCGCTCTTGTCCCAGCTGTATTTTTCGAGAAGGGCGGCGGTGGGAGCCGTGGCCGGGGTGACGTCATCGACGTCGCCGGGGTTCGCGGTCAGGTCAATGTAGGCGGCGCAGGGGCCGTAGACCTCCCGCATACAAGGGGTGTCGCTGACGATGATCTGCGGCGCACCGCAGGCGGCGGCCTCCAACGGCGGGATGCCGAAGCCCTCATAGAGCGTCGGGAAAAGAAAGGCTTTGCAGTGAGCCATCAGCGCCTTGGCTGCGCCGTCGCTGACATACCCCAGATACAGCACATTGGGCAGGTCGGCCAGGCCGAGGCGCCCGGCCTCGGCGGCAAGGCTGCCGCCGCCCGCAATGGCAAACACGGCGTCGGGCTTGGCCCCGGCCGCGCGCAGCACCCACGGGAAGTTCTTGTTTTTGAGCAGGTTCGCCATGCTGAAATAGTATTGACCGGGCTTGAGCTGCGGGTGCCGGGCAAAAATGCTCTCGTCGGGCGCAATGCGCTGCATCTGCTGCCAGGCGTTGTAGACAACGTCCATTTTCGACGCAGGAACGCCGTAATATTTAGCAATTTCCGATTTGGAGAACTCCGACACCGTGATGATGCGCTCGGCCCTTTTGGCAATGCGGCGGTATTGCAGACAGTGCCATGCAGCGCTCAGCCGCCCGCGGGGGTCGGTGTAAAAGTCCGGGCGTGCGCGGTAGCAGACATCGTGCACAACGGCAATGCCGCGGAAGCCGAACAGCGGGATGACATTGCAGGTGGCAAGTCCCCCGGCCCCGCGCTGCCGGAGGTAACGCGGGTAGTCGAGCTGCTGCCAGACGCCGCCCCTGTGCGTGCCAAAGGGAACGACCCTTATATTGGTATAGTGCGGCGTTTCAACGCCCGGCGGGGTGACAATTTCGACAAAGCCCGGCGGGACGATGCGGTCCAGCGCGGCGAGCAGCTCGATGGAATAGCGCTGGATGCCCGAAAGGCGCTGAGCAAAAAACGAGCCGTCAACGGCCCAGATGGTATCAGGCATGAGCATATACCCCTTTATAGTACAAAATTTTGTTGACGCTTTGGTCCAAGCGTTCCTCGGAGATCGTGCCGTTCTGCACGGCCTCCAGGACGGCGGCGTAGGCCTCGGGCAGGGAGTTTGGCATCAAAAGTACGTCACAGCCCGCCTGAAGGGCCTGCACGGCGGCCTCGCCGGGGGTGTAGGCGGCGGTGATGGCATCCATCGCCAGCGAGTCGGTGACGATGAGGGTGTTTTCCGCGTCGGGAATCCGCGCGACAAGCTGCGGCGAAAGGGTGGCCGGGGTGTCGTCGCCGGTCACATTCGGCGCGGCGATATGCCCGACCATGACGGCGTGCAGGCCGGTGTCTGCCGCAAAGGGCAGCAGTTCGCAGGCTTGCAGCTCGTCGAGCGTTTTGTAGGTCACGGCCAGCGCGGTGTGGCTGTCCTCAGCGGTATCACCGTGGCCGGGGAAATGCTTGAGCGTCGGCAGGATGCCGCTGGTGCGCAGGCCGTCCGCGGCGGCAGCGGCCATTTCGGCGGCGGTGGCGGCGTCCGATGAGAAGGCCCGCGTGCCGATGATGGGGTTATCCGGGTTCGTGTTCACATCGGCGTCAGGCGCAAAGTCCATGTTGAAGCCGTACTCCTTTAAATATGCGCCGATGGTCTGCCCCATGGCGCAGGCGTCCGCCGGGTCGCCGGACGCGCCCACCGCGGCGGCGCTCTCATATTGCGGCAGGTCAAAGGCCGGGTGGTTGGCCAGGCGCGCCACCGCGCCGCCCTCCTCGTCCACCGCGATGAAAAGCGGCGTGCGGCTGGCGGCCTGCAAATCGGCGTTGAACTGCGCCAGCTGCTCCGGGTCGGTGATGTTCTTGCCGAACTGGCAGATGCCGCCCACAGGGTAGGCTTGCAGGGTCTCCCGCATGGCGTCGGTCAGCATGGTCACACCGTCGGCCTTTGCGTCGTTGATGGTCTCCTGCGGGAGCGTCAGATCCAAGGCGTCGGGACGGATGATGAAAAGCTGGCCGATTTTTTCTTCCGGCGTCAGCGCGTCGGCGGGGGCGGGCGCTGCGGTTGGGGCCGGAGTGGACGCGGGAGTCGGAGTCGGCGCGGCGGCGGGCAGGGTGCCCGCCGGGGCTGCCGTACAGGCGGTGAGGGCAGTGAGGAGCAGTGCGGGGAAAAGCAGGCGTTTCATAGGGGGTCACCGCCTTTCGGGTGAGGGTGAGTGGTGTGGCGAACGGCGCAGGCGGATATGGGATCCGCCCCTACGAGGGATGGGTAACAGGCATTGCCCCGGGGACGAGTGCCAACGGAAGGTTGGCGGGCGAACAATGTTTGCCCCTGCAATTACTATTATAGTAGCATATTTGCAGAGCAAGAGCAAGACAGCAAAAAGGAGCGACCCTGCCGTAACCCGTTAGTGGGTTTTCATGGCAGTGTCGCCCCTCATCCGGCCTGCGGCCACCTTCCCCCAAGGGGGAAGGCTTTTGCTCGGCTATATTTAGTCCGGCAGACTGTCGGCGTAGTCGTTCTCGCCGCCGACGGGGTACTGGGCCACAACGTCGGTGTCGACGGCAGTCTCGGCGGTGGCGGTATCGTCGTGCAGCGACTCCTTCGTCACAGCAAAGGCGGACTTGTGATCGGCGTTGACCTCATAGACCAGCGTCGGCGCGTCGGAGCTGGCAAGGTAGCACAGACTGTCGTCGGACGCGCTCGCCGTGCCGAACCGCACCGTCAGGCTTGTGCCGTCGGTGAAGGACAGCGTCGCGGTCACGTCGGGGGCATCCAGCCCATAGGCGCTGTCAGCATCGGGCGCGGTGATGGTCCACGCGGTCTGCATTTCCAGAATCGTACCGGCCATCTTCCTGACGCTGCTCTGGGTCAGGGCGTAGTCCGGGTCGTCGGTCAGCGTCCAGATGCCGTCGGTGCAGGTAAATGTCAGGTCGTTCACCTGCATGGCGGCCACATCGTCTGTCGTCTTGTCGGTCAGCGTCTGGGCCTTGTACAGGTCGCGGGGGGACTTGCTCAACGTCGCCAGGTCGCTGCGCCGGACCGTGTAGGCTGCGCCGGATTCGTCGTAGACGTAGTAGACGTCTGCCACGCTGTTCAGCTGATCTACAGTCAGGTCCACGGTCTGCTCCCCTGCCCCGAGGGTGATCGTCATCTGCGGGGTGTCACTTTTAGCGGGCAGCTCGGCCAGGTCATTGCCCTCGAGCTTGCGCTGCGCCTTCAGGTTGGCGTAGTCCTCCACAAGGCTCTGCACCTTGGTCTGGTCCAGCGGCAGCGACGGGTCATCGGCCAGCAGCCAGCCGTCGCTGCCCTTGAGGAGCGAGACCTCTACATTGTTGCCCGCGTAGGACAGCGCGTCGATGTCATCCGCCGCAAGGTCACACAGCGGCAGCGTCGTGTCGGTCTCCGCCTCCCCGTGCAGCGTCAGCACGGCCAGCAGGATACCCAGCAGCGCAACGACGCCCACAAGGATGACAAGCGGCAGAAATTTCTTGTTTTTCATGGTTCTCCTTTATCTGCGGCGGCGCACAACGCAGACCACCGCGCCCGCAATGATGCAGACGATGGGCAGCACCAGCGTGAACAGTACGCCCAGCGGGATGGCCGCCGAGGTCGGCACGCTCAGCGAGGCCGCGCTCATGCTCTTGGCGTTGATGACCGCTGTCGTCTGCTCGCCGTTCATCCAGTTGACAACGCTGCCCAGGAATTGGGCGTTGCCGCCGGAGACGGCCTGGTTGATGCTGCTTTCCAGCAGGTTCGGGCAGTTGACCCAGACGACGCGCGCACCGGTGGCGGAGTTATCCGCCGCCACTGCCACGGCAAAGCAGCCCTCGGGGTCGGTATCGGCCTTCTGGGCGGTCTCGGCGGTGGCGTAGTTCTCCATCGCGTAGGCGTTATCACCGGTGGTCAGCAGGTCGGTAAAGGCGAACTCGCTGCCGTCGTTCGTCGTGATGCCCTGGGCAATGGGGGTGTAGATCATCATGCTCTGGGACACGCCCGCGGTGATGTCGTTGTCGGCCAGCTTGGGCAGCAGGTAGGTCTGGGGGTAGCCGTAGGGGTAACGGTCGGTGTCGGTCTCGATCAGCAGGCCGGGCTGGCGGGCCATGCCGCAGTCGGCCAGCACACTGTCAAGATTCGGCGTCCCGGTGGTGAAGTCGGTGGTCACAAACAGCTTGCCGCCGTTCGCCACATAGTCCTTCAAAATCGTCGTCTCGGCATCGGTCAGGTCTGCGCCCGGCGCGTTGATAAGCACGGCACTCACGTCCGCCGGGATGCTGCCGGCGGTGGTCAGGTTCAGCGAGGTCACGGTCACACCGGCGTTAGACAGCGTGTCGGTAAAGTCGTCGGACAGCGCGGTCTCGCCGTGGCCGGTCAGCTCGTACAGCTGGTAGGCCGCCGTGCGGGTGACCTTGGCGATGCCGGAGGTCAGGGCGTTCTCGGCCTGGAAGCTGTAGTTGGCCGTGCCGGTGGTGTAGTAGCTTTCCAGGTCCATCTCGTACATGTCGTTGTAGGAGAGCACGTCGCTGTTGTCGCCGCAGACCAGCACAACGCTGCCCGCCGACGCGCCGTCATACTGCTGGGCGAACGTCGGGTAGAGCACGGGGTCGCGCTGCTGCCAGCTGAAATGGCTGCTCTCGCCCGCGTAGCGGTCCAGCAGGCGGGTAATGTTCGCGTCCTCCTGCCCGCTCTCGGCCAGATAGTAGGCCGTCACATCGGCGTTCAGCTCATGGAGCAGGTTCTCGGTGGTGTCACTTAACGTGAAAAGCGACGTCGTGGAAATATCGTACTCGGTGTATTTGGTGGGCAGTGCGCGGATGACAAGGTTGACCAGAATGATCACCGCCAGCACCACCACCGCCAGCGCACTGGCGTACATACCGCTGTGCAGGGCACGCTTGCTGCCGCCCTGCGGGAGCTTTACATTCAACTTTTTCATGGCGTATCCCTCCTCAATTCCAACGGCGGCGTTCCAACGCCTGCCCGGTCAGGAAGAGGAACAGCCCGATGACCGACAGATAGTACACGATGGCCGGGATGCTGAACATACCGCCCACAATGTTCTGGAACGGGTCAAACAGCGCCAGCGCGGACAGCACCGCGTTGAAGGCCGTCAGCAGCCACGCCGGGCGCAGCCGGAACAGAATGAACAGCACGACAGCCCCCACGCAGAACACCGTGACGCCCGCGGTCAGCCGCTTGCAGATAACGCCGACGAGAATCGACGCGATGAGCACGACGACCATAAAAGCAATGAATGCCAGCAGATTGCCGGTGGTGAACATGGTCTGGATGCCGTCCATAATGTAGGCAACGAGCAGTGCGCCGAAGGTGGCGAGGTAGGCTAAGATCTGGTTCTCGGTCAGGGCCGAGATCCAGGTGCCGACGGCCAGGCAGGCGCTGCCCAGCAGCAGGTAGCCAAGCACGGCGCTGTACGCCGCAACGAGCGAGACCGTGCCGAACGCCTTTAAAATCAGCGGCATGAGCACGGCGGCGGCCAGCGGAAGGGCAAAGACCGCGACCTCGGCCAGAAACTTACCGGCCACGATGGCCGGGATGCTGACCGGACTGGTCAGCAGCAGCTGGTCGGTGCGATTCTTGCGCTCCTCCGCAAAGCTGCGCATACTGATGGCCGGCAGCAGGAAAAGCAAAATCATCGTCATGGTGTAGAGCACCGACGCAAAGTCCGACGAGGCGTAGAGCAGGTTGCGGTTGGTGTAGTACAGCCCCAGGAAGAAAAGGCTTACGGCAGCAACGACCCAGCCGATCATGCCGGTAAAGTAGCTTTTGACCTCGCGTTTAAAGATTGCTTTCATCGCTGTTCGCCTCCTTTTCGTTTGCTTTTTCTGCGGCGGCTTCCGCAGGGGGATTTTCGGCGGGGGCAGCGGCGCTTTCCGGCTTGCCGCTCTCGGGTGTCTCGGTCAATTGCAGGAATACATCCTCCAGGCTCATCGTCTCGGCGCTCAGGTTCAGCACCGGGCAGCCCGCCTGAGCCAGCGCCAGCGAGAGCGCACCGCGCAGGTCAGTACCCGCCGTGCTGACGGCGGTGAAGCTGACCTCGCCGCCCTTCTCGTCGGTGACACGCAGGTCGGTCAGGCCGGGCACCTTGCCTGCAGCGGCCACAACGGCCTCGCGGCTGCCCTGTGCCGTGGCGGTGATCGTGCCCTTGGCGGTCAGCTGGGCGGCCAGCTCCTCCGGTGTGCCCTGCGCCACAAGCCTGCCGTGGGCAATGATGAGCACCCGGTCACAGACGGTCTGGACCTCGCTCAAAATATGGCTGGACAGGATGACCGTGTGGGTCTTGCCCAGGTCGCGGATGAGGGAGCGGATCTCGATCATCTGCGCCGGGTCCAGGCCGACGGTTGGCTCATCCAGAATGATGATCTTCGGCGTGCCGAGCAGCGCAGCGGCAATGCCCACACGTTGGCGGTAGCCCTTGGACAGGTTGCGGATCAGGCGCTGCTCCATGCCCTGCAGGCCCGCGCGGGCCGCGGCGTGCTCCACCGCGGCGGCACGATCCGCCTTTTTGCGGGTGCCTTTCAGCTCGGCAACGAACAGCAGATACTCCTGCACGGTCATCTCCTGATACAGCGGCGGCAGCTCCGGCAGGTAGCCGATGCAGGCCTTGGCCGCGGCGGGCTCGTCGGCAATGTCGTGGCCGTCGATTTTGACCGTGCCGTCCGTGGCCGAAATGTAGCCGGTAATAATGTTCATGGTGGTCGATTTGCCCGCGCCGTTGGGGCCGAGCAGGCCGTAGATGCCGCCATCCTCCACGGTGAAGCTGATGTCGTCCACCGCGGTGTGGCTGCCGTAGCGCTTTGTCAGATGCTCTACTTCGATCAAAGTGCGCACTCCCCTTTTCATTTCATAATGTCTTTTATTATAGTGATAAATTGTGATAATTTTGCGACAATGGTTTGAAGAAGTGTGAAATCGTGCGCGGGGCTTTGCCAAAAAACGCCGCGGAAACAGGAGCAGCTCCCGTTTCCGCGGCGTTTCGCGGGTTTATTCTGAATCAGAAGTCCATGTCGTTGGGGTAGGTATCATGCCGCACAAAGCCGCCGAGCTCGTCGGTAGTCGTCATGCCCATGGCCAGTGCCTTGCTGCGCATGGCGGCGTAAAATTCCGCGTAGGTCGCCTGCATGTACGGTTCCAAAAAGAAGCCGCCGATGCCGAAGGTGAACACGCAGAGCAGCAGCCAGCCAAAGAAGGACAGCTTGAGGATGAAGAAGTTCCACTTCTCGCCCTCCATCATCTCCTTGCTCAGTTCCATAGCGCGGGTGGCGGACATATAGGGGTTTTCGGCCAGCAGGTAGGGCACCAGCTCATAGCAATACTCCCAGTAAATGCCCGGCACAATGAGCAACAGGAAGCCCAGCGCGATTTTCAGGTCGGTAAGCAACTGCACCACGATGGGGTTGCCGTAGGGGCGGCGGAAGGTGCTGACGACGGTGGAGACGGGCGTCAGGGACTGGCGGCTCTCCATAAAATAGCGGCAGCGACCGACGTTGAGCGGGTAGACGACAAAGAGTGCCCAGCAAAGCGCGGCAATAGAGCCGATGAGCATACCGACGAGGATCGCCCCCAGCATACTGTCGGGGATACTGTTGATGATGTCATAGGCCGTCGTGTCGTCCGTAACAGTGCTGACAGCCTGATGCGCCGCATTGCCGCTGTTGGCCCCTGCCCCGCCCAGCCCTACAAAGCTGAGCACCAGACAGATCCAGAAGGACCGCCAGTAGCGTCCCTGCAGGGCCTGCTTGGCGTTGGTTTTTAAAAGTTCGCGTGTCCACATAGTGGGTCACCTCCATAATTCATGCTTTAGGGATGGGCAAAGCTCCGATTGGTTCTCGAGGGCGTACAGCATATAGTTGTGTTCGGCTTGTTTTTTCATCTATATACTGCATTTTGATTTTGCAAAACATGCGTTTTGCTCACGGTTGCATGCTTTTACTATATACTTTTATTATAACAGCTTATGGCGCAAATGCAAGTTTTGGCGCGACGCGTTTTGACGTTTTTGCGCAGTTTTTACTCATGTTCACAAAAATATAAAAAAGTTTGGCATTTTTTGCGGAAAACGCTTGACATTTGTTTGCGGTTTGGCTATAATAATACACGTCGTCAGGGCCACGGCCCACGGCGAAAAGAATATGCGGATGTGGCGGAACTGGCAGACGCGCTAGATTCAGGTTCTAGTTCCCTTAAAAGAGTGTGGGTTCAAATCCCTTCATCCGCACCAAAATCCTCGAACGTTTGTTCGGGGATTTTTTGTTTTAGTGATTTGTTTGGGATGACAAGCATCGTCCTCCTGCGGCACTGGCGGTTCGCGCTTTTCCGCTATAGATACAGCAACAGCCCCGGTCCTGCACTGGAACCGGGGCTGTACGATTTTACATCTTTATATCAACTTTACGCCATGAAATCCGGCAGGGGCTTGCCCTCCTTCAGCCATTGGTGATACTCGGCGGTAGCGGCAAACTCAACGTCGCCAGCGGAGTTCAGCGCCGTCTCGACCGAATCCTGGATGACACCAATGATAAAGCCGACACCAACGACCTGCATCGCAATGTCATTGGAGATGCCGAACAGCGAGCAGGCCATAGGGATCAGCAACAGCGAACCGCCCGCAACGCCGGAGGCACCGCACGCGCCCAGTGCCGACATGATGGACAGCAGGATGGCGGCGGGCAAAGAGACCTCCATGCCCAGCGTGTTGGCCGCAGCCAGCGTCATGATCGTGATGGTGATGGCCGCGCCGTCCATGTTGATAGTCGCACCAAGCGGAATAGAGACGGAGTAGATGTCCTTATCCAGGCCGAGCTTCTCACACAGAGACATATTGACCGGGATGTTGGCCGCGGAACTGCGGGTAAAAAAGGCGGTCAGGCCGCTCTCGCGCAGACAGCGAAGCACCAGCGGGTACGGGTTGCGATGCAGATAGATGAAGATGATCAGCGGATTGATGACCAGCGCCATCAGCAGCATAGTGCCGACCAGCAAAAGCAGCAGGCGGCCATACTGAGTGAAGATAGACAGGCCGTTGTCCGACACATTGGCAAAAACCAGTCCCATGATGCCGAACGGTGCCAGGTTGATGATCCAGCGCACGATGGTGGAGACCGCGTCCGCAGTGTTGACCATAAAGTTCTTAGTCGTGTCACTTCCCAGGCGCTTCATCGCCAGGCCGAACAGACAGGCCCACATCAGGATGCCGATGTAGTTGCCGTTCATGATCGACGCCACCGGGTTGGAAACAATGTTGGCCAGCAGCGTGTGCATGACGTCACCCAGACCCTGCGGCACAACGTCCGCCGTGGCGGCCTCGGCCAGAACCAGCGTCTGCGGGAACAGCTTGCTGGTCAACACGCTCAGCGCCGCGGCCACAAAGGTCGTCAGCATATACAGCCAGACAACGGTGCCGAAGCGGCGGTCCAGCTTGGATGAACCCTGTGCCAATGCACTGGCAACGATGACGAAAACCAGCACCGGGGCAATGCCCTTCAACGCGCCGACAAACAGGCTGCCGAATTCTTCCAGCCATACGGCACCAGGGCAGATCAGTGCCAGCGCCGCGCCGATAAGCAGACCGATGGCAATACGCAGGATCAAGCTGGTCTCATTGTACTTGGCGGCCAGCGACTTGACCGCCTTGGTGAATTGATTCATGTGAAGCTCCTCTTCCTTATTATAATAGTCTGGCACGTTTTGCAGGGTGTGTGCCGTTTGCAGCCGCCCGCACAGGCGACTCGCGTGACAATCCACATTATAGCGCATCCCGTGCAGATTGCAAGAGAAGTACAGCTGTAGTACCATCAAAAACAGTCGATTCTGGTCGGTGCAACGCGGGAAAAAAATTGCAAAAAATGTTTTTGTGCGCGGGATATGTGTATTTGTACCACGTACATTTCGCGGTTACATAGGGCAACACGCCTACAGCACCGCAGGGGTCAATGCTTGCCATCGACCCGGGACGTTTGCAGTAATGGCAAGGCTCCGCGGGCGGATATGGAATCCGCCCCTACGGGGCAGGGGGGGGATGCTTGTCATCCCAAACAAATCACTA
>OIZW01001614.1_pt1 | contig 13335 bp, 10 predicted proteins | sample 1588581 | NCBI WGS metagenome assembly OIZW01 (sample SAMN03283266) | human gut metagenome | biome: human-associated habitat; material: feces | host: Homo sapiens | place: USA | collected 2013 | reverse complement strand
AAAATAACATAAATAGTAAATATATAATATTAATTTTCTTTTTCATTACTCACCTACAATTAAATTATATATTAAATATTAATTTTTTGCAATTTTTTTTAAAAAATGGTTGCTATTTTTTTAATGTTGTTGTATAATCTATATTGACTGATGTCTTGGTAGCTCAGCTGGATAGAGCAATCGCCTTCTAAGCGATCGGTCTGGAGTTCGAATCTCCACCAGGACACCATTTTAAATATTAAAGCCTTATAAAATAAGGCTTTTTTATTTTACTTTTTCCTTTTTTACTCTCATTTTTCCACTTATTCCACCTATTTCGGAGTAATTTTGGAGTAATTAAAAAATACTAGAGTTTATTATTCTAGTATTTTTTTTAATTAGTTTGAACAGCAGTCACATTAGCTTTAACAATAATATTTTTACTATCAATATCATCATTAGCCTTATTTCCATCTATATAAAATATTATTAGATAATCTTGTCTTGTACCATCATCAGCAAGTGCTTTTTCATAGACAGTTCTACTACCAGAACTTGGAATAGTATCTGTAGCTAAAATATCAAAAGTCATATTTTCTAGCGTTCTTGCATCAACTCCAGAAAATAGGGATGCATCATAACTTGCTACTACATAATTTAGTGCTCCAGAACAACTACCCGAAGCATTATATATGCTTGGTATTAAATCTGCATTTAATTGAATGGATAATTTGGCTTTTACTTTTGTGCATTTTGGATCTTTGCTAGCACTTAAATTAGTTACAGCCATTCCTCTTTTTATTGTAATCTTATTATTAGATATTAATTTATTAGCATCTACAAGTAGCATATCATCAGTAACTAAATTACCTTCGGTATAATTAATATTGAAACAAGCTGTATTACCACTTATATTTATTCTACTACTTTCCCAAGTAAACCAAGCAAAAGTAAATCCTGCGATCAATATAACAAATAGTACTATACCAATAATAGTTCCAATTATTTTAATTTTTTTATTTTCCTTCATAGATATCTCCTACTCTTTCTATTTAAGTATATCATTTTGAAGTTTATTAGTCAATTGAAAGAAAATATTTTTTATTTCAAATCACTTAATGTTAAAGCATATACCTCATTATTATTAACATAAAAAGATACTGTTTCTAAATTATTATATATATCATTCATAGAAAGTCCTATTGTGTATATAACTTCTTCAAGTATTTTGTTACTATCTGGATCACTTAATAATAGTTCATTGAAATTTAATTTTAAATTATTACCATCTAGTTCATAGTCATTTAATACTACACCGGCATTTAAATGACTCATTAAATTTGTTTCATATATTGGAGAACTACTTAATTCTTTAATTATTACTTTTACCGGTTCTATTTCCTCTTTATTTATATATTTAGTTACTGGTACATAATAATTACTATCGTTATATTTATTTACATAATATACTGTATATGAATCAATATTATTAATCGTTGTTAATTCATATTCTTTATTTATACCATAACTCCTATCTAATACTGAAGGAATTATTTTTTTGCTATGTGGAAGATTTGTTAATATATTTCCTTCTACTTTAATTATTATTTTATCTATACCTTTGATACTAGTTAAAGTATAAATTATAGACTCAATCATTTTTTCTTCCTCTACTTCTGATACATCAAGAAATTCTTTTGAAAAATCTATTGTTAATATTTTATCTTTTAATTCTATATTAAGTATACTAGTATCTGGTGGTATAATACTCCTAAAACCATTAGGAATAATATTTGATTTTTTTCCTCCAATAGTAAGACTATCTAATAGATCTTTAGCTTTATCTATATCATTACAATTACAACTAACAATATTTGTTCTTGCTACATAATCATTTTTATCTATTAAATATATTGTATCAGTAATATTATTATAAGTATATTCAATATCTTTGTTTTTTAATTCTATTTCTTTTCTATTATCTGGTATTAAATATATTATTAGCAGCAGTAAAACTGCTGCTGTAGATACCATTATTTTTTTAATAGACATTCTTTTTAACATAAACCTATCACCTAGTAAAATATATGTGTTAATTAGTAAATAAATTACATGAGAAAAAGAAAAAAGCACAATTTGTGCTTATAATGATATTTCACCAAGCCTAATTAGTTCTACCACCGCTTGTGCTCTTCCTTTTACAGATAGTTTTTGCATAGTATTAGAAATATGATTTCTAACTGTTTTCTCACTAATATTTAAAATATCAGCTATTTCTTTCGTACTTTTATTATCCACTAGTAACGAAAATACTTCTTTTTCTCTTTTGGTTAATATACCTTTACTCATAAATACCTCACTTCCCTTGTACATAGGGTGGTCAATGTCTTTTCATATTATTGTATTCCTATATTAAAATAAAGTGAGGTATTTTAACCTAATTTAATTAAATTTTACCGAAATATACATCTTATTGTCAAACTCTTTTTGAACTAGTCGCATTATCTCATTAGCTTTAGAGGTATTAGAATCATCTGAATCAAGTACCACTCTTACATTATCACCATCTATCTTAACAAAATTATCACAACTACACATTTCTTTTATCTTTGTTTCTATAGTCTCTTCTTTAGAAGAATTTTTATTTATTAATTTTAATTCTTCAAAATAATTGTTTTTTTCTTCGGTACTGACACTTTTATCAGTTAATTTTTCTTTCAAACTATTTATTTTTTCTTTTACTGTGGTATCATCTTCTACTTTAAGAGAAGCAACTACACTTGATTCTTTTATTTCTGTACTTGTAGTTTCTGATTCTTTATTTGATAAATCTTTATCAAATACTTCGCTAGGCATTGTTACATAATAAATAGATAATACTAATACTAAACTAAATAATGTTAAAAACCATAAATTTTTCTTATTAATCATATTCTTTCCTCTTCTTTCTATTTAAATATATTAGTAATAAGAAAAAAATATGAAATAAATTCATATTTTTAGTCTCTTTTTAAAGTAATAATACTTTGCTCACTATCTGAAAATATATATTTCATAATTAAAGTATTATCCTTTAAAGTAATATCATAATCTCCTTTTAAGTACATATTATTTTCTTCTATTGTCAAAGTCTTATTTTTATATTTATAATTTGCTTCTTCACATATTCTATCATTGCCATCATAATAACATATATTAATCTTATTATTTTCTTGTAATTCAATAACACACTTCCAAGGAATATTATTAATATGTTCTACTTTATTATTTATAGTTTTATTTTCTATAATCGTCCAAGTACCATATAAATCTTTATTAATACTATCAATATTTACTAAATAAATAATAGTAACTGAAATTATGGTAAATATTAATATACATAATATAATTATTAAACTTTTTCTTTGCATAATAACTTCCTCCTAATTACAAGAATCATATACTCCAAGACAGGAACCATTCGGTTTAGTTAGATAAACTCTACACTGATTATTTACACATGAAGCACCACATGAATTCATTGATCTGCACTCAGTAGAACTAGTGCAATAACCACAAGCTGGTACAGTTCCTGCATTTCCTTCATATATTGCTATACAACTCTTCCCTGCTCCAGGATTGCCAGGATCAGTTACTCCTAATGAACAACAGTATACTGTAGAGCCTTTAGTAAGTCTATTTGGAGTACTTGATGGACAGCCATTACCTAAATTACCACCAGTACCGCCTCCACTACTAGGACAATACCAATTTGCTTTTAATTCAACATTATATTCATCACTATTAACATCAAACCAAGAATAGATAACTTTACTTTCTGGATAATAATACCATCCACTTAAAGAGCAGCCACTCTTTGAAACAGTTGGCATTCCAATACCTTCAATATAATAACTACTATTGAAACTATACCTTACACCAGGAGTTGCCATAAAGAAGAAAGATGTTGTTCCGTTGGAAAAGCTACCACCATTAGCATAGAAGGTAATTTTATTACAATGTCTTAGATTATTCCTAATAACAGTTCCGCTTGTATTACTACCATTTTTTATTGTATAATTACAAGAATTAGTATCACAAGTTGTAATATAATAATAATCACTTCCCGAAGTAGCACATCTATAATCATTTATAGAATCTTCTTTTATCCAATTTACATATAAGGTTATATCGCAATCTTTTTTTGAAGCATCACATAAATCATTAGCATCATATACTGTATCTTGATTAAATGAAGTTCCTGTGCCATCTGCTTTAGTATTCCATTCTTTTCCTGATAATGCTTTATAACCAGTTTTTACTATATTTATATATCCTGGATTATTATAATTATATAAACCTGTACTACTTAACATACTACCATAATTATATGATTCTATTAGTGCACTTCCATTTAATGTTACATTTCCTCCACTTGTACTAAATGAAGAATTATTTGACTGTAATGTGCCTCCATTTACATGATAATATACATTAATTCTATTAATCTTCCAGCCAGCATAAATAGTTATATCTTTTGAATTATTATATGTATCTGATGAAATATACTGAGCTAGTCTTCTACCTTCATTAAGACCATATGTCAAATAATGATTATATAAACTATTAGCATCATAACCAAATGCATTTTTTAAATCACTATAAGTATCAGCATAATAGTTTAATGGTTTATCTTTATAATCTGCATTAAACCAACCAATAAAAGTATATCCCGTTCTTTTAGGAGTACATAAAGTACCAATTTGTGAATTATAATTAACAGTCTTTGATGTACATCCACTTCCATTATTATTATTATATGTTATGGTATATGTTGACAATTTAGTTATTGGATAATATGTTTCACTCTTATTTATAGATTTTGAAATATTTACATTCCAACTACTTGTCATAGCATTACTATTAGTATTCCAACCAACTACACTATATCCTGCCTTCTCTATACTTGGAGAAGTTATACTACAACTTTTATTTCTATCTGCTAAACATAACTTTTTAATATCACTAGTTTGTCCACCAATTGTATCAGCAGTTCCTCTACTAAATATAGTTATATAAGAACTAAAACTTTTTGTACTTGACTTAGAATTATTACTTTTATCTCTTGTTTCAGCAGTAACATCAAAATCCCCATTCTCTGTATAAGAAAGTATTACTTCTTTATCACTTACTTTATACCAAGAATTAATTGATATTTCCTTGGTCTCTTTATCACAAACATAATTATTTGTTATAGTACTTAATGTACACTTCTTTACATTTTTATTAGATGTAGCATTAACATCAGATTTAAAATAATGATCCCCTTTGGCTTCTATTATATTAGTGTCATCATAAGTTATCTTAATACTATCATTTGTATTTATATTTATACTTGGAGATTTTACTTCTTTTGTTTTAACTATTTCTGGAGTAGAACAAGCACGTGAATCATTTTTTGATGTCATACAAACTTTAACATAATAGTTTTTGTTTTGTACTAATCCTTCAATCTTACACTCTTTATTAGTGATTGTACCTTCGCTTGTAAAATTACCACTGGTAGTTTCGTCATAAAGACATTCTCTCTTTTTAATATTACTAACATTACCATCTTTAGTTTTAAATTCGGCATCTGTAAATTCTGCAATTATAGTATCAGTATATGTATTTTTTTTGTTAATGATAGGCAATTTCTTTATATCTTCTGGTTTAATATTACCAGTACAATATTGATGTGCCTCGTTTTTTTCTTCATCTTCATTGAAGGCTTGTAAAGTTAAAACAAATTCTTTTTTTATTACTTTAGTAGTTTTATCTTTTACTACTGCTATATAATCATTTAAACCTATTGTATTACCTTCAACATTTTTAGCATTTTTATCTAAAAGGCCCTTATTAATAAGTTCTTGTATTGTAGTACAAAAATATATATTATTAAGTTTATTAGAAGCCTTCCAAGTATCATCTGTGTATTCATTTGAATATGTTCTAGCAGCTTCTTTTATACCAGCCAATGTTAATTTTGAGCCTTCATCTTTAGCACTTTTTACTGAACTAATAATACCATATGTTGTTAGACCTAATACTAAACCTATTATTAATATTGTGGCTAATAACTCTATTAAAGTAAATCCTTTATTTGATAACTTCTTCATTCTCTATCACCTACCATAATTAAATTATATAGTAAAAAGAAAAAAAGAGCAATTACTTTTCCTTAATTACTCTTTATTTTTATAATACTATTTTTTAACCAAGTGCTTTTTTAAAATAATTTTTAATTATTACACTTTGATTACTCTCTTGTCTTTCTAATATCATCATATCTTTATCTATTATTATTTTATATTGACCACTTATAAAGCCTGTACTATTTATAACATTAATACTATCTTTATTTATAACATAAGTTACTTCTTGACAATTTATCTTCTCTTCACCATATTCACATACAGACATATTTTTATTATCTTTTACATTAATATACCCAGCATCTGTATCAGCAGTATAAGTTATATTATTATCTTTAACTATCTCTTGTTTATAAATTATCCATGTACTGTATAGTTCATTAGTAGTATTTTTACCTTTCTTATAAATATACATTATACTAATACAAATGATAATTAGTAATATAACTATAATCATAATAATTAATAATGATTCTCTTTTTTTATCTTTCATTTTATCAACCTCTTACCTTACCAACAGTGGTAAACATCACTATTTCCTAGTGTTCCCCATGCACACATATATTTACCTCCTGTTGTACTACCACTAGTTCGGCTTTTGTCGCAACGAAGATCTCGGTATTTTGTTCCTGCTGTTCCACAGTCTTTATCATTATTACAAGTGCAATCTTTCAAAATTCCTTCACTATCATCAGCACCACCTTTATATGCTTGGCATTTTTGATCTCCAGTTAATTTAGTTGGATCAGTTACTCCAGGTGTACAACAATATACAGTATCCCCTTTAGTAAATTTTTTAGGAGCACTTGTTGGGCAGCCATTATCAAGCCCACCACTAGAGCCCCCATCTCCACTGCCTCCACTACCTCCACTACCACCGTTTGAGCAGGATGGTTTACTATTAGATAAATAATCACCAGACATATAACAATTAGAGTTTAAACTATACCACCAACCATTGATTGGTTTATTAATTACTTCAACAAGAGTACCACAAGAATAAGCCGTTACTTTACCATATGAAGAGCCTGCTCCTAATCGGCAATTTAATCCAGAATTAGCAGTTATATATTTGGATGTAAGGCATTCACTTAAACTGTTTCTAGAAATAGTACCACTTTCGTTACTTCCATTTTTTGATGTAAACTTACAAGTACTTGTATCACAAGTTGTAATGTAATAAAAATCACTACTAGAACATCTATAACCATTTATAGAGTCTTCTTTTACCCAGTTTACATATAATGTCGCAGCACAATCTGCTTTTGAAGCATCACATAAATCATTGACATTATATATTGTACTTTGACTAAACTTTTTACCATCTTGATTATACCATTCTAATCCAGATGCTGCTTTATAACCATCTCTTACTATATTTATATATTCTGGATTATTATAATTATATAATCCATCAGTACCTAGTTTATCACCATAATTATATGATTCTATTAATGTATTACCATTTAATGTTACATATTGTCCATTTGTACTAAATGATTTATTATTTGACTTTAATGTACCACCATTCATATGATAATATATATTTATTTTATTAGCTATCCAATTTGCATATAAAGTTGCATCTTTATTAATTTCTATAGCCAACTTAGAAGATATTATGCCATCACTAGATATATAACTTTGTCCATTACTTCCACCACTAGTACCATTACCATAATAATAATTAAACTTATATCCTGTTCTAGTAGAAACACTAATAGTTGTTATTTCTTTAGTACATGCTTCATCACTATAATATTTATTAAAACCATAATAATACCAGAAAGAAGAAGTTCCCCCGCTACCACCATTTCCATTTAATGTAATTTTAATCTTTTTAGGGCTAAATTCTTTATTACTTTGATTAAAATTATTACTCTTATCTCTTGTTTCAGCAGTTACTGTTACATTACCACTATCTTTATAAGTTAATATTATTTTTTTATCAGTCGTTCTATACCAAGTGGCTTTTGCAATTCTATTTGAACTATTACTTTCACATTCAAATATTTTACCATAAAAATCACAAAGAACTACATTTTTATCTGAAGTAGCATCCATTGTAGATTTAAAGTAATAATAAACATCTCCTTTTATATTTTTATCATCATAAGTAATATTAACACTATTACCATTATTTACTTCCATACTAGGAGACATTACCTTTTTAGTTCTAACACTTTCTGTGTTAGAGCAGGCTACTGAATCATTAACTGAAGTCATACATACTGTAATATAATAATCCTTATCTTGTTTTAATGATGTAATCTCACATTCATTATTATTAATCTTAATATTATTATCATCAGTATCCCATTTAACATTATCAGAGCGGACACCATTATTGCTTTCACTATATCCGCATTTTGTCTCTTTTATTTTCGTAGATTGTCCATCTTTTGTTTTAAATACTGCATCAGTAAAATTAATATTTATCGTATCTGTATAAGATTCATTAGATTTAATAGTAGGTTTCTTTTCTATTTCTTCTGGTTTTTTATTACCTGTACAATATTCATAGGCATCACTTAATGACTTATCATTTTCTAACTTTTTATTCATTTCTTCAGTATCAGCAAATATTTCTTCTTTCTTTACTACTTTTGTAACTTTATCTTTTATTACTACAATATAATCATTTAATTTTATATTATCATCTTCTATTTTATTTGCTTTTTTATCAAGAAGTCCTTTATTAATAAGTTCTTCTGTAGTAGTACAAAAATACATATCACTTGAACTATTAGAGATCTTCCAGCTATCATCACTAAACTCTCCCGAATATATTCTCGCAGCCTCTTTAATACCTGAAAGTGATAGTGCTGTGCCAGTATCTTTAGCACTATTTACTGAACTAATAATACCATAAGCTGTTAATCCTAGTACTAAACCTATTATTAATATTGTAGCAAGTAGCTCTACTAAAGTAAATCCTTTTCTATTCATCTTAAACACCTACCATAATTTAATTATATAATAAAAAGAAAAAAAGAACAAGTATTTTATATCCTAATTGGATCAGCATTTTATATCCTAATTGGATCAAAATCAAATTCTATTTTAACTTTATTATTATTTTTATACATATTATCAATAAATCTTAAAGTATCATATAAATTATCATCTTTTTGATATTTAATTATTATTTGATAATGATATATATTATTTATTTTGAACATACTTGCAGTAGTAGGTCCCAATATTATGGTACTGGGGTTTAATTTACTTTTTAAATAGTTTCCTATTTTACCGGATTCTTCAAAACCTATATTATAATCTTTAGAGGTAATACTAATTAAAGTCATATAATAATATGGTGAATATTTTAGCATTTTACGCATTTGCATTTCTTCTTTATAAAAACTTATATAGTCATGTCTTGAAGATAATTCGATACTATAATGTTCTTTATTATATGTTTGGATTATTACTTCACCAGGACTTGTACTACGTCCCGCTCTACCAGATACTTGGGAAAGTAACTGGAAGGTATTTTCTCCCGCTCTAAAGTCTGGTACCATTAATGATGAGTCAGCAGATACTACTCCCACAAGAGTTACCAGTGGAAAATCTAAGCCTTTGGCTATCATTTGGGTACCTATTAAGATATCATATTTATGACTACCAAAGTCTTCAATTATTTTTTCATGTTGTCCTTTTTTACTAGTGGTATCGACATCCATTCTAACTATTTTAGCGTCATATAATTTATGTAATTCTTCTTCTAGTTTCTCAGTACCAAGACCATAGTCTTTGACATTTTCTCCCCCACATTTAGGACATTTATTATTTAATGGTACTGATTTACCACAGTAATGACATTTTAGATTGTTACTACTTTTATGATAAGTATAGGTAATATCACAGTTTGGACATTTCAAAGTATAACCGCAGTCCCTGCAGGTTATTACTGAAGAGTATCCTCTTCTATTTAGAAGTAATATTACTTGTTCATTTTTAGTTAGTTTTTCTTTTATCTTCTCTTTTAAAATACTTGATAATATGAAATTGCCTTTTTTTACTTCTTCTTTCATATCTACTATTTGGACTTTAGGAAGAGTACTAGATCCTACTCTAGTAGTTAGTGTTAGAAGTTCATATACTTTATTACCCGCTCTTGCCATTGATTCTAGACTAGGAGTAGCACTACCAAGTAATACTGGGCATTTATGATAGTTACTACGCCAAATAGCTATATTTTTGGCATTATACCTTGGATGATTTTCTTGTTTATATGAAGAAGTATGTTCTTCATCGATTATTATTACTCCAATATTATTAAATGGTACAAAGATAGCACTTCTAGTACCTATTACTATCTTAGATTTACCTTCAGTTATCTTTCGATATTCATCATATCTTTCGGTATCAGAGAGTCTAGAATGTAATACAGATATTATATTACCAAATCTAGAGATAAATTTACCTACTATTTGAGGTGTTAGACTTATCTCTGGTACTAACATAATCGCAGTCTTTCCATTACTAATAGCCTTCTCAATAATATTCATATATACTTCAGTCTTACCAGAACCGGTAACTCCATATAAAAGAAATGTTTTTGAAGTACCGAATGAATTTATTACTCTAGAAGCTACTTCTTCTTGTTTATCAGTTAGTTCTACTTTCTTATAGTTATGTGAACCTGTATAATTATATCTTTTTTCTTCTTCCATGACTATTTTAGCAAAACCATATTTAATAATAGTATTAATACTACTAGTCATTTTAGTTATTAGAATATCCCCTTCTTTTAACTTACATAATATATTTATTTGACTTTCATATTTACAATTTTTAATATATTCATCTATTTCTTCAATACTTTTTAATCTTTTAAGATATTTATTATATTTTATTTTGATATTGGTATTTATTTCAGCTTTTAGGGCTTTAGGTAGCATTACTTGATAGGCTGATACTAATGAACATAATAGTTTATTACTCATATCTTTACCTAGAAGAAGCATTTCTTTATTTAATACTGGAGTATCATCTACTATATCTAGTATATCTTTTATTTTGGTTTTATCATAATTTATATCTGGATTTATCTTAGTAACAAATCCTTCAAGAATCATTTTACCAAAACTTATTTTTACTCTAATACCTACTTTTATTTTACTTATTAATTCTTTTGGTACTGAATAGATATAATTTTGATCTACTGCTTTAGCTCCTATTTGAGTTAATACATTTATATACATACTACCACCTACTTATTATTTTATCATATTATTATGAAATTTGTTTATTAAATATTTAAGATGGCTATAATATTTTATAGCCATCTTCCACTAGTTATATTTAATATTTCGTTATTTTCATATTTAGTGGTATAATTAATAATCTTTTTAATTAGATTTTTAATACTTTTATCACTATTTAAATCTATATCTTTTATATCTATTATTTTTTTTAAGCCTATTTTATATTTATAACTATTTACATACATATAGAGACTTCTATCAATTAATCTAATTATTTTTACTTCTTCTTCGTTATCGGCATTACAAGAGAATATTAAATCTTTATACCAATCTATTAAATCAAATGATAATTCATCTTCATAGTCGACTTCTGAATTTATTATATCATCGTAATGTGGACAACATTTTAATATCTTTTTTACATTAGATATATCTATAGTTTGTGTAATCATAGGCTCTCCTTTATTTTACACTTACATTATAGCAATAGTTTATTTATTTGTAAAGATATTCGACATATTTAGATAATATATTATATTCACTTTAATTCTAAGGCATTAAAGTGTTGTTATTAGCCTATAGTCTAATAACAATGTATCTACATACCTATTATATATAAGCCATAAATATATACTTAGTTATTACTCTTATATGTTAGATATCCTGTAGTATAATTAGCCATAGTTACATCTGTTTTAGTACTATCAAATGGTATTTTACCTTGTAATGAAGAGCAATTACCAAACATATTTGTAGAACCTGTTACTTTACTAGTATTCCATAAATCTGATGCATATATTGTTTTTAAAGAACCTGCTAAATAAAACATTCCATCCATTTCAGTAACACTAGAAGTATCAAAACTTGATAAATCTAATATCGTTATTTTAGAGCAATACATAAACATATACCAAGTACTTGTTACTTTACTAGTATTAAAACTAGATATGTTTAGACTTACTAATGAAGTACAACCTCTAAACATCTGGGTCATAGTGGTAACATTACTTGTATCAAAGTCAGATAAATTCAAATTTGTTAGTGAACCACATTCTCTAAACATCTGGTTCATAGTGGTAACATTACTTGTATCAAAACCAGATAAATCTAAACTTGTTAGAGAACTGCAACCATAAAACATACCCATCATAGTTGTTACTTTACTTGTATCAAAATTAGATAAATCTAAAGTGGTTAGATTGGAGCATCCTTGAAACATATAACTCATATTTGTTACATTACTTGTATTAAAACCTGTTATATTTAAATTAGTTAATTTTTTACATTCTCTAAACATCTGGTTCATATTAGTTACTTTACTTGTATCAAAGTTTGATAAATCTAAAGTGGTTAGACTACTGCAACCATAAAACATACCTTGCATATTTGTTACTTTACTAGTATTAAAACTTGTTAGATTTAAACTTGTTAGATTGGAGCAGGCATTAAATATATCAGCCATTGTTGTTACATTAGATGTATCAAAATTAGATAAGTCTAAAGTGGTTAGACTAGAGCATCCTTGAAACATATTACTCATTGTTTTTACTTTTGAAGTATTAAATGAACTTACATTTAATTTCTTCAATGATTTACAATTTCTAAACATACCACCATAACCATAACTATATGGATTACCCATTGATGTTACATTAGATGTATCAAAATTAGATAAATCTAATTCTGTTATATTAGAGCATTCTGCAAACATATTATTCATATCTGTTACCTTACTAGTATTGAATGTTTTTAAATCTAAACTTGCTAGACTAGAACATCCCCAGAACATACCATTCATATTAGTAACATTGCTTGTATCAAAGTTAGATAAATCTATTGTTTTAAGACCTGAACTCATATAAAACATCTTAGACATATTTGTTATGTATGAAGTATCTAGTTTTGATAAGTCTAATTTTTCTATATTAGTTAGATAAGCAAACATACCTGAAGCATTAGTTCCTGTTTGT
>OIZW01001586.1_pt1 | contig 13500 bp, 10 predicted proteins | sample 1588581 | NCBI WGS metagenome assembly OIZW01 (sample SAMN03283266) | human gut metagenome | biome: human-associated habitat; material: feces | host: Homo sapiens | place: USA | collected 2013 | reverse complement strand
ACGTACAAAGAATAGAACTCGAAGCCGACCGAATCGTCGCCGAAGAACTCGACCGGGCACGGCAGAAAATTATCGAGCACCACGTCGCCGCGGGACAACGGACGACGGGCACAACCGCCGACAGCATCACAATAGCCGTAACGACCAATGGCGGCGTAACCACGGGAACGATGGACGCCCGCCCATATTTTGCAGCACTCGAAACCGGCACGCAACCGTGGCTGTCACAGCATTTTCGCCGACGCCGCGACGGGTCGGTCTATCCGTCCGCCCCGAAATGGTTTATCGACATCATCGCGGACTGGGCCGCAGCAAAGGGTGTAGATATTTCAGCGTGGGGAGCAGCGACCAAAATAATGACGGAGGGGTCGGCCCTATTCCGTAACGGCGGCCGCGAAGACATCTTCACGCCCGAAATAGCGGCCCTATCCGACCGCATCGCCGATAGGCTGGCGGGGCTTTTCGATGCACAGATCGTCGAATCAATTTTAAGACAATAGACCATGAGCAGAACATTTACACACAGCAGCACGGGAACAGTAGTCGAATATCCCAATGCAACGCATTTCGCATTCGTCCCGGCGATTTTCAAAATCACGAAAATTCCCACAACGTATGACAAATTAGAAATGGTCTTAACCGACCGCCAAGCGCAGCAATCGTACAGCGAAGAGCGCGAGCCGTTCAATGGGGCCGCATATTTCGATGTACGGCGGTATCTGCAACTGTTGTTCAATAACGTTGCGCAGGGAGTGATTGATTACAGCAAGGCGTTCGTCGATTCCCCGCTGAAAAAGAATATCTACGCTACGATATACTGGTATCGCAACGGCAGTCAATTCTATCTCGGCACGTTTGGGATAGACGCTATTTGGGGCACAATATCCGCCCGCGAATCATCCGGCGGCATCATGCGTCGCAAATGGTTCGTCCGCTATCCGTTTACGGTTGATGTCTTCGCCAAGAACGGAACATCGTTCGACGTGCTGATCGACGGTAAACAGTCCGACATCATGTTTTACAACCACAACGAGGACGCGGAAGGTGCGACCCCATACCACCGCTACCTGCTGAATCCGGCAAGAGTGATCGACCCCTCGACCGTCGCCCGTTCGGTGCATATCGCCGTACCGCATAGCCTCGTGCTGAAAAACGACGAGGAGGCTGTCGGCATGGTTGGCTATACACTCGACATAGACCGGAGCGCAAACGGTGTCTATCTGCGCTGGATAGACCAACAGGGGCGCTATTGTTACTACCTGTTCAAGGAGATCGGCAGCGCGTCGACCGTTTCGACATCCTCGACATGGGAGCGTGACGATATGAATGTCCCGACCGCTTACATAGACGGCGTGAATATCGAAACGTCAGTCCGGCAAAGCCTATCCCGGAAAAAGACCCGTTCGCTGGGAGCAAAGTTGGTCGATTCCGAAACGTATGATTTCCTGCTCACACTCGCGCAGTCGGTCGTCGTGGATGTTTTCGACGGATACGACGCCAACGACGCGCCGCTGTGGCACCGCGTCAATATCGTTGCTGGCAGCTACGAGAAGACGACGAAGCATTACCAAGATTTTATTTTCTCAATCGAGGAGCCTGCGCTGAGCGCACAAATGCTGTAACCATGACGGAGGAATTATATATCAACGGCGAGGCCGTCGACCTTAAACCGGATGCGGCGACGACCCTCAACTACAAGTCTAACCTGCTCGGCGACATATCGAAAATTACGTCGTCGAATTCGCAGACGATTCAATGCCCGAAGACAACACGCAACCGAAAGATATTCGACAATCCGGGGGCGCCCGCCTATGTATCCGATAAGCGATACAACCGATATTCGGCCCGCCTTGTTCGGAATGGAATCGAGGTCGTCCGCGTCGGATATGCCGTGCTGCTATCTTCGTCTGAAACCTACGAAATCGCGCTTTATTGGGGCGTGATGGCAAACTTTCAAACGTGGGTCGACAAAGCGGCCAAGTTGAACGAGTTGACCGGAACCGAAGCGCTGACGTGGAATGCAAATACCACAGCGACGACCCTGTCGCAAATGAAATCCACCGGATACGGATTTGCGAAATACGACTGCGGCGTGTCGAATGCCAGTCTTGCCAATTTCCACCCCAGCGCTACCACGTGGTGGATTCTCGACAAGATAACCAAGCAGGCCGGATTCACGTTCGAAATGCCGAGCAAGTACGCCAGCGCATTGCGAGCGATAGCGATTCCATGCTTGAGTCGAAACGCATCAGACGCAAGCAATGAGGCGGAGGCCACGGTATCTATATATCCATTCATAACGTACAGCAACGGCTTTTGGGGATATTCTATCGCGGGCAATAACGGGACAGATAGACACGGTGTTTTCGACCCGGATGATAATACCAAAATCCGTAAGGTCGACAACGCAACAAAGGTGATTATATCCATTGTAAACCGATCGGGGGCACAGTTGGGAATGGTTCTATATTCCAATAGCTCCAACGGATTCCCCAGCCGCGTATATATCCGAGCGACACGATACAGCGACCGCGACGAAACAACGACGCAAATAGCCGTCAGTATCGGGTCATCGTCGGTATCGTCGTCAACAGGAACGTATGCGTATCAAAAAACGTATTATTTCGCCGACATTGAAGAGGAAATCACGTGGGGAGAATATGACTACCTGCGCCTGTTTCCACATAACGGGACATCGGTAATTTCCGGTTCGAGATTGGGAAATACCAAACTTACGATTACGGAAGACTTCGAAAATATCATCTATCCGAGTTTATTTCCGATACCTCAAAACCTGCCCGAAATCTCGCAAATCGACTTCATCAAGGCGATCTGCGGAATGTTCGGCATCTTTGCCGTACCCGACCCCACAAACGTCAATAATCTGAAATTCGTATCGCTCGACACCTTACAGGAGAACAAAGCGCAGGCGTGCGATTGGTCGGATAAATTCGTCCGAAGCAATGACGACGAGCCGAAGACCACGGAATACAAAATCAACGACTACTGCCGCAACAACTATTTCAAGTACAAAGAAGACGATACGGTTTTCACGAATGCCGACGGCAATCTGAAAATCGACAGCGAGATTTTAGACGCCGAAAAGACCGTTATAACATTGCCTTTCGCTCCATCGGACGGCTCGACGATACGGCACTACGAACTGAACGATGACGGAACAGCCGTCGACACCGTACAAGTCAAAGACCGGATTATGCGCCTTATCAGCGACGGTTCCGGGCTGGCTATGCTTGCATTCGACGACCTCGATTTCACGACCTTGCTATCGAAATACTATTCCACCCTATCACGTCTGCTCAACAGCGCAATAACCATTACGGAGCAGATCATGTTGGACGAATACGATTTGAAATCGCTGGACTATTCAATCCCGTTCTACCTGCGCCAATATGGGAAATTCTACGGCATCGTCAGCATCCAGTCGACAGCGAATAAAGCCTGCGAGGTCAAGGCCGTGCAGTTGCCGGAAACGGTTGTCCAAGAACCGGAACGCCCATCGCAGGCGGTATCTATCGGCTGGCAATGGGAAGACGTCGCTATTTACATAACAGCCAGCGCTGCGCCTGCGTCAGACCTCGATGTCGTGATAACCCCCTACACGTACGACGGTGTTGCCCTCGTACAGCAAACGATCATCTTTCCTGCCGGGCAAATGAAAGTGATCGGCCCGACGATTACGCGAATAGTCGGCGGAATCGAAATAAACTCCATCACCCCGGAATATGACGACACGTATAGCTACATCATCGCAGAACAAACCACGAAAAACGCATAACAAATGGCAGAAAACACAACAACCCGCGTCGTCGAGGTGCAAGTCGACAACGCGGAAGCTATCAAGTTGATAGCCGACTACAACGCCAAGATCGAGGAATCGACGGCAAAGGAAAAGGCCCTGCGCGAGGCGATCAAGAAAAAGGGAGAAGCCACCGCCGCCGACCGCGAGGAACTGGCGAAGCTACGCGCCGAACAGACCGCCTACAAGCGCGAGTTGCGCGAGGTTGAAAAGGAGGTGCAGAACAACATCAAGGCGGCCCGCGAGGAAGAGGGGTCGAACCGAAAACTGCGCGCCGAACTGTCGAACCTCACAAAACAGTACGATTCAATGAGTGCAGCCATGCAGAAAAGCGCAGAGGGCGAGGCACTCAAAAAACAGATCAACGAAATAACCGATGCGCTGCTCGAATCGGAAGAGGGTACGCAAAGGTTTTACCGGAACGTGGGTAACTATCCCGACATCAAGCCGCTCGAAACGCAATTAGGTGTAATTCGTCAGCAACTCGCGCAGATGAAATACGAGGGCAAAGAAACGACGCAAGAGTATCAAGACCTGCTGGGCGTCGCCGCAAATATGAAAGACGCCCTTGCTGACGTCGAGGCTGGCATCAATGCCGGGGCATCCGACACGGCGCAACTCGACGTGCTCATCAAGGGGACGCAAAATCTTTTGCAGCTATGGGCACAATGGTCGATACTTTCAAAGCAGTTAGGGGTCGAAAATAAAGACCTCGACAAAGCTATCGGCATTATAACGCAGACGCTCGGCGCACTCGTGGCCATCCAATCCGTGCAGAACATGTTGCAGAAACAGTCTATCGTCATGCAAAAAGCACAAGCGGTTGCAACATGGGCACAGACGAAAGCGGAAACCGCCCGGACGTCGGCGATGGCCGCCGGGACGGTTGCCACAAACGCCGGAACCGCCGCAGTATGGAAATTCACGGCGGCGCTTTTTGCAAACCCAATCGGGGTTATCGTCGCGGCAATTATCGCGGCAATCGCGGCCGTTTATGCCCTCGTCAAGGCGTTTAGTTGGTTCAATTCGTCGACCGAAAAAGCGAAAGAGAATCTGAAAAAACAAGGCGAAGAACTCGACAAGCTCAATAAGAAATACGACGAGCACATCGAGAAGATGAAAGCCCTCGGCAAAACCGACGAGGAAATAACGCTGACGCGCCTTGCCCTACTGAAAGACCTTGCCAACAAGCGCGCCGAACATTTCAAAGCGGCGCAGCAGCTCTATAAAAAGGACAGCGAGGAATACAAAGCATCACAAGACGCCAAGAAAAAAGCGGACGAAGACTACCGATCAGCGCTGAACGATACAGCGAACCACCTGCGCAGCCTCGCATCCGCCTATAACGACGCGGCGTTAAAAAAGAAACTGGGTGCGGTCAAATACGCGACGCAACAAGCCAACGAGGAATTCAAGAATCAGCGCAAACTACTCGTCGAATTGGTGTATGCAGGTAAGGTAGCCAGCAGCGAAGCGAAAGATATTCTTGCGAGCCTCGAAGCCGCACGCGACAAGACAATAAAGGAAGCCTACAAAGAAGCCGCAGAAAAGCAGAAACAGGCCCTTGCGACCGAACTTGCCGCCGTGCGCGCAGCGACCGACGCCAAAGTCGCCTTGATGAAAGAGGGCATCAGCAAGCAGTTGACGCAGGAAGAGGTCGCATACCGCCGTCGGGTCGCCGATCTGAAAAAACGCCTCGAAACCGAAAAGGGGTTGACGAAAAAGGCAAAGGCAGCAATTCAGCAGCAAATCGAGCTGGCCGAACAGCAGCACGTCTTGAACGTCGAGAAGATCAACCGCGCGGGCCTCGACAAGAAAATCCGGCAAGAGCAGCAGAATATCGCCCTGCGGCTGGCCGCCGTCAAACAAGGAACCGACGCTGAATATACGCTGAAAGTCGAACAGTTACGGAAACAGCAGGAAGCCGAACTTGCCAACATCGAACTGACCGAGCAGCAAAAGGTTCTCATCCGGGAGAAATACAACAAGCAACTGGACGACCTTTCGAACCAATGGATAAACGCCAACCTGCAAAAACAGAACGACGCTCTACGGCTCGAATGGGAGAACCGAATCAACGCCGCCGCCGTACAGGGGCAAAACACCCTGCAATTACAGTTGCAGATGCGGCAAGCGGAACTCGACGCCTTGCAACAGATGGAGGGCGAAAGCGACGCCGCATTCAAGGCCCGACAGCTCGCCGCGCAACAGGCATACGTCGACGCAAAACGAGCCGTCAACGACTACGAGATACAAATCGAACAAGCAAAGTTGGAAGCACTCGCCGCAGTTACGAACGGTTTGTCTGGTTTACTCGAAGAACTGGGTGAAGATAATAAGGCTTTTGCCGTTTTGAGCAAAACACTTGCATTGGCCGAGATCGCCATCAACACCGGAAAGGCTATCGCAGCGGGTACGGCGCAGGCTCAAAGCGTCCCATTCCCCGGCAACCTTATCGCAATCGCTACGACTGTTGCAACGATCATGGCGAATATCACGTCGGCGATTAAGACTGTCAAATCGGCAAAATTCTCGACTGGAGGTTATGTGTCCGGGCCGGGAACGTCGACAAGCGACAGTATACCCGCCATGCTGTCGGACGGCGAATCGGTAAACGCAGCCTTGCCGACGTCTATGTTTGCCCCGATCTACTCGGCGCTGAACCAGCTCGGAGGCGGTGCGCCGATAGTCGCCGCACAGTCGAGCAATCAGATAGCAGGCGAAGATATGCTTGCCCGCGCATTCGCAAAGGGAGTTTCGCAACTCGACATGCGCGTCGGAGTGGATGAAATAACCCGCGTATCTGACCGGGTGAAAGTAGTCGAATCATTAGGCGATTTGTAGTTATGAAAGTACACGAAATTTTGCAACAGAACACCGATCTGCTCCGGGCGCTCGCTCGCGCAGGCGCGGCTATCGAGGATGTCCGCTATATCCCCTTGTGGAACGACTACGAACGGCTTCGCCGTGACGGGTTCAAAGTAGCGTATATCGTCGCGTACCTGTGCGACACCTACGAGGTCAGCGAACGCACCGTCTATCGCATTATCCGACGATTCGGCCGCGACGTCAATACGAGCCGCTGACACGGCGTGTCAGTTGATTGTGCCTCAAAGCGTGTATTTATTACACGCTTTTTATTTAGCTTTGTTTCGTAAAATCAAATCTATGGCAACTCTCAAACTCTACAATCCGATTCTTTCCGAAGCGACAAAAGAATGCTACTGGTTCTGCGACGAGGCCGGAACGAGTTTCAAGGACGTGGACGAATTCATCAACGGCATCCCGGCAGGCGACGATAATATCGAATTACTATTGCACTGCGACGGCGGCGAGGTAAACGAGGGCTGGGCCATCGTCGACAAGCTGCGGAGCACGGGCAAGAAGATAACCGCGACCATCGAGGGGAATTGCGCGTCGATGGCTACCGTCGTTTTGCTGGCCGCTTCCGAACGCCGAGCATACCCGCACGCCTCGTTGCTCATTCACAAGCCCTACTATCCCGAATACACGCTGGCCGACGCATACCGCGCCGATGATCTCGAATCGCTGGCCGCCTCGTTACGGGACGACGAGCAGAAGATGCTCGATTTCTACGTCGAGCGAACCGGAGCGGATCGCGCGGAACTCGAAGCGCTTATGAACGAAGACAAGTTTATCGGCATGGAGCGAGCAAAGGAACTCGGATTCATTCAGACGATCATCCCCGCAGCGTCGGCATCGGCAGGCGGCCCGAACAGCGCGAAATCGGCTGCGTGGAAGCAGCAAAATTCAATAACCAACAATCAAAATTCTATGGCAACAAAAACCACGAAAAGCGAAGACAAAAGCGTGCTTCGCAAAGCCCTCGCAGCGCTGGCCGTTGCGCTGGGACTGGAAGCCCCGCAGCCCGTCAATTACGAGCTGAACACCGAATCGGGCGACACGATCACGATTGACAAGCCGGACGGCGAAGATCCCGCCGTCGGCGACAGCGCATCGCCGGACGGAGAGCACAAGATGCCCGACGGCAAGACAATCGTCATCGAAGACGGTAAAATCACGGAAATCCGCGACGCCGAAGACGAGGGCGACGGAGGGGGCGATAATGGCGACGGCAGCGGAAACGACCCCGATTCCGAAGCGCTGGCGGCGGCTAACGCACGTATCGCCGAACTCGAAACCGAACTTGCGGACGCCCGCAAGAACGCAAAAACGACCGACGAGAAACGCATCTTGAATCTCGTCGCCATTGCGGGCGGCGAAGCATGGCTTGTCAAGGCCAAGTCCGACTACAAGCCCGCCGCACGTCAAACCACGACCACAGCCGCAGGAGAAGGCAAGAAGAACGCCGCGAAACCGCAGTCGCGCGTTCAGCAGCGCATCGCCGAACTCGAAGCGGCACATCAGAAAACGGAGTAAATCACAACAACACTTTCAATTATGGCAAGCACAGGACTTAATTTTTCGAATCTGACCCCCGATAACGGGGCGATTAAAGACCTCAAACGGTTGATCTTCTTGGCCGTTACCGACCCCGAATCGCTCGGAAAGATTTTCAATTTCCTGCCGAAACAGAAGCACGGCGAAAAGGTCGGTTTCATCGGCGAATTCGGCATGGTCGGCAAAGCCTCACAGGGCTGTAATCCGACGTTCGGAACCAGCGTCCTTGCGACGAGCGAAAAAGAGTGGGACATCCGCGAATGGGAGGTTGCCGAAAAAATCTGCTACAAGGATTTGGAGGGCACAGTCGCACAGGTCGCCATGCGTACCAAGACGAACATCGCCGACCTCACGGGTACGGAATATACCGACTATATCCTCGCGCCCCGGCTCGAACTCGCCATCCGCAAGATGCTGATGCGTTACGCATGGTTCGGCGACAAAGCGGCCGATACGGTCACGGACGGCGGCAACCTGCTCGATTCCATCGACCCGGCGTATTTTACCCTCGTCGACGGTTTCTGGAAGCGTCTGTTTACGCTGGCCGCCGCAACGCCCGACCGTCGCACCACATGCGCAGCCAACGCCGCCGCGACGTTCGCCGAGCAGAAAGCCGCCATGCGTCAGAATTATGCTGCCGTCGATTTCCTCGACGCACTTATCTCCGACGCCTCGACGGTTCTGCGGCAGGCCAACGGCCAGCTCATCTACATCACGCAAGCGCTGAAAGACGCGCTGGACGCTGACCTCAAACGAAACAACAAAGGTTCGGAATTGCAGTGGACGGCGCTGTTCGACGGCATCACGGAAACGAACTACAACGGTGTGCAAATGCTCGCCATCCCGTTCCTCGACGAGATCATCAAAGGCTGCGAAACCGTCAGCGGCGGCAAGGCGTGGAACAAGCCTTATCGCGCGCTCTACACGATCAAAGACGACCTGCTCGTCGGCATGGAGAGCGAAAGCGAGGTCGCCGACATTCAGGTATGGTTCAACAAGGACGAGCAGATGAACAAGATTCTGTCGAAAGACAAGATCGGAACGCTGATCGCCGACGACAACCTCGTGCAGGTAGGTTTCTAACCCTCAAAACTCGATTACACTATGAATTGCGATAGCTTCATCAAGGCGAGAATCGAAAAGAACTGCGCAGAACCGATTACACAGGGCGTCGAACGTACCGCATGGATCGGAAATCGGGCGCAGCTCGACATCGCCAATCTCGAATTCGTCGAGGGTTCGACGAATCAAGTGCTGAATCTGCCGCTTATCAAAGGCGCGCAGTTGTACCCGATTATCCAATACGGGACAAAGCCGTTCGAGGGGCTGAAAACCGATCTCGACGGCAGCGGCAAGCTGGGCGGCACGGCTTCGACCGAATTCCCGTTCATCGTGCCTGACAACAGTCCGGCTGTCTGCGAGAATATCATCGACCCGCTGCTCGACGGAGAGTTTTTCGTCATTTGGCAGAACAGGCACAAGAACCTGCGGGCCACGAATGAGGCGGAGCGCGGGGCGTCGGCCTACCAAATCGCCGGACTTTTCAATGGCCTCACGCTGTCGGCCGGGTCGTGCGAGAAATACAGCGACGACACCCTATCGGGCTGGGCTATTACGCTCAAAGAGGAGAAAGCGCCCCGTTCGGCGATGTTCCTCAACGCGGGTTCGCTCGCAGCCACCGAGGCACTCATCAAAACGATGCTCACCCCCTCGGCGATGGAGTAATGCACTATGACCGTCGACGAGGTAAAAATCCTGCTTTCGGACTTGAATAGGGGTTACAATACCCCCTATTCGAGCGCCGAACAGGCGACTATCGAAAGACTTTATTACGAGGTCTTGGGAAAGCATTTGAACGGCTGTCGATGTCCCGACAAGTGGCACGACGCCGTGCTCGAAATCAACTCGTACATCAAAAAACACGAAAAAATGAAAGAGAAATCGAATTACAAACTGCGTGCAGGGGTTATTCTGCAAATCGCAGGGTCTTCGGAAATTTACACGAACGACAATCTGACCGACGAGGTGGCCGCGGCGTTCCTCAAAGAGCACCCGAACGCCGCCGGGCGTTTCGAGGTTATCCCTACGGCGGAAAAGGATGCCGAAGCACCGAAAGCTGGCGGGGAATCATCGGAACTCGAAGCGGCACACAACCGTATCGCCATCCTCGAATCCGAGAAAGTGGAACTTGAAAGCCGTTGCGCCGCATTGCAGGCCCGAATCGACGCCGCGGCGGCCACCGAAACGGCGGCCACTGACGACGAGAAGCCCGGCAGCGATGACACCGGAGCCGAAAGCGCTGACGAAGCCGACGAGCGGCCCGCCGGGAACAACGGCAATACTGCCGATGACGCTATCCGACAGGCTATCGCCGCCGAACTCGTGGCCGGGAAGTCGAAAACGGCCATCAAGCAGGAGTTGGCGGGCAAGGAGATCGGCGGCGTGAAGCTCACACACCGCCTTATTTCCGACTACATCGAGAAGATCACCGCAGAGGAGTAACCACCCATGAACGTAAAGCACACAAAGAAGCCCGAAACGCGTGTAGACGTTAAATACCTGTCGTCGTTGGGTATCAAAACCTACGGCGACAATAACCTATACCCGCAAACGGTGCGCGATATTGTCGATTCGTCGCCCACAGGTCGCACCTGTGTCGAGCGGCGTTCGACATATATCGAGGGAAACGGCCTCGCATCGCAAGCGTTGGCCGAAACCGTGTGCGACACGCGAGGGAATACGGTAGACGACGTTCATCACTTGTGCGCCGACGATGTAGCCTACCAAGACGGCCTTGCCCTACACGTCAATTACAATATTCTCGGACAGATCGTGTCGATGGCGCACGTTCCGTTCGAGAATTGCCGCCTTGAAGAGGAGGACGACGACGGCGTTATAAGCCATATCGTCGTACACCCCGATTGGCGGGGTAAAAAGACGCGCGGCGGCAAAGCCGTAAAGGTAACCATCGAAACAATCGAGGTGTTCCCGGTCTTCAATCCGTCGCCCGATGTCGTGCAGTTGCAGATACAGGCCGCAGGCGGTATCGAATTCTACAAGGGTCAGATTCTCTACATTTCACGTGCCGGGCGAAATGCCTATCCCCTGCCGTTGGTCGACGTCGTATTGACCGACATGTCGACGGACGAGGGGCTTTCGAACGTCAACAACCGAAACGTCCGAAACAATTTCCTAACGGCGGGTATGCTCATTACGAAGCGCGGACAAGGTAGCAGCACGGTCGACGGCGACAAAGACGGCGCATCGTCCGACGACGGATTTACGGAAGAATTCGAAAAGCTGCAAGGCGATACGAATTCGCTTAAAATCATGCAGGTTGAGATTGAAACCGACGAGGATAAGCCCGAATTCGTACCGTTCAAGACGAACAACTACGACAAGGAGTTTACAGCCACAACGAAAGCCGTAACCGATAACATCTATGCGGCGCTCAACCAAGAAACATTCGGAAGATTACGCAGCGGCAGTATCGGGTTCACAGGCGACCTTGCGAACGACGTGAAGCGCGAATACTGCGAGCAGGTAGCGAAGCAGCAACGGATGTTATCGCGTGCGTATCGGGCTATTTTCAGCCATTGGGAACCGAACACGATTCCGTACACCGGAGCGGGCGATGCTGCCATCGAACCGCTCGTAAAATCTATTGCCAACGATGCGACATCTGATTGAACCGTGCGACGTCGATAAATACGCCCGCCCCTGCGACATGGACGACGAGATTATCGCCCGCGCCATCGAAGAGGCCGAATTGCTCGACATCAAACCGAAGCTGGGCGACGAACTGTTCATGCGGCTACTTACGCACGTGCAATTCGCCGTACTCCTTAATGGCGGCGAGTACACCGACGAATGCAGGAACCAGCGGCATTTCGTCGGTCTGCGGCGGACGCTGGCATACTACGTTTGGGCGCGCCTCGTCAAAACGAGTGTAAACCATTTGACACGCTTCGGCTTCGTGCAGAAGCGCGACGAATATTCACAGGCGACCGAATACCGCGAGCGGCAAACGGCGTACAACGACGCTTTCGCCATCGCTGACGGTTATATGAAAGAGTGCCTTGCCTACATCCAAGCAAAGCCGGAAATTTTCGCTGATTATACGCTCAAGGGGAAAGTCAAGGCCAATCGAACGAAATTCAAAATTTTAGGCAATTAACTATGTATGACATCAAATTAGGGCAGGGATGCGGCATCAAAGCCACGATGTTGACTCCGGCAGGCGGCGTCTGCGATCTGCGCCGGGCACGCTATATCGCAGCGTCACTCGTACTGCCGTCCGGTGCGACCATGAACTGCGAGGACATCGCGTTTAACGAGGTCACGAACGGCGTCTATGTCCGCCTGCTCGGAACCCGCGAACTGACTACCACAGGGCAATACGGCATCGTCTTCAACGTCAAACTGGAAGACAAGACGATGTATTCGACGCCCGTTGTGTGGTTCGCAGAGGTCAAAGAGGACGCCCCGACGGGCTATCACGAACTGACGCTATCGCTGTCGCTTACCGTCGTAAATTTCCCGGATAATGTTTCCTATACAGGAGCGTCGCCAAAAATCAGCGACAAAAATACGTGGCTGGTCTACGACGATGATCTCAACGCGTATGTCGACACGGGTATCGAGGTCGGATATGCGAACCTGCTGTCACGCTACGACGGTAAGTTTGCCGAAATCGTTGTCCCGTGTACCGAGGCAACCAACGCGGCCGCAGCGGCTACGGTCGCTGCAAACAACGCAGCCGCAGCAGCCAATAGTGCAGCAGGAAGCGCATCGGCGGCGACAGCCGCAGCGAATACAGCCGCAGGCAAGGCCAACACCGCAACGACGGCGGCAAATAACGCAGCAACGGCGGCCAACACGGCCACGGGCAAAGCAAACGAGGCGGCGACAGCAGCAAATAATGCAGCGGAATCCGCACAGCGCGTCGTCGACACCTACGACGACGTTATCAATACGCTCGCGCACTCCGACTGCACCCTCGACGAGCGGGTCGAGGCACTCGAAAAGGCGCTTATAGCCGTCTTGTCGGGTGCTGTCGTGATTCCCAAATTGCAGATCAAGGAATTGAACGTATGGGGCAATAACAGCCTTGCCCTCGTCGGCGACAGCGCACCGACGAAAGCCCCGGACAGAGCCGGGCAGTTCTACATCGACAAGACCGCCCGCGCGCTCTATTTCTCAACGGGTAACGCGGCCGTGTCAGACTGGAAAATTCAATAATGCAAACGGAATATGGCACA
>OIZW01001569.1_pt1 | contig 13623 bp, 15 predicted proteins | sample 1588581 | NCBI WGS metagenome assembly OIZW01 (sample SAMN03283266) | human gut metagenome | biome: human-associated habitat; material: feces | host: Homo sapiens | place: USA | collected 2013 | reverse complement strand
CAATTAAAATCTTTAGAAAAGATTTTAATTGCCCGAAGGGCAAGGAGTTCATATGGGACTTGTTTTGTGATTTCTTTCCTAACAAATCACAAAACAGGCAGCGCCGTCAGGCGATGCCTTCCTGATTAAAATCAAAGATTTTAATCAGGAAATAGTATCAGTGCTTCCAGGTGGCGTACAGGCGGCTGGTGATCCTTTCGGAAGCCTCCCGGAGGGGTTCCAGATAGGGCAGAAGCGTACTGGTATCCTCGACGCCGATGAAGCCGCTGAAGGACAGCGTGGCAATGATCGTGCCGCTATAATTGCGGATAGGCACGGCAATGCAGGTGCCGTTCATGACGGATTCGCTGTGGTCGAAGGCGTAGCCGTTGCGCTCGGCCTCCCGGATGGCCTGACGGAAAACCGCCGGGTCGGTGATGGTGTAGGGGGTGAGGGGAACCATTTCGCAGGAGTTGATGATCTGCTCCATCAGGCTGACGGGAAGCTCGGACAGAAGAATTTTGCCGCCGGCGCAGGCGTAGAAGGGGAGGGTCGTCCGAAGTGGCGGGGTATAGTCCATCAGCTTGTTGGTACGGGATTGCTGTAAAATCGTGCAGTAAGCGCCGTCCCGCACCAGAAGGTTCATGGCCTGGTTGTACTTGGCGGTGTATTCCTTCATGACGTACAGCGCCACCTCCCGCAGGGCAAGGTAGAGGTTGTCCTTCTCGGTCACGAAACTGATTTTGCCGCCTACAATATAGCGGTCGTCATTGGTCTGAAATGCCCAGCCTGCCATTTCCAGTGTTTTCAGAATGCGGCAGGTGGTGGAGGCGGTGAGCTGGCACTGTTTGGCAATTTCATTAACGCCCAGGCTTCCCTTGGTCACTCTCAGCAGATCGAGAACATTGAGGGCGTTGTCTACCATTTTGATGGTTTCGCTGGGCTGCTCGGCTTGTGTTCGCAATGTCGTTCTGTCCTTTCGTAGGATTGCGGCGAGCGGCAATGTCGGCAGGAATGGGTATTTCCTGACTGAGAGGGCGATTGCACCGCCTTTTCCGCTGCAATCATCATACATAATCCGGGAACATTTGTCAATCTTTACCTTGAAATGTTGGGGAAAGAATGTACTTTTTAAGAATTTATTGAATTGGGAATGTTCATTCCGGGAAACTGAAGGCAAGAAGCGGTTAAATTAGCCAAAATTGGATTGCCTACATTGTATAGTTGTACAAAAAGCTCAATTAATGAAAAAATAGCTTGCAATTTTTGTTTGATTGCGTTAGTATACGAGTGGAATAACTATTCCGGAAAATAATGAAACTGAAAACAACAAAGGAGTACGTAAAAATGGCTAGACAGAAGCTTACCGGTATTTATATTCCCGTAGTGACCCCGTTCAATGAGGACGAGTCCATCAACTTTGCCGCGATCGACGAGGTTGCCAAGTTCCTGGCGGAAAACGGCGTTGACGGCATCATCCCCTCCGGCTCCACCGGCGAAATGATCGCCATGACCAAGGAAGAGCAGATGGCGGTTAACAAGGCCTACATCCAGGCCGGTCACAAGTACGGCATCAAGGTCGTTGCCTCCACCGGCGCTTACCGCACCGGCGACGTCATCGAGATGAGCAAGGCCGCCGAGGCCGACGGCGCCGACGGCGTCATGGTCGTCACTCCCTGGTACATGGGACCCAACAAGGAAGAGCTGTACCACCACTACAAGGCCATCCACGATTCCATCGACATCTCCCTGATGATGTACCACAACCCCTACTACTCCACCGTACTGCTGGACGACCGGTTCATCGCCAAGATGTACAACGAAGGCTGTATCGACGCCATCAAGGAGCGCCAGGCCGACGTGTTCCGTCAGCAGAATCTGCGCCGCCTGACCGATGACAACTTCGCCATCTTCTACGGCTACGACGTCTGCCCCGTGGAAACCCAGTCCACCTGGTCCGACGGTTGGGTCGTTGGCACCGGCAACCTGTTCCCGAAGGAAAACAGCACCATCTACAAGCTGGCCAAGGCCGGCAAGCTGAAGGAAGCCATGAAGGCACAGGAAGAGCTGATGTGGCCGTACCTGCCTCTGTTCACCGAGCCCGACTCCAACGGCGACGTGCTGTGGCTGCAGATGATCAAGATCGGTCTGAAGATGCGGGGCGTCAACGCCGGCTACTGCCGCAAGCCCGTCATCAACGGCCTGCCCCAGGAGGACATGGATCGCCTGACCGCCGCCCTGAAGCATTACAACTACATTTAAGGAAGCCAATCAAGTGCCTTTCATCCATGCTCTGCCCCCGCACCCCTTTCCGGGGGCAGAGCACGACCCCCAGCAATGCATGGAATTACGGCCTGGGCCGTGAAAATAAAAACCGGAACCATAAAATAAGACTGGAGGAACGAAAAAATGAAAAAAGCGATTAGTTTGCTTCTGGCGTTGGTCATGCTGTGTTCCCTGCTGGTAGCCTGCGGAAACGGCAAGACGACAGAGCAGCCTGCTGCATCCGCCGCAGGAGAAACCAAGGCGGAGGAAAAGCCGGCGGGTGACGCCGCTGCCCAAAAGACGACCATTACCGTCCTGCGTCCGGGCGATCAGGATAAGGTCGCCTCCTTCATGGAGCCTGCCGTTGAGGCCTTCGAGAAGGAAAATCCCGACATCCACGTTGAGATCATGTACGAATCCTGGCCCGGCTGGATCCAGACCTACCCGACTTATTTTGAAGCCGACACGCAGCCTGACGTCATCTTCTGGTGGGACAATAAGCTGCACGATTCCTCTGCCAATTCCCACCTGGTAAATCTGGCGCCCTATCTGAGTGACGAGCTGATCAAGAAGATTCCCGAGGGCGTGTGGAATCTGGTCGATCCCGGCGATATGGACGGATTGTACTACATCCCCAGCTCGGTGGATACGTTCGTTCTGTACTACAACAAGGACGTCTTCAAGGAAGCCGGACTTGACCCTGACGCACCTCCCACCAACTGGGACGAGCTGCTGAACGCGGCTAAGACCATCAAGGAAAAGACCGGTAAGCCCGGCATTGGTGTTCCCGCCATCAACGGCGCCGAAGTTCTGGAAGAGTTTGTCGGCTGCTTCCTGAACCAGGCCACCGACGCTCCCATTCTGGACAGCAACAGCATGCCTCTGTTTAACACCCCCGAGGGTCTGGAAGCGCTTAAATTCCTGGAGCAGCTGTGGCCCTTACGTGCAGGAATCTCCCACCGAATACGGCCGCGGCGAGCTGCGTCCTCTGATGCGTGACGGTCAGGTCGGTATGTTGATCGAAGGCCCCTGGGCCGTGAGCACCATGATCGCCGGTTACGGGGAGGACTTCACCAAGGACGGCCCCGTAGGCATCGCGGAGCTGCCGGTCGGCCCCAACGGCAAGAAGATTACCTGGGCAGGCACCAACGGCTGGATCGCCACCAGAGAGTCCACCGCCGAGGCCTCCGCCAAGTTTATTGAGTACCTGATGAGCGACGAGGTTCTGAAGCAGCACCATCTGGTCTACGGCTCCGGTCCTCTGTACGCTTCCGAATTGGAGGATCCCGCATTCCAGCATGATTACTGGGATGTGTTTTACCGTGAGACTCAGGAATTCTCCCTGTTCGGTATGATCGGCAGAAACAGCGCCACTCCCGCCGCCTACTATACGGCGCTTGAGGAAGTCTGGCAGCAGTTCCTGCTGGGTCAGCTGGACGCCCAGGGCGCGATGGACGCCGCTGTCGCCGCTGTGGAGGGCGTTACCGCCAGAAACAGTTGAGATCGCAAGCCAATAGAATATCCAGCTTTCCCCTGACTTGAAACCGGTTTGTCCGGGCTGGTTGAAAAGCCAGCCCGGATTTCCCAATCTCCCAAATTGGAGGTATCTATTTTGAAAAAGTTACAGAGAAGAAGGATTCTGCTTTCCTTACTTCCGCTGGCGATCCTTCTCTGCTTCGTATACGGTTACTCTCTGGTCACGGTGCTGTTCAGCGCCTTCACAGGCTTTACCGGCTCCTCGGCAGGAAAGTTCGTCGGTATGAAGAACTTCCAGCTGATTTCCAAGGATATCTGGCCCACGGTCAAAATCACGCTTATCTGGACCTTTGGCTCCGTGCTGCCCGCCATGGTGGCGGGGCTTGCCCTGGCCGTTTTCTGCAACCGCAATTTTAAGGGGAAAAAAGCGGCGGTTTCCATCAATCTGATCCCCTATGCCATTCCTTTGATTATTGTCGCTTCCTGCTGGCGTTTTGTATACAATCCGGATTTCGGCGTCCTGAACGTTCTGCTCAGCAAGCTTGGCCTGATCGAGAAACCCATCAGCTTTCTGGGCTTTGATCTGGCGCTGCTGTCGGTTATCATTGCCCGTATCTGGCGGGCGATGCCCTTCGCGTTTATGAACTATTATTCGGCGCTGACCACCATCCCCAAGGATCTGTATGAGGCCGCCGCCATCGACGGCGCGTCCCCCTCTCAGGCATTCTGGAATATCACCATGCCCCACCTGCGTACGACCACCTCCAGCACACTGCTGGTGCTGACGGTGTGGACGTTCATGGTGTTCGACATCATCTTCGGCATGACCGGCGGCGGCCCCGTCAACGCGACAAAGACCCTTCCCATGCGCATCTATCAGGAGATGTTCGGCATGAAGAATCTGGGGACGGCCTCGGCCTGGTCGCTGATTGCCATCGGCGTATTGGTGATCATCACCATCCTCTACTGGAACATGGATAAGGAGGATAAGTCATGAGTAAGCCTTCTGCTGCCTTTAAGGTTATCCGCGGGGTTCTGTGCGCCATTTTCTGCGTGTTCGCACTGCTGCCCGTGTATGCCGCTCTGATCGTCGCTCTGACGCCGTATGCCAATATGCTGGAGCCACAGCTGTTTCCCCATTATTTTGCCATCGGCAACTTCTGGGAGGCGTTCCTGTCCATCGGCAGAAACGTACTGAACAGCTTCCTGTATGCTGCCTTTGCCACTGTACTGACCACTGTGATTGCGGTGCCTGCGGCCTACTGCCTGGCACGGTATCGCTTCGCCGGACGGAAGGCAGTCTCCTTTGCCCTGATGCTGACGCAGATGATGGCGGGCATCGTGGTGCTGCCCACCCTGTATAAGATACTGAACGGCTTGGGGCTTCTGAACTCGAGAGCGGTTCTGGTCGTCGTGTTCGCGGCGTTCAACCTGGCGCTGGTGGTCACCATTTTGCAGGGCTACTTTGCGACGCTGCCCACGGGTCTGGATGAGGCGGCGGCGATTGACGGCTGCAATTATCTGGACGTGCTGGTGCGCATCATTCTCCCCGTCAGCGGCCCCGGCATTGCGGTGGGCGCGATCTTCGTGTTTGTCAACAGCTACAATGATTTTGTGATTCCGCTGTTCCTGCTTTCCAACGCCAACCACTATCCGCTGACGCTGAAGATCTACTCCATGCTCAGCGATACCACCATCCGCTGGCATATCATGGCGGCGGCGTCTCTGATCGGGATTCTTCCTCCGGTGGCGCTGTTCACCTTCTTCCAGAAGTACATCATTCAGGGCGTCACCACAGGCGCAGTGAAGGGGTAAGGATTGCCATGGACTCTGTGCTGAATGCGGCGGTGATCGGCTGCGGCGCGATCGCCCGGAAAAAGCACATCCCTCTGGCCGCCGCTAACTCGCATGTGCATATCAAGGCACTTTGCAGCCGCTCCCGGGCGCCTGCGGAGGTCTGCAAGGCGGAGTTTGGCTGCGCGGATGCCGCCGTTTACGGGAATGCGGAGGACGTGTTTGCCAGAGACGACATTGACCTGGTCTTCCTATGTACGCCCAACGACACCCACGCGGACTACGCGGTGCGGGCGATGGAGAGCGGAAAGCACGTGATCTGCGAGAAGCCCATGGCCTCCCGTTTGACCGACGCGGAGAGAATGTGGGCTTCTTCCCAAAGGTGCGGGAAAATGCTCCACATTTCCTACCAGAACCGCTATACCGACCAGGCGCTGTACACAAAGCGCCTGATTGACGAGGGCATCCTGGGGGATATCTACTACGTAAAAGCCTACGCCTTGCGCCGCAGGGCAGTTCCCACCTGGGGAGCGGCAGGACGCAAAACCCAGGGGGGCGGGCCGCTGATGGATATTGGCAGTCACGCCATTGATCTGGCGCTGTGGCTCAGCGGCTGCTTTGCGCCGGAACATGCCATGGGAACCGCCTATGACCGTATCGGTCGAAGGGGAAGCGCGGCGAATCACTGGGGCAGTTGGGATCCGGAGGAATACGAGGTGGAAGATCTGGCCGTCGGGCTTGTCCGGATGAAAAACGGCATGACCTTGTCTATCGAGGCGTCCTATGCCCTCAACGTAGTAGAGGAAAAGGAAGCCAGCGTGGATTTGTTCGGCACGGCCGCAGGGCTGGAGCTTTGCCAAACCGACGGCGTCGCCATCGTACAGGAGCTGGGGGACAGGATGGTCATTTCCAGAACGGACATCCAGCATACTTTTCGCGGCCTGACCCCCGGCGCAGTTCCGAGAAGTCCATCTCAGCGGGAGCATGACGCAGTCGTTGCCATGCTCTTAGACGGCGCGACGGTTGACCCGGCGGCGGAGCAGGCTCTGGCCGTTGCCAGAATCGTTGACGGAATATATCGGTCGGCATCCGCCGGCTGCGGTATATCATTTTGATCCCGTGCTTTGGCACGGGAAAATTACAGGAGGCATCCATCATGCAGAAGTATCAGATACCTTGGGGACAGTGGTACGAGCAGTCCACAAGAACCCTGACGTTCCCGGATGACTGGGATGTGCGCTACTGCGCCATGCAGCATCTGGAAACCCTGACCAAGGAGCAGATTCTCGACAAGCTTGACCACCCCATCGGAAGCGATACGCTGGAAACGCTCGCGGCCAACAAGAAGAGCGCCTGTATCATCATCGATGACATTTCCCGTCCCACCCCCGGCGCACTGCTGCTGCCCATGATTATAAAGAAGCTGGTAGACGCGGGCATGGACGATTCCCAGATCAAAGTCCTGATCGCCTTGGGCGGACACCGCCCCATGACCCGACAGGAAATGACCATCAAGGTCGGCTCCTGGGTCATCGAGCATGTGATGGTTCTCAACCATTCGCCCTTCTCCGCAGACCTGGTCACCGTCCCGGACGACAGGCAGGTCATCAAGATCAACAAGCATTTTATGGACGCCGACCTGCGCATTGCCGTGGGCTGCATCGTTCCCCATACGCTGGCGGGCTTCTCCGGCGGCGCAAAGGCGGTCATCCCCGGGATCGGCGGCATCGAGACCCTGCATTCCAACCACACCCTTGTGTTTGCGGACAAGGATTCCAGCATGTCCTTCAAGACCAGCACCTGCGACCCCGATAACCCCATGCGCAAGAACATGGAGCAGATCGTGGGCAAGGTGGGGCTGGACTTCATCGTCAACGTGGTGCTGAACGACAAAATGGAGGTGGCGGATGCCTTCGCCGGCCACTTTATCGAAGCCCACCGCGCCGCCTGCCGGCGGGCAATGGACGCGCTGCACACGGTTTTGGTGGAAAATGCGGACATCGTGGTTTCCTCCGCCTTCCCCAAGGACACGGAATATTCACAGATCGGCACCTGCTTCGCTGTGCTGGGTCACTACAAGGAGCAGTGCATCCGCAGAGACGGCACCATCGTCGCCATGACTGCGGCAAGCGAGGGTGCGGGCTTCCACTCTCTGTTCGGGCCGGGCATGAGCCTGTTTTCTCCTCATGACGATAACATCCCGCCGCTGGAACTCCATGGCATTCAGACCTGCATCTGCTCCGACGGCGTGAAGGAAATCGATATCCGCCAGTTCTACCGGGGGCAGACCCCCAGAATTTACGCAAGCTGGGAGGAAATTCTGCCGGAGCTTATGGAAAAGTACCGCGGAAGGAAGCCTGTGGTGGCCATTTACCCCATGGGCGCCATCCAGATCGGAAATATGAAGGAGAAACAGGGATAACGCTATGAAAACAAATTATGATGTGGTGATTGTCGGCGGCGGCGTCATTGGCAGCGCCGTAGCCCGGGAGCTTTCCAGATATAAGCTCTCCATCTGCGTGCTGGAAAAGGAGCTGGACGTGTGCAACGGCACCAGCGGGCGGAATACCGGACTGCTGCACTCCGGTATCCTCCATGAAAAAGGCACCCTCCGGGCGATCTGCTCCATGGAGGGCAACGCGGAATTCGAGACCGTGGCGGCGGAGCTGGACGTACCCTTCAGGCGGTGCGGAAAGCTGATCGTCGGCTTCGGGGATGAGGAACGCAAGCGCCTGGAAAAATTTTATCAGCGGGGCTTGGACAACGGCATCCCGGGACTCAGGATGATCGACCACGAGGAGCTGAAAAAGATAGAACCCAGCGCGGAGGGGGATTTTGCTCTGCTGGTACCTACCGCGGGCATTCTGTGTCCCTTTACCTATACCATCGCCCTGGCGGAGAACGCGGCCATGAACGGGGCAAAATACTATTTTGACCACGCCGTGACCGGCATCTGCCGGGAAGCAGACGGAAGCTTTACGGTGCATACGACCCGGGAGGATTTCACCGGCCGCTGGGTGATCAACTGCGCCGGTATCTATGCTTACCAGGTGTCCCAGTGGCTGGGCTTCGGCGCGTATACGCCGGACAGAGTCAAGGGCGAGTACATCATTCTGGACAAGCGGGTGGGGAAGCACCTGTCCCGGCCGGTTTACCCCACCCCCAACGAGTACGGCGCCTTCGACGTCCATGTGACGCCTACCATCGATGGTAATGTCCTGGTCGGCCCCACCATCGAGAATATCGGCGGCCGGGTGGACTATGACGCCACCCAGGATATGATCAACGTCCTGGGCAGCAACGGCAATAAGCTGTTCTCCTATGTCAAGCGGGATTATTATATCCGCAACTACGTAGGTGTGTTCCCCACGGTGAAGAACCCGGACGGTGACGGTGAACTGGATTTCCAGATTCAGACCAAAAAGGAAGTTCCCCACGCGGTCAATCTGGTCTGCATCAACTCTCCCGGTCTGACCAGCGCCCTGCCCATTGCCAGACGCGTCGTGCAGAAGGTGATGGAGCAGGAGGCCCTGACGCCCGACCCGGAATTCAATCCCATCCGCAAGGGTATTGTCCGCTTCGCGGAAAAGAGCAAGGAAGAGCAGGCGGCGCTGATCGCCCAGGATCCTGATTACGGCGAAATTTTCTGCCGTTGCGAGTGCGTGACAAAGGCAGAGATCAAGCAGGCTGCCCACAATATCCTGGGCGTGTCCACGGTCAGCGGCATGAAATACCGCACCCGGGCGACAATGGGACGCTGCCAGGGCGGCTATTGCGAGACCCGTGTCACGGCGCTGCTGGAAGAAGAGCTGGGCAAGGAGAAAACCGAGATTCTTCTGAACAAGAAGGGCGCTTATATGTTTGTGGGGGATGTGAAATAATGAAAACGCATGATGTAGTCATTATCGGCGGCGGCCCCGCCGGACTTGCGGCTGCCGTCCAGCTGAAAAAGCAGGGCGTGGACGACATTCTCATTATCGAGCGGGAAAAGCAGCTTGGCGGCATTCTGCGCCAGTGTATCCATGACGGCTTCGGCCTGACCCGCTTCGGCGAGACCCTCAGCGGCCCGGAGTATTCCCAGCGCTTTATCGACATGGCGCAGGAGCTGGGCATTGAAGCCATCACCAACGCCACCGTCATTGACCTGACCGGGGACAAGATTGTCACCGCAGCCACGAGGGACGGCCTGCTCCAGGTGCAGGCGAAAGCCGTCGTCCTGGCTATGGGGTGCCGGGAGCGTACCCGGGGCGCGCTGGCCATCCCCGGCTCCAGACCCTCGGGAATTTATAACGCCGGCGTGGCTCAGAGCTATATCAATCTTTACAATACCATGGTGGGCAAGGAAGTCATCATTATGGGTTCCGGCGACATCGGCATGATTATGGCGCGGCGTCTGACCCTGGAGGGCGCGAAGGTGAAGGCGGTATTTGAGGTGCTGCCCTATCCCAGCGGCCTGCCCCGGAATATCGAGCAGTGCCTGAACGACTACGGCATCCCCCTGTACCTGAGCCACTCCGTGGTCAAAATCAAGGGTGAAAAGCGCATCGAGGGCGTCACGGTGGTGCAGGTGGACGAGAAAATGCGCCCCATCCCCGGAACGGAGGAGGACTTCTCCTGCGATACCCTGGTGCTTTCCGTCGGCCTGATTCCGGAAAATGAACTATCCCTCGCAGCGGGCGTTCTGCTGGACGGACGGACAAAGGGCGCTTACGTGGACGAGAATTATCAGACCAGCGTCCCCGGCGTGTTTGCTGCGGGCAATGTGCTGCATGTGCATGACCTGGTGGACTTCGTCTCCCAGGAGGCGGAAGCGCTGGCAAACGGCGTCGCGGCCTATCTGAAAGAGGGCACACTCACCGAGTGTGGCCTGACGGTGGAGACCTGCCCTGTCATCGGACATGTGATTCCCCAGAAGGTCAGCGGAACTCAGGATTTCAGTCTTTCCTTCCGCGTCCGCAGACCCATGGGCAAGTGCAGAATTGAGGTCAGGCAGGGAGATACGGTGCTGACGACGGTCAAGCTGCCCAAGGCCATTCCTGCGGAGATGATCCAGTTCACCGTTCCCTGCAAGGAAATGACCGCCGATCGGAATGTGGAGGTGTTTGTCGATGAAGTGTAGAACCTTTACCTGTATCGTATGCCCCAACGGCTGCGTCATCGAGACAAAAAGTGAACCCGGGAAGGAAACCGAGGTTACCGGCAACAAGTGCAAGCGGGGCAAGGAGTATGTGCTGCAAGAGCTGACTGACCCCCGGCGCACCATCGCCACCACCGTCTGCATCGCCGGCGCGTCGCTGCCCCTTTGCAGTGTGCGCTTAAACCGCGCCATTCCGAAGAAGGACATTTTCCGGGTCATGGAGGAAATCGACAAGGTGCATTTGACTGCCCCTGTCAGAATCGGCCAGATCGCCATTGAAAACGTGTGCGGCTTGGGCGCGGATGTGGTCGTCACCAAGAATATGGATCCGGTGGGATAGGGGAGAACGGATGAAAATATACTCTGTTTTCGACCCGGAGTATCGCCCGTACGGGAAAGTGCTGGAGGATTACGACACCCTGGAGCTGACGGCAGCGATGCAGAAAATTCCCATGCCCGGCGCCGGGGTGTCCTACGAGGCGTCCATCCCGGCGCTGGAGGGGCTGCCTGTTTTCCGGGAGCTTTCCGACCGGGGCTTCGGCGGTATGCCCATTCAGCTGGGCATGTGCTGGGGCTATAACACGCGCCTAAACTGCCTGGAATATCACAGGGACAGCGAGATCAACATTGGCAGCAGCGCCTACATCCTGCTTCTTGCTAAGCTGGATGAGGTTCGGGACGGCGTGCTGGATACCGCGTTGGTGAAGGCGTTCTACGCACCTGCCGGGGCGGTGGTGGAGGTTTACGCCACCACGCTCCACTATGCGCCGTGCTTTACCGACGGGACAAAGGGGTTCCGCGTCGCCGTGGTTCTGCCCCGGGGGACGAATACCGCCTGCCCGCTGCTCCACAGAAGGACGGAGGAGGACAAGTGGCTGACTGCCCGCAACAAGTGGCTTCTTGCCCACCCGGAAAGCGCGGAAGCGCGTCAGGGGGCGCACATCGGCCTGCGGGGAGAGAATCTGGATATTCTGAATAGTATATAAATGGAACCGCGAACCCAAGAAATTGGGTTCGCGGTTTTTGTGGGATCATCAGTTTTCGCCATACCACATTTCGTAGTTTGGATCAGAATCTGCCGCGGAGTATTTCCTGAACACCGGCTCCAGCAGAAGGGACTGCACATAGCAGACCACCCCGGGAACGAACAGCAGCGCGGCGGGATTGGACAGCACCAGCAGAATCCCGGCGGCCAGCAGCAGGGCGCAGCCGAGGACGATGTGGAGATGCTTTCCGATTACCATCATCAGAAAACGCACAAGCGCCCCGCCCTTATGATAAAACCGGGAGATCGCGGGGTAGACGAAGGAGAGGGGCAGCGCGCCCAGAATGGCCAGCCCCACCAGAGCGTAAAAGCCAATATCCGCGCCGCTCTGCGTCGCCGATAGTCTCGGGATGGCGAAATAGGCCAGGATGCCGAAGTAGCACAGAAAAACCATGTTGATGTTCAGGCTTTGCAGAAAGTTGTTTCGGAATTCCCGGAAGAACGCGGCGAAAAGGGAATCCTGATGCCGCCGGAGCACCTTCACGACGGTGTAATAAAGGGCGGCGGTGGAAGCGCCGATGGTGATGACGGGAAGAGAGCAAATTGTCCACAGAATGCTCAGGAGAATCAGCTGTCCCAGCTGATTCAGAAGCGAAAACAGCGGGTTTTTCTTTTCGGAGTTCATGGCATATCCTTTCACTGAAAAAACCAATGCCATGGCGCGGCTGCACCATGGCATGGCACATTTTACTGCTTACCAGTTCCAGCAGCGATACAGGCTCTGGGAAATCTTCTTGGAGGCCTCCTGCAAGGCGGGGAGGTATTCCAGCAGCTCGTCCGTATCCTGCACGCCCACAAACCCGCTGAAGGACAGGGACGCGATGATGGTTCCCTCGTTGTCCCGTACCGGCACGGCGATGCAGCTGCCGTTTTCGGAGGACTCCCGGTCGTCAAAGGCGTAGCCCCGGGTGGCGACATAGCGAAGCGCCTGCCAGAACTGTTCCGGGCTGGTGATGGTATGGCTGGTCAGCGGTACCATTTCACAGGAGCTGATGATCTGCTCCACAAGGCTGACGGGAAGCTCGGAGAGCAGCACCTTGCCGCCGGCGCAGGCGTAAAAGGGGAGGGAGGAAAACAGCGGCGGGATATACTCCACCAGTCTGCCGGTGCGGGACTGCTGGATGATGTTGCAGTGGACGCCCTCCCGCACCATCAGGTTCATGGCCTGATTGTACTTGGCGGTGTACTCCTTCATGACAAAGCCCGCAACGTCGCTCAATGCGACATACAGATTGTTCTTCTCCGTGACGAAGCTCATCTTCTGCCCGGGGATATAGCGGTCGTCGCTGAGCTGGAATACCCAACCCGAAACCTCCAGGGTCTTCAGGATCCGGAATGCGGTGGAAGGGCTTAACTCGCAGCGTTTGGCAATCTCATTGACGCCGAGCCTTTCCTTGCTGGTGCGCAGCAAGTCCAGCACAGTCAGCGCTCGTTCCACCATCTTGATTGTTTCAACTTGCTGTTCAGTCTGTTCTTTCACGCAAATAACCTCCCGATTCGGCCGAATGTATGCAAGGAAAACAGGAAAATAATGAAGAAAAATATGGAGAAATAACCACTACACATCCTCCTACCTAGAGTATATCGTCGGGATTTCAATTTGTCAATAACTTGATTCGATGAAATCCGGAAATCGTCGATTTTGCAAAAATTTGCCACAGAATTTGGAGCAACTATTTCAATCAAAAGACAAAGAACACGTCTTAAATGCTGTAAGTATTTGGCAATGATTCACAAAATATGATTTCTATAATAGCTAAAATCACCAAATTACTAAAATTACAGAAAATTCTATTGACTTTATTGACAAGCCGTGATAAAACGTAATTGGAATGAACATTCCGAAAATGAATGACGTAAAGGAGTTAACCCAAATGGCTAGACAGAAGCTTACCGGTATTTATATTCCCGTAGTGACCCCGTTCAA
>OIZW01001566.1_pt1 | contig 13644 bp, 11 predicted proteins | sample 1588581 | NCBI WGS metagenome assembly OIZW01 (sample SAMN03283266) | human gut metagenome | biome: human-associated habitat; material: feces | host: Homo sapiens | place: USA | collected 2013 | reverse complement strand
ACAAGCGTTTTGCAACGCAAAATAAGCAGATGTATATACGTCTGCACTGCTTGCCACAACAATGCGTCCTTTTTGTCCGCAGTTTGAAATTTTTAGATTGGAGAAAAACGCCATGCTAACCTTGGAATGGATCGGTAAAAATAAAGTCGTGAACCATCATCAGGAAGTTCCCTTCCGGGTGCTGGAGCGGCAATACAGTTTTGATGAACAGGGGCAGCACACCGAGAACAACGACAGTGAGAACATGATCATCCACGGCGATAATCTTGAAGCACTGAAAGCCCTGTTGCCGCAGTATGAGGGCAAGGTGAAGTGCATCTATATCGTTATTTTAACCCCCATTCTAATGAGTATCCTAAGTTCAGAGAATGCAGTAAGATTAAACTTTATAATTCATATTATGTTTCTTGCATTATTCGAGATGAGGAACTATAATGTACTTTGTGGAGGTGCGAAATGGACTATATGACATTAAAAGAGGCCGCCGAGAAGTGGGGCGTGACACCTCGTAGAGTAAATTATTATTGTGCCGGTGGGCGTATCTCCGGCGCTGTGAAGATGGCCGGTGTTTGGCTGATTCCCAAAACTGTAGAAAAGCCGATTGATGGCCGGACAAAACAAGGAAGGTGCAGAAAACATGAAACCATATAAAATACTGATTATTGAGGACGATCCTGTCATACAAGGTGAAATGGAAACCCTTTTGCGAGGCAATGGATATACTGCTGTTTCAGTAAAGGATTTTTCAAAGGTCACCGACACTTTTAAAGCAGAAGAACCTCACCTCATATTACTGGATATTAAATTGCCCAATGAGAGCGGCTTTTCTATCTGCTCTAAAATCCGCAGCATTTCTAATGTTCCAATTGTTTTTGTGACAAGCTGCAATACCGATATGGACGAGCTGAACAGCATCATGCTTGGCGGTGATGCCTTTATCACAAAACCATACAATACAGCAATTTTACTTGCCAAAATTGCCGCCCTCTTGCGGCGTGTGTACGCTTCTGAACAATCCGAGATATTGACATGGAATGATGCAACGCTACACCTGGAAAGCAGCATGATTGAATATAAAGGTCAGAAAGCAGAATTGACAAAAAACGAATTGAAAATTCTTTACTATCTCTTTAAGAGTGCCGGTAAAATTTGTTCCAGAAATGATATGGTAGATTTTCTTTGGGATAATCAACTCTACATTGATGACAATGCCCTCAGTGTCAATATCACTCGCATTCGGAATAAATTGGATTACATTGGCCTGCACGACTTCATTAAAACAAAACACAGGCAGGGATATACACTATGAGCGGCAAACAATATCTGAAAAATCAACTGCCCGTGCTCCTGCTGAACCTTTTGGGGGTATTGGCACTTGCACTATTTTTGATCGCCACCGGGACCTCCCGCCAAGCCATTTCCTTTATCGCTTTGGTCTGGATTGTGGTTGTAGTTTGCTATCTGACGGTCTCTTTTTTCATACAAAAAAGACATTGTGAAACGCTGTTGGTAATGGCCGAGCAGTTGGGGGAAAAATATCTGATGCCCGAAGTGATGGCCATGCCGGAAAGAGCCGATGAACAGGTCTTTTATCAGATTTTGAAAATGGCCGAAAAGTCTATGCTGGAAAAAATCGGCGAAATCCAGAGCGAACGGCAAGAATACAAGGAATATATAGAGCAATGGATCCATGAGGTCAAAACTCCGATTACCGCCATGAAGCTGATTTGTGAAAATAATCGTTCAGAATTTACCAGAGAGCTACTGGTAGAGGTTGAAAATATAAACCACTTTACCGAACAAGCCCTTTACTATGCCCGAAGTGAGCATACGGAAAAAGATTATACCGTCCGTGAGATACGGATTAGAGATGTGATCCATGATGCAATCGCAGACAGTAAATACCTACTACGCAAAAACCATGTGACGGTTGAGGTGGAGGATGATGGAAAAATCGCCTATATGGATGATAAGTGGGTACGATTCATTCTGAATCAAATTATCAGCAATGCGGTAAAGTATCGGACGGAGCAACCATCGTTGCGCTTTTCTACGGCGCAGAAACATAATCAGGTGATTTTATCTGTAGAAGATAATGGAATTGGAATCCCACAGAGCGATTTGCCCCGCGTTTTCGAGAAGGGATTTACCGGACAGAATGGCCGAACCGTTCATAGTTCCACCGGGATTGGCCTGTACCTTTGTAAACGGCTCTGCGATAAACTGGGGATTGGATTGTCAGTCTGTTCCCAGGGCAACGGGACAAGCGTTTCTCTTATCTTCCCAATCAACGACTTTGTCGCTGGAGTGCAGGGCTGACACGCTCTGCACTTCTTTCATTTTTGTAAGAAGTGTGTAAGAAAACTTGATACAAACAACTCTGCGTACCCGCTACAATAGAGGCATGGATGATTCATGGAGGTAAGACAATGGAACCCATTTTAAAATTAGAACATATCCAGAAATACTATGGCAATGAGGGAAATATCACAAAAGCAATCCGAGATATTAGCTTTTCGGTAGAAGCTGGTGAGTTTCTGGGCATTATGGGCGCTTCCGGCTCTGGAAAGACGACTTTTTATAAGATTCGGCATCCGGGTGACTGCGATGGGCAGTCCGGCTATGGTGTTTCCAAGCTGGATTCCATTGTGGAAGAAGTTGTCCGGCAGATCTTCGCACAGTTCCGGGAGGTTTCCCGGAAGAAGCTGCTGGAATCGGTCAAGACCAACGATGCCGCTCGCATCCAGAAGAAGGTCAAGAAAATCCAGAAAGACTTGGAAAGCAAGCAGAAAGAACTGGACGACCTGAAAGCCGAAACCATTCTGGTCATCTGGGGCGTAAGTGCCTTGGACAAAGAACTGCTGGGTACACTGGTAGCCGAGGCAAGAGAGGCTTTGGAAACTCTGGAAAAGCAGCTTGTTCAGGCGCAGGAAGAATACGAAGAAGCCACCAAAACGGCAAAGCGCAGTAACTACATCTGCAACGAGCTGTTTACATGGGCGGATGTGTACGACACCGCCAACCACGATGAACGCCGCGCTATCTTGCAGCAGTTCATTGCGGAGATTCGTGTCCGAAAAGACTATGAGATCTCGATTACGCTGAACGCCAGCTTCAATCAAGTGGAGCAGCTCAAGGCTGTGTCAACCTACGATGGCGCGGAAATTTTTGAAGAAATTTCCGAGAAGGGGGCATAAAAGCGATGCGCTTGCCCGCAGCACTCTGCAAAATGCAAAGAAAGAGACGTGAAAGCGATGGATTTTCAAAAAGTACATGGATGACCCCGCCCGGTTCGCATCCGACTTCAGGGTTCGGAGCCCGGCACGGTCCGCCAAAGTTTTTTGGGCATAAAAAACGCCGCATCGTACAAAACGATGCGGCAAATTGGTGGACCTAGAGGGATTCGAACCCTTGACCTCTCGGATGCGAACCGAACGCTCTCCCAGCTGAGCTATAGGCCCATATTTAGGGGCGTGACGCGGTTAGGCGACCAACCGACATACTCCCCATTTGAATGCCCACAACTCTGTGGGGCACAAAAGCGATACGCTTGCACTCCCAGCTGAGCTATAGGCCCATATTTGTTTTTCAGAACGAGAACAGTGTAACTCTTTTAGAAGGATTTGTCAAGGACTTTTCACCCGGGCGGCCTGCAGGGAATGGCCGGCTGAATCGGACGCGCCGTTTCTTAAAAAACGACAGATCCTTTAGTAAAAATAACAGTGGCTCTCAGAGAAAAAGCGTGCTACAATAATGTTGAGACTTCTGTACATAAAAAGTCTATCACCCAAAGTCAGGAGGACAACGGTTATGGAATTTACTAAGGTCGTTGCAGAGCGTTATTCCTGCAAGAATTTCAGCACACGTAAGGTAGAAGCCGAGAAGTTGACGGAGATCCTGGAAGCGGGGCGGCTGGCCCCGACCGCCAAGAATTTTCAGGAGCAGCGCATTTATGTGCTGCAGTCGGAAGAAAGCCTGGCAAAGCTCGACAAGGTGACGCCCTGCCGCTATGGCGCACCTACCTGCCTTGTTGTGGCCTTCGATAAAAACAGCGTCTTTACTTATCCCGGCGGAAAGCGGGACTCCGGCGTGGAGGATGCCGCCATCGTGGCGACCCACCTGATGCTGGCCGCCGCCAACGCAGGTGTGGACAGCTGTTGGCTCAACTTCTTCGACCCGGATGAGCTGGCCAAGGAGCTGGGCCTGCCGGAAAATGAAGAGGTCCTGATGATCCTCGACCTCGGCTATGCCGCAGAAGGCGCAGGGCCGCTGGCAAACCACGGCTCGAGAAAGCCCTTGTCCGCGACGGTCGCATACCTGTAATACCAAAAAACACCCGGAGATGCTTCCGGGTGTTTTTGCGTTATTGTCCGACGATACGCCAGTGTTCGGGCTTGTTGTGATCGGTGGTCACGCCGTCGTCGGTATACATCCGGTAGGGCGCAGGCTCGCCGTCGGGCGCGAAGCGCCAGAAGGTGAGGGCCGTATCGTTCAGCTGGGCGGTGTTGGCGGCGGGCTGTGCCACCTCCCGGATGTCGGCCTCCGTCTTGTAGCCGAAGCGGCTCTGGGCCAGACCGAACGCCCACTTGGGCGGGATATAGCTGGGGCCGATGAGCTGCCGGAATTCCTTTGCGACCTCTGCCGCTGTAGGGGCTGTGATGAGGTAGAGCGCATAGTTCGGCTCAGCCGTGGCGAAGCGGAGGGTGTCGTGGCGGGTATAGCCGATACAACAAAACCGGCATTTTCGGCAGAACAGGCGGCCCAGGGCTTGTTTGGACAGGGGAAAATGGTATATAATAAGTATATTCTAGGAATAAAAGGGAGAACCATCATGTATCAAAAAGGAATCAAGCGGCTGCTGGCCGTGGTACTGTCGGCCTGCGGGCTGCTGGTGCTGTCGCCGCTGCTGCTTTTGCTCTGCCTTGCCATCAAGTTGGACTCGCCGGGGCCGGTGTTCTTCAAGCAGAAGCGGGTGGGCATCCATAAGAGCTATTTCAACATCCTGAAATTCCGCACCATGCGCATCGACACCCCCCACGACATGCCCACCCATCTGCTCCACGACCCGGAGCAGTATATCACCCGGGTGGGCCGTTTCCTGCGCAAGACCAGCCTGGACGAGCTGCCCCAGCTGTGGAATATCCTTGTGGGCGATATGGCAGTCATCGGTCCGCGCCCGGCCCTCTGGAACCAGTACGACCTGTTGGCCGAACGGGACAAGTACGGCGCAAACGACGTCCGCCCCGGTCTGACCGGCTGGGCGCAGATCCATGGCCGCGACGAGCTGGAGATCACGGAGAAAGCGAAGCTCGACGGCTGGTATGTGGAGCATATGAGCTTCTGGCTGGACATCAAATGCTTCTTCGGCACCATCAAGGCTGTGGCCGACCACGACGGCGTGGTGGAGGGCGGCACAGGGACGCTGCACGAAGAAGAGAAAAATGACCATAAATAAGGGAAACATAACATGCTGAATGAACTGTATCACTTTGCGACTCCATGGGCAAAGGCAACGAAACGCCAGATCAACGTGAACCGGATGCTTGGAGTGGCGGCGAATGCTCTTTATCCGATATATTGTGCATGGAGTCCGCTCCCGAAGCAGAGAACAACGCAGGGCGAAAGGATGGTGGTATCGCTGACCACCTTCCCGCTCCGAATCGGGAAAGTCCATCTGACGATCCAGAGCATCCTGCGGCAGAGCCGTCCGGCGGATCGTATCCTGCTCTGGCTGTCCAAGGAGGAATTTCCGGAGGAAGCACAGCTCCCGGCAAACCTGCTCCGCCTGAAAGAAAAGGGACTGGACATCCGCTCCTTTAAAAAGGTGTTCTACACCGCGCAGGAATTTGAAAATGATGTGATCGTTACGGCGGATGATGATGCGCTCTACCCGGAAAACTGGCTGGAAGGGCTGTGGGATATCCACGAAAAGTATCCGGGCTGCGTGTGCTGTTACCGCGCGCATGAGATCACGTTTGAAGGCGGAAGGGTGGCGCCTTATCAGGAGTGGTACGGCTTGTCGCCAGACAAAAAAGGACCTTCGGAAGCACTTTTCCCGGTGGGCGTTGGAGGGGTGTTGTATCCTGCAGGCTATTTCAGCGGCATCGAGTTCGACAGCGGGAAGATTATGAAGCTGTGCCCGACGGCGGACGATATGTGGCTCAAGATCGTGGGAGCGCAGAAAAGGATCTCGGCAGTGAAGGTGAGCACCAACTCGAAGGAGTGGTTCACCATCCGGAACAGCCAGCGCCAGTGCCTGATGTCGGTCAACACCGCCGGAAGGATGCGGAACGATGAAGCACTTCAGAACCTGATGGAATATTATCACGTTACAGCGGAGATGCTGGGCGGCACATCAACAGAGCAGAAAGGCAAAGGATAAAAGATGGCGGACAGAACAGATGTGAAGATCAGCGTGATCGTACCGGTCTACAATGTAGAAAAAGAACTTCCCCGCTGCATCGAGAGCCTCCTGACACAGACGTATTCGAATTTTGAGCTGCTCCTGATAAACGATGGCTCATCGGATGGCAGCCCTGAGATCATGGAGAGATATGCGGAGAAGGACCCGCGTATCCGCACCCTGCATAAGAAAAATGGCGGGGTGTCCTCAGCACGCAACAGGGGGCTGGAACAGGCAAAAGGCGAATATGTGTGCTTTGTGGATGCGGACGATGCTGTGGCTTCGTGTTATCTGGAATGGCTTTGCCGGGCAATACAAGAAAGCAGGCTTCCTCTTGCAATTTGCAAACAGGTGGATTTTGAGGAGAAAGAGACGGATCCATTCTGTGACCTTCCGACAGAAATGCCTGCGCTGAAAACACATAAAATTGAAAATTATACATTTTGGGATGAAAATGTGTGTACCCGGTGCGTTCGAGGAATGATGAGAGCGGATTTGGTTCGAGATATTCGATATGACGAACAGATTGCTATCGGAGAAGATGCTCTATTTATGGTGCAGGCCTTGCTGCGGACGAAGGGGTACGTTTGTGTGCCCTGTGCACTTTATGCCTATTACATCCGGCCGGATTCAGCGATTCATCAGAGCGACTTTTCACCAAAACAATACAGCGAAATAACTACTTGGGAAAAAATTTGTGCCTTGGTGGAAAGACAGCCGGGCAGTATGAGCCGTACAGCGGAAGAGCGGTTCGTGGTGGCCTGCGCCCATGTATATTACCGGATGGCGGGCAGCGACCATGCCGATCCGGAGCTGCAAGCCAAGATCGTGCGGATGGCGCGAGAGCACTGGCGGGCGGCCTTGCGAGTCCCGAGCAGCAAGAAGCGTGAAAAGAGCAAGCTCTGGATGCTGATCTGTTGCCCGGCGGCGGGACGCTGGATGTGGAGGCTGGGAAAAAAGCTGAAACAGGGATGAGCCGGAGCATCTTGAGAAACGAAGTGGTTTTGTCTTGATTTATGTCGGAAATGTTATATAATAAAACAGTATACAAGACACAGAAGGAGGATTTCCATGGAACGCACCTATATCAATGAGGTACAAAAGGAAATTGGCAGCACGGTCAAGGTGCAGGGCTTTATCGAGAACCTGCGCAACAGCAAATATATGGCCTTCATCGTGCTGAAGGATATTACCGGCAAACTTCAGATCACCGTCGAGAAGGAGGACCACCCTGAGCTGGTGGACACCATCGACAAGCTGACCCCGGACTCTGTCATCACCGTCACCGGCAAAGTGATGGAGAACGACTACGTCAAGATGGGCGGCATCGAGATGATCCCCGAGGCCATCGAGATCGAGAGCATCGCCAACGCGCTGCCCATCGTCCGCAAGGAGATCGCCGCCACCAAGAAGAAGAAGGCTGTGGAGCGTTCCAGCATCGACCAGCGCATCGACTACCGCTGGATCGACCTGCGCACCGACGAGAACCAGCTGATGTTCAAGGCACAGAGCTGCTTCGTCAACGCCATGCGTCAGTTCCTGCTCGAGCGCAGCTTCATCGAGATCCACACCCCGAAGCTCATCGCTGCCGCCAGCGAGAGCGGCTCTGAGGTGTTCAAGGTGGACTACTTTGACCGCAACGCCTATCTGGCCCAGAGCCCTCAGTTCTATAAGCAGATGGCCATGGCCGCCGGCTTCGAGCGCATCTTTGAGACCGGCCCCGTCTTCCGCGCGGAGAAGAGCTACACCAACAAGCACTCCACCGAGTTCTCCGGCTTCGACCTTGAGTTCAGCTACATCACCTCTTACAAGGACGTCATGAAGATGGAGGAAGAGCTTCTGACTGCCGGTCTGAAGGCCGTCAAGGAGCAGTACGGTGAGCAGATCAAGGAGCTGTTTGGTCTGGAAGTCGTCGTCCCCACCACGCCGTTCCCTGTGGTCAAGCTGGCCGACCTGTACAAGGCTCTGGAAGAGGAGTTCGGCTACACTGTCGATGAGAGCGAGAAGGGCGACCTGACCACCGAGGCCGAGCGCCTGAGCTACGACTGGGTCAAGAAGCACTACGGCCACGAGTTCCTGTTTATCACCGACTACTCCGCTGAGAAGCGTGCTTTCTACCACATGCGCGACGAGAACGGCGTGCCGCAGGGCTACGACCTCATCTGGCGCGGCGTGGAGATCACCACCGGCGCACAGCGTGAGCATCGCTACGACGTGCTGAAGAAGCAGGCAGAGGAGAAGGGCCTGGCCGATGATGTCAAGTTCTATCTGGAGTTCTTCCAGTACGGCTGCCCCCCGCACGGCGGCTTCGGTCTGGGCATCGACCGTCTGACCATGCTGCTCTGCGGCCAGTCCATCAAGGACGCCGAGTTCCTGTTCCGCGGCCCCAACCGTCTGACTCCGTAAGGAATGAAACCTCTCCGTCAATGCTTCGCATTGCCACCTCTCCTATCGAGGAGAGGCCTTGGCATTTCGTAAAGCTTTGTCTCTTCGCCAGAGGCTCCCCTCGGTAGGGGCAACAACGACGACCGCCGCCAGTGGCGGAAACAGGGAGTCGCTGTTGGGGCAGCGGCCAGTAAGACGCGCGCAATGCGCAGCGGATGCTGGGTGCCGCAACCCGGCCTTGTCGAGCGATAGCGAGACTGAGAGGTTATGACCTATAACAAAAGCCAGCGCACATTTCTTGTGCGCTGGCTTTTCTGCATCTTACAGCTTACTGGATGCCGGTGACCTTGTAGTCCTGTGCCTCGACGGCGTTCTTGAGCACGTCGTCGGCGACCTCGGCGTTCAGGGTGACGATGGCGGTGCCGGCCTCGTGGCTCACGACAGCCTCGTCCACCTCGGGCAGGGCTTCCAGAGCCTTCTTCACGCGGGCTTCGCAGTGGCCGCACATCATGCCTTCCACTTTCAGGGTCTTCTTCATGGTATTATCCTCCGTTTTGACTTCGGGCGCTTCGGCGTCCGATTTTTTGTTATTTTCAGCCGCAGACTGCACCGGGGCAGCAGCGGGAGAAGCGGTTTTGTGGTCGTGCCTGGTGCTGTGCAAATCGAACAGGTTCAGCCGCAGGGCGTTGCTCACGACGCAGAAGCTGGACAGGCTCATGGCAGCAGCACCGAACATGGGATTCAGCGTCAGGCCGAAGGGGATGAACAGACCAGCCGCCAGCGGGATGCCGATGATATTGTAGATGAACGCCCAGAACAGGTTCTCGTGGATGTTCCGCAGGGTGGCGCGGCTGAGGCGGATGGCCGCAGGCACGTCCGAGAGCTTCGAGTTCATCAGCACGACGTCGGCGGCGTCAATGGCCACGTCGGTGCCTGCGCCGATGGCAATGCCGGTGTCGGCACGGGTGAGGGCAGGAGCGTCGTTGATGCCGTCACCCACCATGGCCACCTTGCCGCTGGCCTGCAGCTGGCGGATGACGGCCTCCTTGCCGTCGGGCAGGACGCCCGCGATGACCTCGTCCACGCCCGCCTGCCTGCCGATGGCGTCGGCGGTGCGCTGGTTGTCGCCGGTGAGCATCACGACCCGGATGCCCATGTTCTGCAGCTGACGGATGGCTTCGGGGCTGTCCTCTTTGATGGTGTCGGCCACGGCGATAACGCCCAGCAGACGGCCTGCGCCGCCGAAGAAGAGGGGAGTCTTGCCCTCAGAGGCCAGCTTTTCAGCCTGCTGTGCCAGTGCGGCGGGCAGGGTGAGCTTGGTCTGGATGAAGGCGGCATTGCCGGCATAGATGCCCATGCCGTCCAGCTTGGCCGCCAGACCATTGCCCGGCAGGGCCACGAAGTCAGTGACTTCCGGGGGAGTGATGGCCTTTGCCTCGGCGTCAGCCAGAACAGCCTTTGCCAGAGGGTGCTCGCTGCGGCTTTCCAGCGCTGCGGCCAGCGTCAGAAGCTCCGTCTCGGAGACACCATCAGCGGGCAGCAGGTCGGTGACGCGGGGTGCGCCCTCGGTGATGGTGCCGGTCTTGTCCAGCGCCACGATCTGGGTGCGGCCTGCGGCTTCCAGCGAGGCGGCAGTCTTGAAGAGGATGCCGTTTTTTGCGCCGAGACCATTGCCGACCATAATAGCCACAGGTGTTGCAAGGCCCAGTGCGCAGGGGCAGCTGATGACCAGAACGGAGATGCCGCGTGCCAGCGCATAGCCCAGCTCATGGCCCAGCAGCAGCCAGACGATGGTGGTCACGACGGCAATGGAGATGACCGCCGGGACGAAGAAGCCCGACACGGTGTCAGCGATTTTGGCGATAGGAGCTTTGGTGGCGGCGGCATCGCTGACCATCTTGATGATCTGAGCCAGCGTGGTATCCTCGCCCACGCGGGTAGCCTCACAGCGGAGGAAGCCCGACTGATTGGTGGTGGCGGCGCTGACTTTGTCGCCGACGGCCTTGTCCACCGGGATGCTCTCGCCGGTCAGGGCGCTCTCGTTGACTGCACTGGTGCCTTCCAGCACCACGCCGTCCACCGGGATATTCTCGCCGGGGCGGACCACAAAGACGTCGCCCTTCTGCACGTCGGCGATGGCCACGGTCACTTCCGCGCCGTCCCGCACCAGCGTGGCGGTCTTGGGGGCCAGCTTCATCAGGCTCTTGAGGGCGTCGGTGGTCTTGCCCTTGGAGCGGGCTTCCAGCATCTTGCCCACCGTGATGAGGGTCAGGATCATGGCGGCAGACTCGAAGTAGAACTCCATCATATAGTGCATGACGAGCTCGTCGTTGCCATCCACCTGGGCACGGGTCATGGCGAAGAGGGCGTAAGTGCTCCACACGAAGCTTGCCATGGAGCCGAGGGCCACCAGCGTATCCATGTTGGGTGCGCCGTGGATAAGGCCCTTGAATCCGTTGATGAAGAACTTCTGGTTGATGACCATGACGATGCCCGCCAGCAGCAGCTGGACAAGGCCCATGGCGACGTGGTTGCCGTCGAACCAGTGGGGCAGGGGCCAGCCCCACATCATGTGGCCCATGGAGAAGTACATCAGCACCAGCAGGAAGCCCAGCGAGGCGATGAGACGGCGCTTGAGCTTCGGTGTCTCGCGGTCAGCCAGTGCATCGAGGTCGGCGCTGGCGTCCGAAGCCTTACTGGCAGAGGCATTCTTCGGGCTTGCGCCGTAGCCTGCTTCCTGCACAGCCGAGAGGATGGCGGCAGGGGAGGCTGTGCCTTCCACGCCCATGGAGTTTGTCAGAAGGCTTACCGAGCAGCTCGTGACGCCCGGCACCTTCTTCACGGCCTTTTCCACCCGGGCAGAGCAGGCCGCGCAGCTCATGCCCGTGACATTGTATTGTTCCATTGCGGATTCCTTTCCCTCTTATAGGATGCCCGGAACGGGGTCATTTCATGAGCCGGGGCAGCAGCTGCAGCAGTTCGTCCAGCTTCTGCGTCTCGCCGGCTTTCAAATCGTCGGCCACGCAGGTGCGGATGTGCTGGCCCAGCAGCTCTTTGGAAAAGCCGTTCAGTGCAGCGTTCACCGCAGCCACCTGCACCAGAATATCGGCGCAGTAGACGTCCTTGTCCAACATCGCGCGGATGCCGCGCACCTGGCCCTCAATGCGGCTCAGCCGGTTGGCAAGGGCGCGGTACTCCTCAGGGGTACGGTCTTTGTGGCGGCAGCAGGAGGGGGCAGTGTCCTTTTCGGCAGGCTCAGCGGCGCAGCAGCAGGGCTTTTTTTCGACATCGGTCATAGCAGATAACTCCTTTCCGGGTGTATCGGTGTGAAGAGGAAATGTACCCTGTGGGGGTAAATCTCCCGACACTCTGATTTTACCACTTGGGGGTATCTGTTTCAAGTGGGTAGAATGCACTAACTGTGAAAACTTTGTGAAAATAAAAGCCCCGAAATGCAGAAACGGGAGCCTCCCGGTGAAGGAAAGCTCCCGTTTCTGTTTAGGATAGGAAAGAGAATGTCATAAATAGGGGAGGGGGTCACAGGTTGGTGTAACCCATCAGATAGCGGTCCACCTCGGCGGCGCAGTCGCGGCCCTCCCGCAGGCCCCAGACCACAAGACTCTGACCCCGGCGCATATCGCCGCAGACAAAGACCTTGTCTACATTGGTGCGGAAGCCGTGGTCGGCCACATTGCCCCGGGCGTTCCGCTCCACGCCGAACGCCTCGGCCACATAGTCCTCGCAGCCCACGAAGCCGGCGGCGATAAAGGCTAGCTGGCAGTCGTAGGTGAACTCTTCGCCGGTGGGTACCATGCTGGTACGACCGGTGTCGGGGTCACGCTGGGGCTTGAGATAGGAGATGACCGCGCCGGTCAGGTTGCCGGCGTCGTCCTTCAGAAACTCTTTGACGGTGGTCTGGTAGACGCGGGGGTCTTTGCCGAACTTGGCAAGGCACTCGGTCTGGCCGTAGTCCACCTTCAGCACCTTGGGCCACTCGGGCCAGGGGTTATTCGCGGCCCGCTCTTTCGGGGGCTGGGGCATCATTTCCAGTGCCACGAGGTCGGTGCAGCCCTGCCGCAGGGCGGTACCCTGACAGTCGTTGCCGGTGTCGCCGCCGCCGATGACGAGGACATTCCTGCCTGCCGCGTTGATGGCCCTGCCGTCGGCAAACTTGCTGTCCAGCAGACTCCTGGTCACGCTGGTAAGGTAGTCCACTGCGAGGTGAACTCCCTTCGCGTCGCGGCCGGGGACGTTCAAATCGCGGGCTTTCTTGGCACCGCAGCAGAGCACGATGGCGTCATAGCTGTTCAAAATCTCAGCGGCATCCACAGCCCCGCCCACATCCATATTGGTGCGGAACTCAACGCCCTCAGCCTGCATGATCTTGATGCGGCGCTCGATGACGGATTTGTCCAGCTTCATGTTGGGGATGCCGTACATCAGCAGACCGCCCACACGGTCAGCACGCTCGAAGACGGTGACGGCATGGCCCCGGATGTTGAGGTATTCGGCCACCGACAGGCCCGAAGGGCCGCTGCCGATGACGGCCACGCTCTTGCCGGTGCGGGCCGGAGGCGGGGCGGCATGGAGCCAGCCCTTGGCGTAGCCCGTCTCCACGATGGCGTGTTCGTTCTCCCGGACAGTGACGCTGCTGCCGGTGACGTCGCCGCAGGTGCAGGCGGCCTCACACAGGGCAGGGCAGACCCGGCTCGTGAACTCCGGGAAACGGTTGGTGGTGCGCAGGCGGCGGAGTGCCAGCTCCCATTTGCCCTGATAGACCAAATCGTTCCACTCGGGGATGAGGTTGTTCAGCGGGCAGCCGGAGGCCATGCCGCCGATCATCATGCCCGCCTGGC